>Ga0256838_1000280_pt1 | contig 34498 bp, 39 predicted proteins | sample 4571419metaG_FD_185978 | JGI IMG/M metagenome (GOLD analysis project Ga0256838, IMG submission 185978) | Hydrothermal vent microbial communities from Guaymas Basin, Mexico - 4571-419 | ecosystem: Environmental > Aquatic > Marine > Hydrothermal vents | place: Mexico: Guaymas Basin | collected... | reverse complement strand
TTACCCGTTTTTGGAGTAATGTAGATATGAAGTTGCCAAGTACCACTCATAGCAAGATTGAGTTTTGCTGAGTAAACACCATTTCCAAGATTTCTTGCTTTTACTTTTGATTCCATCGCAGGCATAGCTGGCATAAAAGCTTTAAGTGAAACAGCACCATCTATAGCTTTACCATTTTTAGTGATCGAAAATTTAAGAGTATTTGAACCAGCTGTTACAGGTTTCTCTGCTGTAATATGTACTTTTGTTGTTCTGTACTTTGCATCTTTAGAGAAAGCTGCAGCATTTAAAAGTGATACAGCGAGTATAAGTACTAAGAATATTTTAGATAAAGTTTTCATTTTAATTTCCTTGATTTTTTTTCTTATCAAGTATTTTATCTAATAAGTGTGTAATGTTTGTGAGAAGAGTACTCTTTATTGATTGATTGATTTATTTAAGTAAGGATAATTTTTATACAAAAAAATTAACAAAAAAATAAGATATCTAAGATTTATATGTTAACTACAGTAGAGTTAACATACTAATCTTAGTAAAATTAAGGTGACTTCTTAACTAAGATCCTCAGCATATCCAATCATGCTACAAAAGTGCTCTGCATATAGAGCTGCACTTCCAACGAGAATGCCATCTACATTATTTAAAGCAAGTACTTCTTTTGCGTTTGTTACTTTTACACTCCCACCATAAAGAAGAGGTGCTTTTGACTTCTCTTTAAGTGTTGCATGAATATCTTCTATATCTGTAAGTGTAGGTGTTAAACCAGTGCCTATAGCCCAAACTGGTTCATAAGCAATAATAAGGTTTTCATACTCTGTATCAATTCCATCGTATTGAGCAGAAATATACTCCATCATAGTCTCTTTACCTGCTTCACGTTTTTCTAAAGGCTCTCCAACACAGTAGACTATTTTAAAACCTAATGCTTTAAAGTAGTTAAACTTTTTTACAAGTAACTCTTGAGTCTCACCTAAAACATGACGACGCTCAGAGTGACCGATCAGTATAGTTTTAATACCAAACTCATCCAAATGTGTTAAACCAATTTCACCTGTAAATGCACCATCTTGTGTAGGGTATGCATTTTGAGCACCTATAACTACTTTTGTTTCATTTGTATCTAAAGAACTCATAGCAGGAAAAACTAAAACCTCTTGAGAGATACTGTTTTGGCTCATATAAGTAGATAAATCTTCAATATAGTTATTTGTCTCTTTTCTTGTAAAGTTTGTTTTTAAATTCGCTGCTATTATCATGGTTTCCCTTTATGATTAAATATAGGATTTACTTGGTACAGCTAAAGTAGCAGATCCAAGAGTCATCAAATGTATAAAACTACTCTGAAATTATTAGTTTTGCTACACCAGGAAGCACTTTCCCCTCAAGTAACTCGAGAGATGCTCCACCACCTGTTGAGATAAAAGTAATCTCATCATCTACACCAACACGTTGTACAAGGTCAGCAGTATCACCACCACCTACAACAGTCGTTGCATAAGAGTCTGCTACAAAATGTGCTATTTTAGAACTACCGCGAGCAAATTTTTCCATCTCATAAACACCCATTGGACCATTCCAAAGAACAGTTTGAACATCATTAAGACCTTCACGGTAAAGTCTTACAGTTGCAGGACCGATGTCAAGACCCATCCAGTTATCTGGAATCTCTTGTGCTGTAACTATTTTACTTACAGCATCTGCTTCAAATTTCTCAGCAGCTATTACATCAACTGGTAGGTAAAATTTTACACCCAGTTTTTTTGCTTCATCCATTATTCTTTGTGCTTCATCTAAAAGATCATCTTCTACAAGTGATGCACCGATGTCATAACCGAGTTGCTTTAAAAATGTAAATGCCATACCGCCACCAATAAATACTTTATCTACTTTTGGTAAAAGGTTTACAAGTGCTTCAAGCTTTCCTGAAACCTTACTCCCACCAACAATAGCAGCAAACGGACGAACAGGATTGTTAATAAGCTTACTAAAAAAAGTAATCTCACGTTCAAGTAAAAAACCTGCAGATTTATGAGCATCATCAAAAAACTGTGTAATACCTTCTACTGAAGCATGAGCACGGTGACTTACACCAAAAGCATCATTTACATAAAATTCAGCCATGCTTGCAAGTTTCTTTGAAAGTTCTACATCATTTTTAGTCTCACCCTCTTCAAAACGAATGTTTTCTAAAAGAAGTACTTCATGACGAGGTAAATCTGCAGCCATTTTCATAGTAGCATCATCTATAACACCAGGTGCAAGTTCAACATGGCGTTTAAGTAGTTGTTGTAGTCTACGAGCTACTGGTGCTAAAGTAAATTTTTCATTTACCTCACCCTTTGGTCGACCTAAATGTGATGCTAAAATAACAGAACAATCTTGATCTAAACAGTAGTTTATAGTTGCAATAGCAGAGCGAATACGTCTATCATCTGAAATATTTCCAAACTCATCCATAGGAACATTAAAGTCACAACGGATAAATACTTTTTTATTTTGTAAATCAAGACCTTTTAAGTGTAATAGTTCCAAAATCAGACCTTACTTAGAGATATGTAGAGCCATATCTACTAAACGCATAGAGTAACCCCACTCATTATCGTACCAAGCCATGATCTTAACCATATCACCACCAATAACCTGTGTTAAATCTTCAGCTACTATAGAAGAGTATTCACACCCTACGAAGTCTTGAGAGACTCTCATCTCTTTATCCATTAAAAGAAGCCCTTTAAGATTTGTCTCTGCTGCTTTGTTAAACACTGCAGTTACTTCCTCTTTTGTAGTCTCTCTTTTTACTACCACATTTAAGTCCACCATAGAAACATCTGGTGTCGGAACGCGAACAGACTGTCCATGTAGGCGACCTTTAAGTTGTGGCATTACAAGGCTTATAGCTTTTGCTGCACCTGTTGTAGTAGGAATCATATTTATAGCCCCTGCACGTGCACGGCGTTTATCTTTTGAGTGTTTTACATCTAAGATATTTTGATCATTTGTGTATGAGTGAATAGTTGTCATAAGACCTTTTTCTATCCCAAAAGCATCATCAAGGACTTTTGCTACAGGACCTAAACAGTTTGTTGTACATGAAGCATTTGAAACTATTTTTTGACCAGCATATAACTCGTGGTTTACACCCATAACAAATGTTTCAGTCTCTGTATCTTTTGATGGAGCAGAGAAAAGAACTTTTTCAACACCATTGTCGATGTGAACTTGTGCAGACTCTTGTGTAAGAAAAACGCCTGTACACTCTAAAACCATATCAGCACCACAATCAGCGAATTTTAAGTTTTTAGGATCACGATCAGAAAAAACTCTAATTTTATGACCATCAATAGAAATATTCTCTTCATCTATTTGAACTACTTCACTTGAAAATGTTCCGTGAACTGAATCATTTTTAAGAAGATAAAGCATCATATCCATGCTCGCCATATCGTTAATAGCTACTATCTCTACATCATCTCTATTAGCTGCGATGCGTGCAACACAACGACCAATTCTACCAAATCCATTAATTGCTATTTTTAATGCCATTATAATTCCTATAATTTTTAATTGGCTTATTTTAGCAACTTTTAGCTATAATTCCCATTAAATGAGAACAGTTGCTCTTTATGGTGGTAGTTTTGACCCACCACATCTTGGTCATGAGGCCGTTGTCAAAGCACTTTTAAAACGTGAGGATTTAGATAAAATCATCGTAATGCCTACCTTTTTAAATCCTTTTAAAGAGAGTTTCTTTGCACCTGCAGAGTTGCGTTTAGAGTGGCTTAGGGAGATATTTTCTAAAGAAAAAAAAGTAGAAGTAAATGATTTTGAAGTCCTCCAAAAAAGAAAAGTTCCTACTATAGAAACTTTAGATTTTTTACTTCAAAAGTACGAGAAAGTTTTTCTTGTTCTTGGAGCAGATAATCTTCAAAGTTTAAAAAAATGGCACCGATTTCAAGAGATTCAGGAAAAAGTCACATTTCTAGTCGCGGCTAGAGATGAAATAGTTATACCAATGGAGTTTACTCGTTTAGATGTAAATGTAGCTGTATCATCATCTGCACTAAGAAAACACTTTAATGTAGAGATGTTGTCACCCATAAATGCAGTTAAAATAGAAAAATATTATAAGGAAAACAATGAACGAAAGAATTGAAAAAATCACCAACGTACTCGATATGAACAAAGCAGAAGCTATAGAGGTTTTTGACCTTAGAGAAAAAAACTACTTTGTAGACTATGCCATTATTGCTTCAAGTTTAGGAACAAAACATACAACTGCTCTTTTAGATCACTTAAAAACTGGACTCAAACCAGAAGAAAATTTTAACAATGTGGATGAGAGTGGTGACTGGGTTGTTGTAGATCTTGGTGATGTACTTATTCATATTATGACTCCAGAATACCGAATAAAGTATGATATGGAAACTTTTTTAAGTGAATTAGGTGAACATACTAAGGATGCAGTTTAGTTTTTTCGTCTCTTTGTAACTGCTTTTCTAATATATCACGGTAGTTATAAATAGACTCTACATACTTTACAGGTTCACTCCCTCTTGCATACCCATACTGTAAATTTTTATAGTATTTCTTTTGAGAAAGGAGTGGAAGCACTATTTTTAAATCACTCCAAACATTAGGATTAAGTCCTATCTCTTTTGCTAAACCTTGGGCATCTCGTATATGTCCCCATCCTATGTTGTAAGCAGCTAATGCAAATTTCAGTCTATTTTCTCCTTCTACTTCAGCTTTAACAAACTTTAACATCTGTTTTATATGTCTTGTACCACCAACGATACTCTGTTTTGGATCAAGTCTATTTTTTATATGTAGCAGCTTTGCCGTATGACGTGTAAGCATCATAAGTCCTCTTACTCCAGTATGACTCTTAGCCTTTGCATTCCAGTGAGACTCTTGGTAAGAAATAGAAGCTAAAAGTGTCCATGGAATTCCAAACCGAGTCGCTGCTTCTTGAAAAAGTTTCTTATACTTAGGAAGTCTTTTTTTTATTCTCTTGTAAAACATTTTTGTATTGTAGTAGTCAAAAAAAAGTACATACGAATAGTGATGATCTTTAAGCTGTGTCATTTTTCCTTGCTGATTAAAGTTATTAATCCAGCTATACATATCTGATGCTAAAGCCTCAGCATCTGGAGGAAGTACCCATGCTAGCTGTTCACGTTTACTAACAGTAAATGCCATAGCCACTTCTGGAAAATATCGTAAATTAAGTGCATAAATATTTGAAGCTGCTATAGTACAATCTATCTCATGTTTAGAGACTTTAGAGAGTAGTTCTATGGTAGAGAGATCAGGACTTACAGTAGCATTTATTTCAAAACCATCATTTTGTAAAGATTGTATAGTCTCAGCATAACTACTATCTTCACCGACCACAATAGTTAAACCTACTAAATCTTCTACATCCTTTGGAAAGTTATGCTTAACTTGCATACCACGATTACATACCATCTGCTCTTGTATCTCAAAGTAAGAGGGACCAAAATTTAAACTTTTCTCTCTGAGAGGAGTCTTAACTATAGATGCAGAAGTAATATGAATATCTAAATTTTCACGTAATACTAAAGCTTCTTTAACGGTATGTGCTTCAGTAATGTTCATATCGACACCCAAATGCTCTGCATAAGAAGAGAGTAACTCATACTCAAACCCTTGAGGACCTTCCGAACCAATATAGAATGTTGTAGGAGAATTTAAAAAGAGAATGTTAAGAATCCCCTTTTTTTTGATTTTTTCTAGCAGAGTTATTTTTTTGATTTTTTTTCCAGGAGAATATGCACCATGACTAAGCCAACCAAGGGAAAAAAAAGAGAATGCCGAAAATATAATCAATCCAAAATAGAAATACTTATTCATCACATTAGTCTACTCTTTTTTACTTATGCAAATATAAAACGGTTTACTCCATTCTCATATTCATATGCTAAAACTTGAGAGTGTGCCTTCAAAATGGAGTCTACAAGATAGAGTCCTAAACCAAAACTATTTTTAGATGGATTATCTTTTGTAAATGGTTCTATATAGTAATTTAGTGGATGAGCAAGACGCTTACCTAAACTCTCAAAACTCAGTTCACCATTAAGTGTTACTATTTTTATATGCTTGTCAGTTGCATACTTCATTGCATTATCTATCATATTTTTCATAGCCGTTGTGTAGAGTCTATAGTTTACATTTATCTTTGCATCTCCATCAACCGCTACAGTCACACAACTTCTCTCTATCATAGCCATATCTATCGCTCCATCAATAAGATCGACTACTCTGTACTCACTAAACTCACTCTTATCTTCTAAACTTGTCACCTCTTCAATAAGTGCAAACTCCGTGACAAGTGCTTCTAATCGAGAAAAAATACTACTAAACCTATCACGCTGTTTTTGAGAATCTAGCATCTGTGTAGCAATAGTTCCTTTGGCTATAGGAGTTTTCAACTCATGCATTAAGTTTCTTAAAAAGAGTGTTCTCGCTTCTAAAAGTGTACTGATTTTTCTGCGAGTTGCTTCAAGTTCATTGGACACTAATCCTATCTCATCGCAATTATTAGTAGCAAAAGAGATATTCATATTTCCATTTCCAAAGAGTGCTATTTTCTTTCTTAAACGAATAAGTGGTCGTAATTTTTGTAAAACTATAATAAAAGAGAAACTAATAATCATAAAAATAGTGCTATAAGCATAGAGGATATTAATATTATTATAGGGATGGAGATCTTCATCTTTAATAAGAATAGCTGCTCTTTGTGTTTGCATATAAAAGTATATCTGGTGATGATATTCTAACATTGTTGCACGAATCTTCGTTACAATATTTTTAGTATACAAGCCTTTTTCATTTAACATCAAAGACTGTTTTACACTCTCAAACCCCTCACGTTTAAGTACCTTAGCATTATCTATAATCTCTTGCTGCTTTTCATTCTCTTTCACTAGCTGCATTTTATAAACAGCAAGGTTAGCATCAAGCATAATATCAGAATTATTCTTCTGTTTATGATCACGATATATCTGAGTAATCACTGAGTATTTTGTAAATATATGATTAATATACTGTTCACGATTGAGTTTGTAGAACTCATAAAAAATAGCACTCACACTCACAAGGGAGACGCTGAGTGCAAAGAGTACAGTTATGAGAACAGCATGCTTTTTCAAAGTAAAAATTTATTTTAAAAGTTTATAGCCAACACCACGAACCGACTCTATAAGAGCTTTATCGCCGAGTTTATTACGAATACGACCAACCATAACATCTATACTCTTGTTAGAGGAGTCTTCATTAATTGCATTTACATTATGAATAAGATCTTCTCGAGAGACAACGAGTCCCTGTTTACTTATCATATATGAAAGTATTCCAAATTCTGCATTTGTAAGGTCAATATTGCGCCCTTTATAAGTAATAATCATCGTCGCTTTATCACATTTAAAGTCAGACTTATTCTCTGCTTTTGCTTCACTTTTCGCTTCATAACGACGAAGAACTGAGTGAATTCTTGCTTCAAGTTCACGAGGATCATATGGCTTTGGAAGATAATCATCCGCCCCTAACTCAAGTGCTTTTATCTTATCCGTCACATCAGAACGTGCTGAAGAGATAATAATAGGAATATCTTGGCGAGCACGAATTGCTTCACACACCTCAAGCCCATCCATTCCAGGAAGAGTTAAATCTAAAATCACTAAGTCAAACTTTTCTAATTTTAATATACTTACAGCTTTAAAAGGGTCATCTTCTGTGATAACCTCAAACTCAAATTGCTCAAGATACTCTGTAAGTATCTCTGCTAATTCCAAGTCATCTTCAATCATTAATATTTTATTCATAAAGCTAAGTTTAACTGAGTTTGTTAATGTTTTGGTAAACCCTTGTATAAAACTCATCACGAGAAAAATCTTTTATAAGGTAATCATCTGCACCCGCATGGAGTAATGAACTTGTAAAAAAGCTATTTGGTTCTTCACTCAAAACTATAATCTTTAGAGTGTCAGAACTTTTACTCTCCCGTATATAGGTCACAACTTTCATAGGATCCACATAGGGTTCATTTGAATCCACGATCAATAAAGATGTTTCAGGATGCAAATCTATTTTTTCATAAGCCTCTTCATTATTTTTTACATTAAAAACTTTAAAACCGTGAAGGTTAAGATTTTGTTTCAAATAATGAGAGTAAATAATAGAATCACTAACAACAACAACTGTTATCTGCTTATTTTGCTGTAGTTGCTGTAATCTTTTTACAACTGTAATTTCATTATTATGCTTTACTTTCTGTATATACTCAACTATTTGAGCCCCTTCAAAATCATCAAAAAAATCTTCATTTATATGATTTGTAAACACTATAGGTGCTAAATGGTGTTTATTCAAAAGTGCAATAATCTCACCATGAGAAGCATCTTTTAATACTCTTTCAACTACACTATATTCATAACGTTGTTTTGAAAGAAGTACTTTTGCCTCTTCATAGTTAGAAGCAAAATCATAATCAAAAAGTGCGATCTCATCAAGTAAATCTTTCAAAATAGCCTGAACGATAATACTATCTTCGACGATTAAAAGTTTTGACATTTAAGACCCCTTATTTAGTTTCACCTTATTATAAAACATTGTAGCTTAATGATACCTCTTTAGGTAAAATAGAGTGCTACATTATATGCTATATATGCCATTACATATGCTACAACAGATGTAAAAGTAAAAAGGTAAAAGAAGTACTTTATATGTCCAGCTTCACGAGTAAAGACAACAGAAGCAGCTAAACATGGTAAATAAATCATAATAACTACTATAAACGCAATAGCTGAAGCAAAAGAGATATTTTTACTTATAGCATTTACTAGAGAGTTATTCTCCTCATCCACATCACCACCAAGTGAATATAAAACACCTAGAGTAGAAACAACAACTTCTTTGGCAGCTAAGCCGGTTTGCAGTGCTACACTCATCTTCCAGTCAAATCCTAAAGGTTCAAAAAGTGGCTCTGAAAATTTCCCAATAGCTCCTAAGTAACTCTGCTCTAATAGAGATTCATCTAGTTTATGCTGTAACTTTAGTTTATCTGTAGCACTTACAGCTTTCTCTATTTTCACGGCATAACTCTCTTCTAAAATCTTATTATGTGGATAGTTACTTAAAAACCAAACAAGCATTGCTGCCCCTGCTATAAATGTACCTGCTTTTTTGAGATACATCATCGTTTTTGTAAGTACCGTGTGCCAAATAAGTTTAACAGAAGGGAGTCTATACTTCGGCATCTCCATAACAAAAGGTTCATCTACCCCTTTAAATGCAGTTAATTTAAGTACTTTTGCTGCAGTTAGTCCAAGTAATGCACCACTTATATAGATAAGAAAAAGTACATTCCCTGCCATTTCAGGAGAAAAGAAAGCTCCTGCAAAAAGTACATATACAGGAAGTCTCGCACCACATGACATAAAACCTATAATAAAAAGAGTAAGAAGTCGATCTCTATCATTTTTCAAAATTCTAGCACTCATATATGCAGGAATTGAACAACCAAATCCAGTTACAAGAGGAATAAAACTTTGTCCATGAAGCCCAAACTTATGAAAGAATCCATCCAATAAAAATGCAACTCGTGACATATATCCTGTACTCTCTAAGAGAGCTATTCCTATAAAAAGTATAATTATATTTGGCACAAAAAGGACAACAGCTCCTACACCAGCGATAATTCCATCTACAACAAGTGAACGAATATCATCATTTCCTATAGTCGAACCTATAGTATCTCCAAGCCAACCAAAGAAAGCATCAATATACTCCATAGGTATGGCCCCAATCTCAAATGTAAGTTGAAAAAGAGACCACATAAAAAAGAGAAAAATAGGAATTCCAAAAAGAGGATGAATTAAAATATTGTCAATCTTTTCAGTTGTTGTTTTTTTTGAAACAACTGTTTTTTGCTCAATTACTTCCGCTACTACTCCGCGGTTAAATGCTGCATACTCTTCAGCAAATGCTTCTTTAATATCATCACTATCATGATGCAGCTCTATATGACGACTCGCATTTATAAGTATGGGTTGCAACTCTGTCCAAATTGGTTCATCATGGAGTTTGGCATATGTCTTTTTATTTCCCTTGAGTAAGTTAATCGCAACATTTCTATAACTGTTTTTTGATTCATACTTATGCTTGTCTAAATACCAAACTATCTGTGCTATCTCCTCTTCAACAGGTTCACTAAAGACAAGTTTTGGCTTATTTTTACTACTTTCATGCTTTAAAATAACGGCATCTATAAGCTCTTCTATTCCCAATTTTGTAGCTGCTGAGACTTTTATACATGGAACACCTATAAGCTCTTCCATATACTCTGCATTTATATGAATATTTTCCTTATCAGCCTCATCACTCATATTTAATGCTATAACTACTTTTTTACTCATAGTAAGTAACTCTGATGTAAGTTGTAAGTTTTTTTCTAAGTTTGTGGAGTCTACAACATTAATAATTATGTCATAATTTTCAGCACATAGGTAGTCATGTGTTACTCTCTCTTCTATAGTATAGTCAGTAAAAGCATACGTTCCGGGGAGATCAACTACAGTAAAATGATATGCCTTATAATCAAACAATACTTCTGTTTTATCTACAGTCACCCCTGAGAAGTTTCCTACATGCAGATGTGCATTTGAAACAGAGTTAATAAGCATACTCTTTCCAACATTCGGTTGCCCTACAAGTGCAACTTTAATGTGCTTTGCAATGATCGGACAAGTTTTTGAATCTACATCATTCATATTTTTTCTACCTCTATTAGTTCAGCTTCTTCAGCACGCAGAGCAATGCGCATTTTACCAACCTTAATTTCTATGGTGCTTTTAGCGGGGGCATGTTCTAAAACCTCAACAATAGCCTCTTTCATAATACCAAAAGAGATAAAACGTTGTTTCAAATCTTTAGGAGCATTGAGCTTTATAATCTTAACTTTACAATATTTATTACAATCTTTTAATGTTTTCATATTTATATCTTTTTATGTTATGTTTAAAATTATAATCATTATCAATGAAAAAGTAGCTTAAATTTTAGATTTTGCTATAATGTCACAAAAATATAAGGAAATATATGAAATTTCTCTGGACCCCCTCTTCTCACTTTAATCTTGCAAACCTTTTTACCTTTGTAAATATAACTGCTGGACTTATGGCGACTTACTTTATTACTCAAAATAATTTTACACTTGCTATTGTACTTGCATGGGTGGGTGGTGCTTTTGATATTTTTGATGGAAAAATTGCACGTAAATATAATCTTAGTAATGAGTTTGGTATTCAACTCGATAGTTTTGCAGACTTTTTAAGTTTTGTACTGGTTCCTGTTTTTCTTATCTTTCAAGCAACATATATAAAAGAGTTAAGTGGTGCTATGCTTATAGGAGCTTCTGTAATTAGTATTTACTATGTTATTTCAGGACTTCGTCGTCTTATACACTTTAATATTAATGCAGATGCAGGAGAGGTTGCGAACTACTTTACAGGTGTTCCTACACCTCTTGGAGCTATTCTTTTATGGTTAGTTTATCTTACAAATGCTTATGAAATTTTACCTGCATTTATAGTTATGGGAGCCATGCTTATTATAGCTTGGACACTTAACTCAAACATAAAAGTCAGACACCCTTAAGTCTAACTTTTAAGTAAGTACTTCTTCAGGATAGACTTAAGTATCGTAGGGTCTATTGGCTTACTAAGATAGTCATCCATTCCAGAAGCAAAACATTTCTCTTTATCCCCTTCCATAGCATTTGCTGTCATAGCAATAATAGGAATATTTTTATATGCCATACCTGCTTCTCCTGACTTTATAGCTTTTGTTGCTTCATACCCATCCATCTCAGGCATCTGGCAATCCATTAAAATAACAGTATAAGGCTCTTCTTGATTTTCGAGAAGTGCTTTTACTGCTTCAAGCCCATTATTTGCTACATCCGCTTCAAGTCCAAACTCTTCAAGTATTCCATTTGCTACAAGTTGATTTACTTTATTATCATCTACAAGAAGGATTCTTGTTTGCTTTGGCCAAATTACAGATGAAGTACTAGTTTCTACTGCAACTACTTCATCTGCAGAGAACTTTTTATACTCTGGTGAAAGAACTTTTAATGCACCTAATATATCTTCAGTTGTAGCAGGTTTAGGATAATGTGTATCATATCCAGCTTCAAAATACGAAGCTACAGCTCCAGTATCTTTTAAAAGTGTCATCAGTACAAGTTTAGCATCTCCAAAAAGAGATTCACCTCTAATTTTTTTTGCAATTTCTAAAGCATTATCCTTATTATCTATAAAGATAATGTCAAATCTATTTTGAGACTTTTCAAGGGCATCATCCATACTCATAAAAATATCAACTTTCATTCCCCAGTGTTCTAATTGTTTAGATAAAGAGTAAGCACTAATTTGTGACTTATCTATAATAAGTACTCTTTTATCTTTAACACTTACTTCTGGTATGACTATTTCAGAACTTTTTGCAAGTTCTACTTCTAAGTCTATTTCAAAAAGACTCCCCTCTCCATAATTACTACTCACACAAATATTACCATGCATCAAACTACAAAGCTGTTTTACAATAGCCAATCCAAGACCTGTTCCACCATACTTTCTGGTAGTGGAAGCATCAACCTGAGAAAAAGAGTCAAAAAGTGTTTCTATGTTCTCTTTTGGAATACCTATACCTGTATCTTTTATACTTATGTTTAATGTGGCAAATAAGTCACTTTTTTTGTGGAGAGAAACTTTTATAAATACATACCCTTCTTCTGTAAACTTCACTGCATTTCCAACGATATTATTAAGAATTTGTCTTATTCTTGTCGAATCTGCCTTTATCATCATCGTATCTACATCTGTCATATCAAGGACAACTTCAAGCCCTTTATCTTGTGCTTTAAAGGCTATAGCTTCTGTAAAATCTCCAAAATCTTTTCTAACATTAAACTCTCTCTTTTCAAGCTCTAATTTTCCAGCTTCAACCTTGGAAAAATCTAAAATATCATTAATAAGATTTAAAAGTGCATTCGCACTTGTCTGTGCTAAGTAAGCTTGATGATGTTGTGCTGCAGTAAGTTTTGTATTGAGAAGTAAACCTAACATACCGATAACTCCATTCATAGGAGTTCGAATTTCATGGGACATACTTGCAAAAAATTCCGACTTTGCTTTCACACTCTCTTCTGCTAATGCTTTTGCTTTTGAAAGTTCGGCTTCATTTTTTTTTCTTTGTGTTATATCTGTACGAATTGATATGTAACTTTTAACTTTTCCTTCCATACTTATAAAAGGAACAATCGTTGTTTCTACCCAATATTCATTACCATTTTTGGCTATATTTTTAATCTCATCATTCCATACCAAACCACTAGAAATTGTCTGATACATATTTTCCCAGTACTCTTTTGATTGTGCCCCTGAATTTAATACTCTATGATTTTTTCCAATAATTTCTTCTCTTCTATACCCACTAATATTAATAAACTTATCGTTTACATAAGTTATCTCACCATGAGTATTTGTAATAGTAACTATAGCATGTGCATCAAGTGCATGCTTTTGCTCATCGAGTTCATTTTCACCTCTATGAATAACCTCTACCATCTCTTTAAATCTTTTTGTTAAAACCCCTATTTCACTTTGAGAATCTAACTTCATATTTATATCTCGTTCGCCTTTAGTAAAAGCTGTAGTAGCTTCTGTTAAAAGAAAAATAGGATGCACAATAACTCTTGCCACTAACATAGAAATAAGAATAACAATAAACATAATAATTAAAAAATAGATACTCGTTTTTTTTATTATATCTTCTTGAAGTGCCATAATAGTAGAAAATTGAGATTCACTTATAAGTGCCCATCTAACACCTAAAATTTCTATGTCATGATGTAATCCAAATACTTTATAACCATAAGGATCAGTATATACAAAAATATTTTCATCTTTGCCGTTATCAGTACTCCCATGTACACCATGTTCTACACGCCACAGATGAAACTGCTCTGTCGATATTTTTAAATTTAATATATCAGAATCTTTATATATTTTACTTCTAACATACCCATCTACCCCGACAAGATAGTGTGTAAACTCACTATTTTCTGATTTCTCTTTTTTAAAAAGATTATAAATAGTATCTAGCTTTATATGAACACCAAAACAGCCTATCAATTCACCATTTTCATCATACATAGGAGCTGTAAAAAAACCTGCTACATTACCATGAGAAGGAGCATACAGTTCTAAATCTGAAAAATGAATTTTTTCATCATTCATTGTTTTTACAAAAGCATGTGCAAATTTTGTATTTGAATACCTTCCTGTTTTTAGATTGGTTCCAAGATCTGACTCATTCTCTACCGTATAGAGTATATTTCCCTCCTTATCTATAAGAAACAGATCATAAAGATAATCATAATCTTTTACAAAATGAAGCATATCTGCCTCATGTTCAATGCTAAGATTTATATAAGAATCACTCTTCATATAAGATTTCAGAGGGAGTTCACTCTCTTTGAAATCTTCACTTAATTCAGAAAGAAAATCTATGTTCGATTCTAAAAGGGACCAATTTTTTATATCTATTTCTCTATAATGAAACCAGTTATTTATAAACTTTTTTTCTAATAAAGAAACTTGTTTTATATCATGATAAGAAATTTTTTCTAAAGATTTCACTCGCTCCTGATAACTATCATAAGAGATAATAAGCATAGGGATTAAGGAGAGTGGTAAAAACCATATAATAATAGTAAAAGCTAATGATTTATGCCAAGGAACACTCATATCTTTTTTAAAGTCACTCATCTACTTACTATTAACTCCATATTTACCAGAACCAAGTAAAAATATTGAGACAGACATAACAAGAAAGATAAGAGGTGATTCCATTGATAAGCCACCATATTTTGCAAGAGAAAAAGAGAATCCATATGCTAAATACATTGCCATAATCATATTAAAAGCAAGTACTAAAGAAGCGACTCTAGCATAAAGACCTAATATAATAAATATTGGGGCAATAAGTTCACCAACATAAACACCATATGCTAAAAACTCAGGTATACCTGCATTCACTAACATAGACTTCACACCACCTAAACCATGTATGACCTTATAAATACCATGAAAAAGTATAAGTACCCCTGCTGCCACTCTTAATAAAAGTTTTGCGATATCTTCTTGATTAAACATTTTTCACCCTCTCTCTAAACTTGCAACTGCCAACAGTAATAACCTTAGCACCCTTAATAGCCTCTTTTACATAAGAGAGTGTTCCCTTTGGATCAACATCCCCTATCTCCTCTTCTATAATTCTTAATAAATCTTTTTCATTAGTATCTGACCATAGCTTTTCATAGCTGTATTGTGTTTGTATATTCATACTAGTATAATAACAAAAATTCTTATAATACTCATTAAAAGCACTCAATAATTTCTCAAAAATCGACTACTTCTCTTGAATTGTTCTACATAATTGATTGGTTTTTAATGCAAATAGCAAGAAAAACACAAATGTAATAAAGCCAATAATTTCTGAAACTTTCACCATATAATCTAACTCTTTTTCTAAAGACTTTTCTGATTGTTCAAACTGCACTTCTAATTTTTCTCTCAAAGAAGCTATCTCAAATCCGTGTACAATATACCAATCAAAACTTTTATAATATTTTATATAATAGAAATACGACTTTGTACTATCCTCATACCAAGTATTTTCTTTCTTATTATTTGCTAGAGTAAACTCATTTGAAGCATATAGTTTTGTATTCCCTTCTACAATAGATAAAAAATTACCATTTTTTATAGGCATACTCTTTAACATCTCTAAGAGATCCTCTTTTAATGCTTCAATTTTAGTTTTAACAATACTGCTTGAACCAATGTACCATTTATAAAATCCTAAATCTTTTACATAAATAATCTCTTTCTCAGCACTTTTTGCTCTTCTACTCTCTATATATCCAGAACCCCTACGTCGAACCTTCTGAATCTCTTCTAAAACAATAGAACGATAATCTGCATCCAAGTACTCAGCAATATTTTTTATGGAAAGATGTGAACCACGAAGTATCATATTTGCACTATAATCACTTATAAAAATAGAGTCTGCAGTTCCATTATAAACAAATGTAGCAAGAGCATCTTTTATCTGTTCTTTTATTAGTTTCGTACGACGTCTCTTTTTAGAATTTTTTTCATAAATATTTGTAGCAATTTTTTGTGCCAAATTTACTTTTTCATAAAGCTCTTTTTTAAGAACAACTTGAACACTACTCTTTTTATGAGCAAAGAGTTCTATTAGTTCTTTTACATATTCTTCACTCTGAAATTTTTCAAGCTTAATATACTCTTGCATACTATTGTGTTGCTCCTGTATAAAATGCGCTCTTGATTGAGTAGCATAAAAATTTATCATAAAAAAGCTCAATACAGCTACTAAAAGTAATGGTACTAAAACAAGAGTATAAGGAATAATCTTCTTATGCATAAACACCTTTTTACTCTTTACTCTTTATAGGGAGTGGCTTTTTAGGTTTTACTCCAAGTTTCACTATATTTTCGGCTCGTTTAATAAGGTTTCCTCTTCCACTACTCAATCGGTTCATAGAGGTATCGAAACTCTCTTGTGCCTTATGTAAATGTGTTCCAACTTTTTGCATCTCTTCTACAAATCCCACTAGTTTATCAACCATTGCCTCTGCTTCATCTGCAATTTTTTTGGCATGTTCCTCTTGATGTTCTGTTCTCCATATATGCTCAATCGTTCGAAGTGTTACAAGAAGTGTAGAGGGAGAAACAACTAAAATATTTTGTTCATAAGCACTCTTAAAAAATGATCCATCTTGTTCAAGTGCGAGAAGAAATGCACCCTCTATTGGCATAAAAAGAAGTACAAAGTCTAGACTGTTTACCCCTTGAAGCTTCTCATACTGCTTCATGCTTAGCCCTTTTATATGCCCTTTTATACTGAGTATATGCTCTTTAAGTGCTTGCTCTTTTTCATAAGGATCTTCTGCATTTACAAAGTGTTCATAAGCAACAAGAGAAACCTTTGAATCTACCACTATATCTCTTTGTTGTGGAAGATGAATAATAACATCTGGTCTGTAAGTTTTCCCCTCAGTAGATTTCAATGTCGCTTGAAGTTCATACTCTACACCCTCTCGTAGTCCGGATTGTTCTAAAATATTTTCAAGAACTATCTCACCCCAATTTCCCTGTGTTTTATTTTCACCTTTGAGTGCTTTTGTAAGATTAAGTGCATCTTGTGAAAGTTGTGCATTCATCTCTCGTAAACGTAAGAGTTCATCTTTGAGTAAAATAGAGTCTCTCACCTGTGCTCCAAACTGCTCTTTTGCCTGAGTTGAGAAATTTGTTATCTGTTCTCGAAAAGGTTTTAGAAGTAAATATAACTGTTCACTATTAGTATGACTAAACTCTTTTGACTTATCTTCGAAAATTTGATTTGCAAGTAGTTTAAACTCCCTACTTAACTCCTCTTTTGCATTTTGTAGTAGTTGCAGTTTTTCCTCTGATGCTTTCATGTTCTCTGTATGTTTTGAGTGAAGAGCAGCATAATCTACTTTTAAATCGCTGTTGTCCTCTTGTAACTCCTCATATTTTAAACGCAATGCTGCACTCTCTTGTTGCAGTCTCTCTTGTATATTTTTCTCTTTTATTAAAAGTAAAAAGAGTATAAAAAGCAGTAGTAAAGTAAAAAGAAAAAGAAGTAGGTATAAGTGCAAAATAATCTCCAAAATTTTTATTATTATACACTAAACTTATAACAAATTCTAAAACTTTCTTTAAGTATCTTGCATTTGGATTTAAGTTCTTATTGTATTAATTTTCTTTCGTTAAAATTCCAGTAATAAAAAAACAAAAGGACATTTATATGTTAGTAACAAAACAAGCTCCAGACTTTACAGCAACTACAGTTTTAGCAGACGGTCAAATCGTTGAAGATTTCAAATTATCAGAAAACTACGGTGAAAAAGGTACAGTACTTTTCTTTTACCCACTAGACTTCACATTTGTATGTCCATCAGAAATTATTGCATTCTCTCACAAAGTTGAAGAGTTTGCTCAACGTGGTGTTAATGTTATTGGTGTATCTGTAGATAGCCAATTTTCTCACTTCGCATGGAGAGAAACTCCAGTAAATAAAGGTGGTATTGGCCGTGTTAAAATGCCTTTAGTAGCTGACCTTACAAAAGAGATTTCTAAAGCTTATGACGTTCTTTTAGATGGTGGTGTTGCACTACGTGGTTCTTTCTTAATCGATGCAGATGGTACTATCCGTCATGCAGTTATCAATGATTTACCACTTGGTCGTAACATTGATGAGATGATCCGTATGGTTGACACTATGCTTTTTACTAACGAGTTTGGTGAAGTATGTCCAGCTGGTTGGGTTAAAGGTGATGAAGGTATGAAAGCTTCTACTGAAGGTGTTGCTGAGTACTTAGCAAAACACGAAGACGAGTTATAATATCTTAGAGTATGACATCTTTTATGATGTCACACTCTAAACTTTCACATATTTAGAAACTATATACAAGCCCCGCAAAAATACTATTACCTCTTGGTCCCTCTATAGTTGTATATTCATACTCACCTAAAAGTGCCATGTGTTCACTTACTTCATACTCCACAGCTCCAGCAAAAACAAAACCTGTCTCACTATTGTCAATTCCTAAATCATCAACTTTTTCAATCTCATACTCATAACCACACTTAGCTACTAAACCTACAGTATGTGTCACTGGATATTTATATGCAATATCAAACGATGAAGTTATATAAGAAGCACTAAAATCTTCACTCTCTCCAGTAGCAAGAGTTTCTGTTACAGTGTTCGATACATAAGTACCATCTACTTCTACAGAAAAACCGTAAGCCAATTCATATCCAAGATCGACACCTATACCTACTCCAGTATCACCCTCTAAAGTTGAACCCTCTTCTTCAATAGAATCACCAAGGGTTGTAATAGCTTTTATCGCTACATAAAAACCACTTTTTTCCGCTTCATGCATCTCATTTTGCTCTATTTCACTAGCATAAATATTTAGAGTAGTAAAACTACTTACCGCTAATAGTGTTAAAATTTTTTTCATATAAACTCCAATAGTTGATTTATTATAAGAAATTATATCTTTTTTGATTTTAAATTATAATTTAACGGCTAAGAAATGTTAATCTTTTGCCAAACCTGACTGGGCTCTCTCATTTGCACTATTAGCTCTTTCATAACTACCATCATCAATCATACTCTTTTGTGCACAAGCACTAAAACCTAACACTAAAAAGAGTGCTACTAAAACTACTTTCATACTTACTCCTCATAATTATGTATACTAAAAGTATATCTAAATAAAATAGTATCTACTTCTTACTTACTAGTATACCACCTATGACAATAAGGGCTATACCGATAAAGGTAAGAGAGTTAGGAAAGGGATCACCTAGCATATAACCAAAACCAAGAGCAAAAGGGATATTTGTATAACTTATAACCCCTACTATACTAAGATTTGTACTACTGTATGCTTTTGTAAGTAACCATTGAGAGAGTGTAGAGATAACTGCCATAAAGACTACGAGAAGCCAAATACTCAAAGAACTAGGCATTATAAATGGAGGAAATAAAAACTGCAATTTCTCTGGAACACTTAAAAAAGGGGCTAAGCTAAAAAGAACTGCTGGCATAAGTGTTCCAACTCCAACAAAGGAGAGTACAATAATACGTGAGTCATAAATATCTTTGATCTTTTTTATCGTTGTATAAGCTGCCGCTGCAAAAAAACCACCTAAAATCCCTAATATATGCTCATAAGAGAGACTCATATTAAAAGGTTGTGTAATAAAAACAATACCTATAAAACCTATAAAAAGTGCAAATACAACTCGTTTACTCAGGTGTTCACCTAAAAGATAGTAAGCTAAAAGTGCCACAAAAAGAGGGGAAGTTTTGTTAAGTGTTATCGCTTCACCAAGAGGAATAGTTGTAATAGTGTAGAAAAAAAGTATCATAGCTAAAAAGCCAAACATCCCACGAGTAAAGAGTAAGTGAATTTTTCCACCTGTAAGTTTTGGAGGGGTATGTTTGAGTGCATATAAAATAAGCCCTACTCCTATCATATTTCTAAAGAAGACTATCTCAAGAGCTGACATATCTTCACTTAGTATTTTTGCTAAAGCTCCATTTAGAGCTGAGATAAGAGCACTCCCAAGCATAAAGAGTATACCTCTATCTATATTTTTGAAATAAACCACCCAAATGTTCCTTCTGCTGTACATACCCCATCACTATCTTCACTTTGCTCTATCCCTAGAAGTTTTACAAACTCTATATCACTTGCTTTCATTAAGCTTCACTCTCAGACCTAACTTCAGCCTCCTCTTCCATCTTCGCTCTATCAGCCTTAGAAATATACTTCTCTTTAGAAGAGGTCTTTAGTTTTGCACGAGCCCGTTTGAGCCGTTTATCATGTAACTTCTGTATTTTTGCTTTTCTGTTCATTTTTTATCCTTAAATATTTTATTTACTGTTTTTTCCTGCACAAACGCCATAGCCTTAGCATCCACATAAGCCAAATCGTACCACTGTTTTCTTGGAGCTATGAGGTTTAAATTTTTAGGGTTTGAGCTTCTTGAGAGGGCTACATAAAATTGAGATGGGGCGAAAATTTCATTTGTTTCTATTATTAGATCTTCTATACTCATCCCTTGGGACTTATGAATGGTTATAGCAAATGCCAATTTGATGGGAAACTGATAGATACTAAATATCTCCTCTTCTACCATCTCTTTTTTACCGTTTACAGTTTTCTCTTTCCATGTTGATTTACTCTGTGCTACTGCTTCTAGTTTTATGACTTTTCCATCACTCTTTTGTACAAAAACATTTGAGGCATCTATATTTAGCACCTCTGCTCTCTCACCATTAAAATAGTTCCATGAGTTTCTTGTAAAAAGGACTGGTGAGCCTACTTTGAGTTCTAAGTTTTTATCTATTCTCGCATCATTCATAAAACGCTCTATCTCATTATCTTTAGCAGACTTGAGATGTTTTATAACTTGTGCCTCTTTGACAAAAAGTTCATTTTCTATAAACGATAGTTGACGTTTATTATGCAACTGTGCAGAGTTATTTTTCCCAAAAAGAAAAGTAAATTTACTTAAATCTTCAGGAATAGGTTTTATATATGCATTAAGAGTGTTATGAATACTCTCATTCACATTTCCAAAACGAACACTATGCAAAAGCTCTATAAACGCAACATCATCTGTTCTATAGATGTGGGTAAGTTCTATCTTAAAAAAGTCGAAACTCTTCCAAGCCTCTGACTCAAAAGCAAACTTTACTTCATCATAGCCCCGAACAACGGGAGGAAGTTGTAAAAAATCACCTACAACTAAGAGTACACCAGAGAAATCAGCTTGATGGAGTCGTAAACTAATCATTTCAAAAAGAGTATCACTCACCATACTAATCTCATCTATTACAATAAGTTGCATACTAGAGATAAGTTTTTTTATCCTCTTTTTTATCTCATACTTACCATTTTTCTCTAACTCTTCAACATCTGAAGCTATGCCGAGGTCAAAAAAGCTATGCAGTGTTTGTCCCCCAATGAGAGTTGCAGCCATACCAGTAGAAGCAAGTTTCGCGACTTTTTTTGCTTCAGCTTCAAAATGTTCGATAACTTGGCGTGTAATCGTTGTCTTTCCAACCCCTGCTCCACCTGTTAAAAAAAGGTTTGATTTTGATTCTAATTTTTTTATGGTAACACTTAAGTAGTTCATAGATAAATCATACCTATTTTTATTATAAAAACAACTAAAACTTGGTAATATTTTATAATCAAGACTTGGAGAGACCATGGACCAAAGAATATTAATAGTAGAAGACAACAAAACCCTTGCAAAACTAATATCTAAAAAGGTGAAAGCTGCACTAGATTTTCAAGTAGATGTAGCCTACTCACTCTCTGAAGCAAAACTTTTTTTAAAAACATATAAATACTTTATCACTCTTTTAGATATCAATCTTCCAGATGCACCAAATGGTGAAATAGTAGACTATGCATTAAGTAAAAATAATCGTGTTATAGTATTAAGTGCAAATATAGATAAAGAATTTCGTCAAAAGATACTTCAAAAAAATATTATTGACTATGTAAATAAAGGTGGAGTAAATGATATAAACTATATTATTCACACTGTTAAGCGTTTACAAAAAAATCAGAATCATACTGTTTTAGTAGTTGATGACTCTATGGTTTTTAGAAAACAGATGCATAATATTCTTGAAAACATGTTCTTTAAAGTCATCACAGTTGCACATGGTGAAGAAGCACTGGGTATCTTAACACAGCGCCCTGACATCACTTTAGTCTTAACAGATTATCATATGCCTGTTATGGATGGATTAGAACTTACTTATGAAATCCGTAAAGAGCACGATAAAAATGAACTTGGAATTCTTGCTGTCTCTTCAAACAAAGACAATGAAGTAAATGCTATCTTTTTAAAGGCTGGAGCGAATGACTTTATTACAAAGCCTTTCTCAAAAGAGGAGTTCTCTTGCCGTATAAACAACACAATAGAAGCACTTGAGAACATTCAAATAATAACAAACCATGCAAATAGAGACTATCTTACAGGTCTATATAACCGTAGATACTTCTTTAAGGCAATGGCTGAATATGAAGAGGAGATTAAATCAAGCGGAGAAAATTTTGCTGTTGCCATGATAGATATAGATTTTTTTAAAAAAATTAATGATAAATATGGTCACGATATAGGCGATAAAGTAATTATAGCACTCTCCGAAATTTTACGTAGCTCAACAAGCCATAGAGATATAGTAGCTCGTTTTGGAGGAGAGGAGTTTTGTGTTGTTCTTAAAAATATAAACAGATATAACGCCTTAGATATTTTTGAAAGAATTCGTGCTGAAGTGGAACATTTCACTTTTTCCATAGATCATGAAAATTTCGTAAAATTCACAATCTCAATTGGTGCTATTATGAATGGAGACAATGATTTAGAAGAGAGCATAAACCAAGCGGACATGATGCTTTACAATGCAAAAAAAGAGGGAAGAAATAGAGTTATTTTTTCAAACTAACTCTCTCCCCTTTTACTAATCTAAGTGTTTCACTCTCCTTTTGTATCTCTTTTTTATCTATCATTAAAAAAGCTCTACCACTCACACCTTTTGCACTATACTCTTTATCTTCAAGCATTAAAGATCCAACCCCATCACTCCAACTCTCAGCTGCAAGATAAAACTTACCACTCTTTTGTGGACAGTTATAATATGGATTTAAAAATGTCAAGATTACATCTTTATCAAAACAAACTACTATCTTTTCATTATCTACCTCTATAACCCTTGCAGGAGTCAATGCCTTTATAAGTAGTATCTTAGAGTGAGTAGAGGTTGCAACTAAAAGTTTACCCTCTTTTATCTCTGCTTCTGTTTCATTCTCAAGCCTCTCTAAAGTAATCTCATGTGAAGTATAGAATTGCAATTGTTTAATCTTTGCTGCATCTAAGTTATATTTACTCACCATCTTAATAGTAAAAGCAGAATAACTCATAGGCTCTTTAGAACTAGAAGAGATCTCTTTGGAGACTTCTATCTCTTTTGTTGTACATGAAATAAGTAGAAGGGAAATAAGTAGAAAAAAAGTTCTTTGTAACATTTAAAGCTCCATTAAAATAAATGCAAATATCGGCATTTTTTCTCAAATATTTAGAGTTTTCCTTTTCTCTTTTAAAAGGTACGCTACTTTTCAAGAAGAATAACTTCTCCAAATGGGACATCAAGCATAATTTCACTTACCCACTTTACTGCATAGTAGGGAAAAATCTTTGGAAAAGTACCCTCTAAGTCTGTAAAGTAGAGTAAAAGTTTAACATCATCAAATGATTCTCTCACAAACTCAAATGCAGGTGCATAATCTGTTCCTCCATACCCTTTTACTTCCATCTCTAAATGCTCTCCACTTAAAAAAGTTTTATGAGAACGTACTTTATCATCACAAACTACAAGCTCTATCTGGTAGTTTTGTGCAAGTGCCATAAGAAAATTTACCTCACTTAAAAAGGTATTTAAAAGTGCTTCATCTACAGAGCCTGAACTATCAATAACAATCACAAGTCGAAATGTTTGTGAAAAACTTGAGGGAAGATATATACCACTATAAAGTAATTTCTTACTAGGAGGGAGTAATCTATAATCATCTAAAAAGTGAGTATCAAGAGCTACTTTTAATGCCTCTCTCCAGTCTACTACCCCAGATACAGAGAGTTTAAAAAAGCGTTCTATATTTAAAGGTGCCTCTCCTCGTTTAAACTCCTTCTCTAAAAGAGCAATCGCCTCCTCTGCAAAAAGTTGTTCTGCGAGTATCTCCTCTTCTAGTGCTTCTTGTGTCTGAGGCTTTGTGTGCTCTTTTTCTTCCTCTTTCCTCTCTACATCATCACTATCATCTGCTTCATACTCAAGATTATCATCTTCACGAATCATATCTGACTTTAACTCTTCATAAATCTCTTCAGCATACATCCCCTGAAATCTTTTTCTATAGTGTGCCCCATAAGGAAGTGTCATTCCATTTGTAACCAGCATATCATTTATAGCCATATCAGTAGCCATCTGCCAGAGCCAACCACTACGACCACTCTTTCGCATATCATGTGCTAAAGTTGTATGCATTGCACCATTAGCAAAAATAAATGCCAACTCCTGTGGATTTAATGAGAAAAGGTACTCCTCTCTGTACTCTATAGTTTTACCATTTGATTTAAAAGATTCTATATCATCATTACATACAAGTTCTAAACGTGAAGCTATTGTTCCAAAGTAAGGGTACTCTACAAGAAGTTGTGCTTTTGCTTGAGAAATTTTTCTATTTACATCCATAATATTTCAATTATAACCTAAATTTTTATAAATTATTACAAAACTATTGCATTAAATATAATAATGAGTTATAATTTCAATATTACATTTGCTTATAGGAATTATTATGTTAAAAGATTTTGCAAAACTACAAACATTTTTGATGGTGATAAAAGAGAAAAGTTTCTCTAAAGCATCCGCAAAATTGGGAATTTCTCAACCCGCAGTTACTCAACAGATAAAATTTATTGAAGACTACCTAGATACAAGAATAGTCGACAGAAAGAAAAATGGAATTGTTCTTACTAAAGAGGGTGAAGATCTCTACCGTATAGCACAGCGTTTAGAAAAAGCTATACATTCGAGTGAAAAAGATCTCCTTAAAATCATAAGTAAAGAGTTTACTTTTGTGATGGGCTCATCATTTTCTATAGGAAACTACATCCTACCAAACTATCTTTCAGATATCAAAAAACGCATTGATAACGAAGTATTTATGAATGTTGATGTATCTTCAAATATCATCACACAACTTCAAGATAAAAAAATAGATGTTGCACTTATTGAATCTCCTATATTTGAAGATGGTATTATCTATAGAGAGTGGGTAGAGGATGAACTTGTAGTATTCTCAAATCAACCACTCAAAAAACAACTTACTGCTGATGATCTACTTGAGTGTGACTGGATTTGTAGAAATGAAGAGTCACATACAAGAAAACTTACAGCTGATGTTTTTGAAGAGATTGGTGTACAGTGTAATAACTTTAATGTTATAGGGGTCTTAGCAAGTCCGACTGCCATAAAAGAGTCTATTTTACATGCTGATCCTAAAGCAAAAAAACCACTTGTTTCTATTATGTCTCGTCATGTTATTAAGTCGGAACTTGAGAGTGGAAGACTCTTTGAAGCAAGACTTAAAAACCAAAAAATAAGTAGAGTTTTTTATATTGCCTATCTAAAAGATAGAAAACATGATGCTTTTGTAGATAATGTTGTAAACTTTTTACTCTCTATAAACAAAGTACACTAACACCACTCGAAAACTCTATTTCTTTAGAAATTTAGAGTTTTCAGGATTATTTAAAAATGATGCCATAGAGTTTTTTACACCCTTTTCATCCACATTTCCTGCTTCTTTTTCATGCTCACTCTCTTTATAAACAGAAAGATTTATAAGAATTGGTGTCTCATCAATGATAATCTGCATAATACTTAAAAGTGGTACAGTAACAATACTTCCAAAATTATCAGCACCAAATCCAGCTTCAAAAATAAGCATCTCATCTTCAATTCTCGCAGTCTCAAAAGTATACCCTGCCAAAAAGAAGAGTGTTAAAGCTCTAAACTCTGTATTTATTTCATCGGGAAGTTCAGGATTAAAAGAGACTTCCTCTATTTTACAAAGAATCCCAAAATTCTGTTCTCGCTCAAAGAAGTGAATAATCACATCTTCAATATTCTTTTTCATAATCTGTGCAAAACCCCGTTCGTCTATTACATTTTCTAACATATTATCTCCCCTATATTTTCTTCTGCAATTATATCAAAATCTATCATTGCATTCATTAGTGCTATTTTTTTAAATTTTTTTATATCTTCTACTCTTATATCTTCTTCTACAATTTTAGCCTCGTTTAAAAGTCTCTCTCGTGTTACACCATACAAAAGAGGTCTCTTTGGTGTAAGCCAAATTTCTCCATTATAAAATGCTATATTTGCTATGCTTGTGTCTGTCACATATCCATTCTTTACAATGAGAATATCATCAGCCTCTCCTCTTTGAGTAAAGAGTCTCTCTAAAGAGCTTCTTATCTCATACTTAAATGGATACGCTATGTTATGAGAGCTCACAATTTTTAAGTGATATATCTCCCTTTTCTTATAAGGAAGATACTCTATGGCTATACTTTTAGCATTATAAATTACACGGCAACGATAAAGCCCATTTTGGGGAGGAGAAATAAGAGATGCAAGATGATGAAAAGTACTTACTCCTATACTTTCTAAACTTCTCTCCAAACGTGCTTGATGGTATGCAAGATGATAGACTACTCCATCAAGAACTTTTATACTCTCTAAAAAAGATTTACTCACTAAAGAGTTCTGTACTTAGGTATCGCTCACCTGTATCGCAAAGAATAGTCACAAGTGTTTTTCCTTGAAACTCTTTACGCTTAGCTACTTGCATAGTCGCCCATACATTTGCACCAGCAGAAATACCCACTAAAAGCCCCTCTTTTTTTGCAAGCATTTTTGCTGTTGCAATAGCATCCTCATTACTTACCTTAATTACTTCACTATAAAGAGAAGTATCAAGAATTTTTGGAACAAATCCAGCACCGATTCCTTGTATTTTATGTGGTGCTGCACTCTCGCCAGATAAAATTGCTGAAGCCTCTGGCTCCACTGCAAAAATTGTAATATTTTTTATCTCTTGAAGTAGCACTTTTGAAGTACCAGTGAGTGTACCCCCTGTTCCAACTGCAGCAACAAAGGCATCTATTTCACCCTCTGTATCACGAAGTAACTCTTTTGCCGTTGTAAGTTCGTGAATTTCAGGATTAGAAGGATTTTCAAACTGCTGCAGCACAACTGAGTTATTAATCTCTTTTTGTAATTCATTTGCCTTAGAAATTGCTCCATTCATTCCATTTGCCGCGGGAGTTAAAACTAACTCTGCACCAAGTGCTTGAAGAAGATTACGACGCTCAACACTCATAGACTCAGGCATTGTCAATACCAGCTTTATATTTTGTGCAGCACAGTTTGCAGCTAGAGCGATCCCTGTATTGCCACTTGTTGGCTCTATAATAGTTGTGCCATCTTTAATAACACCAGACTCTAAACCTCTACGGATCATATTAAGCCCTATTCGATCTTTTACGGAACTTGTAGGGTTCATAAACTCACACTTCCCTAAAATAGTCGCTCCAGTCAGTGCTGAGGGTCTATTTAGTACCACTAAAGGGGTGTTTCCAACAAGATCAGTTATATTTTTTGCTATATTCATCTTCTCTCTTCCTTTTACTTGTAGGAAATTTTACACTAAAAAGATTATATAAACAACTAATGTTGCTTTTTTTCGATAAAATTACCCTAAAAAAGAGAGTATATGGCAACTTATAACAGTGATGGAAAAAAACTTATAGATGTTGAGTATGATGTGATTCCAAAAATTGGAGATATAATAGATACGATGCGAGTATTATCCGTAAATTTTAGAGATGATGGAGAGTATGCAGTTTTTCTTCTCGAACCAAATACCCGCATCACCTGCTACATATTTGATGAAATTTTCATCTTAGGTAAAGCCGATAGTTTTGATAGCCTAGCAGATGCTATCGAGGCTTGGAATAACGAAGAGATATAACATAAAATGAAATATTTTTGCACACTCACATCACTTGTAACATTAATGTTTACATTAACATCATGTACAACGAAAGATTTTAATGATATCTCAAATGTTCTACAAAGCAAGGATCACTCACATGCTCTAAGTCTTTTAGCAAAAGAGAAATCTACTTACTATATGCAACACCCCGAAAAACTTAAAAATGATTTTAAATATTTACAAAGTTTTCTCAAAAATATCTCCTCAAACTGGGGAAAAAACAACATTGCAATACCCAAACAAAAAGAGTATGTGCAGTATATGCAAGATTATAAAAGTAGAGCTATTATAGATTTTACAAAAGGCACTGTACGTGTTGAAACATTAGGAGATAAAAAGAGCTTAAAAAAGAGTATCGTTACTACTCTTTTACTCCCAGAAGATCCTAGAAAAATAGATCTTTATGGAAGTAAAGATATAAAACTAGGTGGTCGTCCCTATCTTTATGGTGAAATAAAAGATGATACAGGTAAAGACATCAGATACCAATGGAGAGCCAATAGATATGCAAATATACTTATAGAAAAGAATTTTAAAATAAAAAAAGTCAAAAAAGACAATAAATATATTACTGTAAGTTTTGTAGAGTTTAAGATGGTAAAATCTCATACAAACATACGTGCAAATAAGTTTAAATCTTATGTGAGTAAGTATGCAAAAAAATATAATTTTGAAGAGAGTTTAATCTATTCTATCATAAAAACAGAGAGTAATTTTAATCAATTTGCAGTCAGTGGTGCAGGAGCATATGGACTTATGCAAATTGTTCCCAGCAGTGCAGGAATTGATGCTTACTACTATTTAAATGCTAAAAAAGTAAAACCATCAAAAGAGTATCTATTTGATCCAAAAAATAATATAGAACTCGGTGTGACATATCTACATATACTCGATAAAAAATATTTAAAAGGAATAAATAATAGACTCTCAAGAGAGTACTGTGTTATCAGTGCATACAATACAGGAAGTGGTAATGTTTTAAAAACATTTTCAAGTAATAAAACTCGTGCAAAACAAAAAATAAATTCTCTCTCACCAACAAAAGTTTATAATACACTCAGAACAAAACTTCCGTATGATGAGACAAGAAACTATTTAAAAAAAGTTGTGTACTCTCAAAAAGAATTTATAAAACTATGAAACTAGAACTTTAATTTCACTATTCTCCATAACAAACTCTACATGCGATCCCTCATCAATTTTACCACTAAGAATTAGGTCGGCGAGTCTATCTTCTACTATCTCATAGAGAGCACGTTTCAGTGGTCTCGCTCCATAAACAGGGTCAAATCCAGCCTCTGCTATATATGCTTTGGCTTCAGAACTTAAAGTCAGTGTAATATCTCTATCTTTTACTTTCTTAGCAATATCACCAAAGAAAATATCAACTATATTTACAATCTCTTCTTGACCAAGAGCATTAAAAATAACAACATCATCAAGTCTATTTAAAAACTCTGGTTTAAATGCCATCTTTAACTCACTCATAACCTCTGCATCTAGCGCTTCACTCGGCTCACTATTTATAATTTTATCACTTGCTATATTTGAAGTTAAGATTATAATTGTGTTAGAAAAGTCAACTGTAACACCTTTGTTATCAGTTAAACGTCCATCATCTAAAACTTGAAGAAGCATATTAAAAACATCTGGATGTGCTTTTTCTACCTCATCAAAAAGAACTACAGAGTATGGTTTTCTTCTTACCGCTTCTGTAAGTTGTCCACCCTCTTCATACCCTACATAACCTGGTGCTGCACCCACTAAACGAGAAACTGAATGTTTCTCCATATACTCACTCATATCTATTCTTATAAGTGACTCTTCACTATCAAAAAGAAACTTCGCTAAAGTCTTAGCAGTTTGCGTTTTCCCAACACCTGTTGGTCCTAAGAAGAGAAAACTTCCTATAGGAGAGTTCGTATCACTTAAACCTGCTTTGTTTCGTTTAATCGCACGAGCTACTGCATGAGTCGCTTTTGATTGACCAATAACAGTTTTGTTTAACTCATCTTCTACATGTAAAATTTTTGTCTGCTCTGTTTGAAGCATTTTATTTACAGGAATATGTGTCCAACGAGAGACTACACTTGCTATTGAGTCTTCATCTACACTATTTTTAAGAAGTGTTCCCTCAGCTTGAAGTCTATCCCAGTTTTCATTAACAGTTTTTTCTTCTTCAATGAGTTTTGGAATATCTCCATACTCTATCTCAGCGGCTTTATTAAAATCACTTGCACTTTTAGCTTGAGCTGCCTCACGACGTTTCGCTTCTATTTGACCTTTAATAGCAGATATTTTCTCAAACACCTCTTTTTCAGTTTCAAACTGTGAAGTGAGTTTTCTTACCTCTTCATCTACATCAGCAAGCTCTTTTTCTATCTCTATAAGACGTTTCTCATTTGCAGGAGTTTTCTCCATTTTAAGTGCTTCTTTTTCAACCATAAGCTCTGATAGTTGACGTTTCGCACGAGAAAGAACTGTAGGTTCAGACTCTATCTGCATTTTGAGTTCAGCGGCTGCTTCATCTATAAGATCTATCGCTTTATCTGGTAAAAATCTATCTGCAATATATCTATCACTAAGTCTTGCAGCTGCAACTAAAGCACTATCTGTAATCGTAACATTATGATGAGTCTCTAAACGCTCTTTAATCCCACGAAGAATTTGAAGCGATTGATTAACTGTCGGCTCATCTAAGTTAATAGGCAAGAAACGACGTTGCAGTGCTGTATCTTTCTCAAAGTATTTTCTATACTCTTTAAGTGTTGTCGCCCCAATAGTATGCAACTCGCCTCGAGCCAATGCTGGTTTTAAGATATTTGCAGCATCCATACTTCCCTCCGATGCTCCTGCACCAACGATGGTATGAATCTCATCAATAAAAAGAATAATCTTACCATTCTCTTTTACTTCATCAATAACCGCTTTTAATCTATCTTCAAACTCTCCACGGTATTTTGCTCCTGCAATAAGTGAACTCATATCAAGTGCAACTACTCGTTTATTTTGTAGTGAGGTTGGGACATCCCCTGCTTGAATTTTCTGAGCAAGACCTTCAACAAGTGCCGTTTTACCAACCCCAGGCTCACCTAAAAGCATAGGATTGTTTTTCGTTTTACGAATTAAAATCTGCATCATACGAGTAATCTCTTCATCACGACCAATAACAGGAGAGAGTTTCCCCTCAGCAGCTTCTGCTGTTAAATCAATTCCATACTTAGAGAGAGAATCTAGAGTCTCATCAGCACTCTGTGAGTCTATCTTACCACCCCCACGTGCAGCTTCTATGTTTTTACTTAACTCCAACATATCTATATACTTTGGTAATATACTTGCATATGGCTCACTATTTAAGTTTGCAAGTATATAAGTGTCAACTGCTAAAAAACTGTCCCCATTTTGAGCCATAAGCCCAGCACCTTTTTCTAAGGTATCTACAAAGTTTTTAGAGAGTCGTATACTCTCTTTTGTGACACTCGAAGATTTTGGCAGTTTTTCAGTTAAACTTTTAACATCTAACTCCATGGCAATTTTATCTACATTCATTTTTCTCAGCATCTGATTTAAAACAGAATCCGAGTTTGTTAAAAGTGCCCATAAAAAATGCTCGCTTTGAACCTCTTGATTTTTATTATGCAGTGCTAAAGAGATTGCACTCTCTATTGATTGTGTTAAATTATGTGTTAATTTTTCAAAAATATTATTATTCATCGTAAATCCTTTTAATTTTTATGCCGTAAGTATAGTATAAATGAGATTTATCTTTTGCTACTTAGGTTGCAATTCATTTTTTTTATAATACTCTTAATAAATTTTTTGTATAATTTCGCAAAAGGATGAAGATATGCCAACAGTTTTAGAAGCTTTACGAAACCGTTCTTCAAAAAGAGCGTACACAGATAAAAAAATACCAAAAGATACTTTAGAAAAAATCCTCACAGCAGCAGGAATGACACCAAGTGGTGCTAATATGCAACCATGGATTACGTACGCTATTTCTAACCCAGATACTCTCGCAAAAATAGGAAATGCCATCATTGCAAAAATGGATGAGGGAATTATGAATGATCAGTTTATTCAGTACTATCCAGTAAAGTGGGTAAACCCTTATAAAAAACGCCGTATCGTTACAGGTTCAGGACTCTATAAACTTATGGAAGTTGACCGTAAAGATAATGAAACAAGAATTGAGATGTGGAAAGACAACTTTCGTTGGTTTGGGGCAGGCACCGTTATCTTTGTCTTTACTGATAAAGCAAATATTGATGAGTCACAAGGAGCACTTATAGACTGTGGTGCATATATGCAGAGTATTATGCTTGCAGCTCAAGAGTTTGGCATAGACTCTTGTCCACAAGGAAGTACAACTGAGTTCGGTAAAGTTGTGGCGGAAGCTATGCAAACACCTGACAACTTAGCACTTCTTTATAGTGTAGTTCTCGGCTATGAAGATAAAGAAGCCAAAATAAATTCTTATCAACCTAAACGTGTAAAACTTGAGGAGTGTGTTACTTTTATAGATTAATTATATGTTTTACCATATTTCTTAAACTCTAATCAAATCTACTTAAATACCTCTAAAGTCCCTTAGAATAGGACTTGTAAAAACTATACCTTCTCTTTAAATCTAGTCATAAAAAACTAGATTTATCAAATTGTTGGTACCAATAGGATACCAAAATGAAGTTATATATTTTAGTATCTTATTGCTTTATCCATTTCAAAGATGAGCTAAATAACTCAAGTGAATAATCTTCACAGAAATCTATAAATTGTTTGAGGATTATATCTAAATCTCCTGCATATTCTTTTAAAGTATCTACTTTCTTTATCATAAGAAGAGTCTCAACACTATCATCCTCTGTATTTAAAATATCGTAGCCATTAAGTTTATAAAAATCTATTGCTTCATTTTTTGCATCTACTACAATAGCCTTGCAACCTATCTGATTAGATAGTATAAATCCTAAAATATCTGCAAAGAAAAGTAATCTTGTTGCAATTCCTAAATTTATATATTCATCTGATGTAAGAAGTCTTGTGATTTTCAATGCAGGTATAGGGTAGTTCAATCCAATGGGAACATCAAGATAACTTTTAGCATCATTTCCTTCAATAGTTGTAATAGAGAATGATATATAAGAGGCTATACTCTCTTTTGAAGTTAAAAAAACATAAGTTTTATAGAGACCATCCCGTGAATGTTTGTATGAATACTGTGTTAAATAGTCCACTAAGACTTGATGTGCCTCACAATGGACATTAGCTACTGACTTTTTAAAATTATTTTTTGAAGGAAAGTGAGAAGATACTTCTACAATTTTAGACACGATTTATATATCTACTTTTTTAGAGTTAATCTTAGTGTATCTCTCAATATTTTTTTTAACAGATTCTTTGATCTGTTTTGGAGTTTGATTAAACAAATAGTTTACAAGATTTTTTGCATCATCACCACTAACAATATAACCACTTTCAGCTTTTGCTCTTTGATTAATATGTACTATTGCCATAACACTCTCCTTTTTTATTTGTAATTATAGCATACAATTGTTTATGAGCCACCAATGTCCCATTAGTAAGCACTCTTTAAACTCCCTAAATCTTTCCATATTTAAGCACTTTAAATCATCTTACAATATCGCTGGACAAATCACTTTCTTTCTTATACAATTGCTTTAAATCGATGGAGGATAGTACAATGTCTTATGTAAGTTCTAAAAAATATGGTGCATGTGTACAACACTATAAAAAAGCAAATGGTATAAATGAAAACTATTGTTTTGCACAAAGAAATAGTATTGTCAATAAGATTAGATTGGGTGAAGATGTTCCTATTAAACATAAAAAATCTGACAACAACCTGTTAATCCAAAACTTAAAGCAGTTTCAACTGTTATACTTATTACAAATAATTTAATATTCATTTTTTCTCCAAAATTTAAATTACCAATTTTTTTCAAAATAGATATATTCAAACTTACAAATAGTGTGACTTCTTGGATATAACGACTCATATCTAAAAGGTTATAATACTTTTAGAGAGTTTGATAAAGTAACATATCGGATAACGGCGAAAGCGGTCAACTAAACTTAAATGATATTTTTAGTTAAGACTAGCTTGTACTTCAG
>Ga0256838_1000279_pt1 | contig 34521 bp, 41 predicted proteins | sample 4571419metaG_FD_185978 | JGI IMG/M metagenome (GOLD analysis project Ga0256838, IMG submission 185978) | Hydrothermal vent microbial communities from Guaymas Basin, Mexico - 4571-419 | ecosystem: Environmental > Aquatic > Marine > Hydrothermal vents | place: Mexico: Guaymas Basin | collected... | reverse complement strand
TTTTTATTAAATTTTCGTAGCTTGTAACCCTGTCACTCGGGTGTGCTTTGAATATAAAATCAAAATCAAACTCATTGGCAATTGAATTAATAATTTCAAAAAATTGCTGCATTGATTTTATCCAAGGGGAAAAATATATAATTTGAGAGTCATAATTTACCTGAAGTGGAATAAAGATGTATTTTCTATTTAAATCAAGCTCATTACCTTCAAGCTTTTTAACGGGGGCGCGGGGAATCAGCTCTTTTGGCAGAGGCTTTTTATAATATTCAAGATTTTCATAAAAGCTTTTATCCCTTGGGACAGAATTTAGAGCGTTTACTCCTTTACAGTCGGCTTGGGTAGTATCCGGTAAAAAGCCGTTTTCAAAATAGATTTTTTTTACATCGAATTCGTTGATAATAAACTGAGGGTATTTTATTCCGTTCCAGATACCTATGAGTCTCGGGTTGTATTTTTTTATTATTTTTTTGTATTCACAGTAAATCAAACGGCTTTCCATTTGAAGGTACTTTTTATAAAGATTAAGCCTTAAACCCGAATATTTGTTGTGTAATTCTTCAAACTTTTTACTTAAATCAATCTTTGAGGCATTGCAAAATGAAAATTTAGCCCTTATTACTTTTGAAGAAAAAGGAAGATTTTCTGCTAGAATATTAAAATATTTTTCTTGGTGATTATTGTGAGCTATAAATAATATATCCATATAAACCTTTTTTATATAGAATTATAACTTAAAGAGGAAAAAATGAAAAAAGTAGCTATGCTTGGACCAAATTTAGAATCTCCTGGAGGTGTTAATGTTGCTATAAAGCATTTAAAAAAGTTTTTTGAAAAAAAAGGAATAGAAGTTCATCTTTTTCCTGTTGGGAAAACCAATATAAAAGAAAATGAATATATACATCCGATTAATACAGATATAAAAAAAGAACAAATAAAAATTTTTAATGATAAATTTAAAAAATTTAACTTTGATTTGGTTATTGCTAATAATCTTCGTACAAGTTTTCTTTTATCTTCTTTTTCAAAGAATAAACCCCTTAATGATTTATATGTTATTCATCAGGGTAGAATTTTGCAAAATAAATTTAAATGGTTTCATTTTAAACAAAAGAGTAAATTTAAGAAAATTTTTACCGATAAAAAAATAGTTTTATTTAATAACTGTTCCAAAGAGAGTTTTATAAAAAAGTTTAATATAAACGCTCAATATTTTATTATTCCTAATGCTTTTGATTTTGAGGAGATTAAAAATAAATCTAATAAATTTAATATAAAAGGTAATTATATTTTAGGTGTAGGAAGATTGGAGAAAAATAAAAATTATGATTATTTATTAAAAGCATATGCTGTTAGCGGGATAGACAAAGAACTTTGGTTGTTAGGAGATGGAGAAGAAAAAGAAAATTTACAAAAGCTTGCAAAAAAATTAGGTATAGAAAAGAAAGTTAAATTTTTGGGATGGCAACAAAATCCATATTCTTATATTAAAAACGCTTCTCTTTTAGTCCATCCTTCAAAATTTGAAGCATTACCAACAGTAATTATAGAATCATTGATTTTAAATACTCCGGTAGTTGCTACTGATATAAAGTGCGGTCCTAATGAAATATTAACTGAAGAATTAAGTGAATTTTTAGTGCCTTTAAATAGAGTTGATATTTTAGCTGAAAAAATTTATAAAGCATTGGAAAATTACCCTGAAATAAAGGATGAGTATATTGAAAAGTATAAACTTGAAAACGTCGGCAAAAAATATCTTGAATTTTTGTACTAAAGTAAAAAATTTTTTATTAATAATTTTTGCTTTTATTTTTCCTATATCTTTGGCTGCTGCTAATATTTTATTAGGTATCTTGATACTTTGCTGGATTATAGAAGGAAACTGGGAATTTAAATTTAAAAAAATAAAAAATAATAAATTGATATGGATTATTTATTTAATTCCTTTTATATTAGCAGTTTCTACCTTATTAAGTAGTTCAAGTACAAATGGATTTTTAGTAAGCAGCGGATATAAAAACGAATATCAGTTTATTTTTAAACATTTTTTGTGGTTAAATAGTCTATTCTTGATATTGATTACTTCAGAAGTTAATGTTAAAAAAATTTTAAGCGCATTTTTATTAGGAATGTTTTTTAATGAAATTGTTAGTTATTTAATATTTTTTCATTTAATAGATATTAATTTTTTCAAAAATTTAGGATTACTTTCAAGAGGGGTGAAATATTATGACCCTTCTCCTTTTATGCATCATACGTTTTATTCGTTATTTTTAGCCGTGTCGATTTTAATTATTCTTGATAATTTAAAAAATTTTAACGGTTTGCTTAAAATTTTAGCAATAATATTTTTAATAAGTGCGACAATTAATTTATTCATCAATGGAGGAAGAACTGGTCAATTAGCATTTTTTTTGGGAATAATTGTTTATATAACTTTAAAATATAAAAAACTTAAGTATATAATTGGTTCTATTATGTTATTAATCACAGTATTTATAGGAGCTTATTACTTTAGTCCAATATTTAAAAATAGAATTAACAAGGGTGTAAACAATATCGAAAAAGTATGGATGGAAAATAATTATAATACTTCATGGGGAGTAAGAATAGGTATAGATAAAATGAGTATAGAAATTTTAAAAGAGCCTAAAAACTTTTTATTCGGATTAGGAGCTGGAGAAGCAAAAAAAAGTTTTTTTGAATATGCAAAACAAGATAAAAATATATATAAAGCGATTAAAATTGTAAAACATTTGCATAATCAATATTTACAACTATGGATTGACGGAGGGATAATGGCATTTTTATTAATTATTTTATATTTTGTTTATTTATATAAATACTCTCCAATTCCTTTGACAGTAGGGATTATAGCAATATTTGCTTTTTCTTTTATAGCCGATGTTATGCTGTATCGGCCTAAGCCTTATATATTGTTTTTATTTATAAGTGCGGTTTTGGTGAAACTTTATTCTTCCACCTATTATGAAACCAATAGTACTGGTCGGGATGGTTTTTAATCATATCTTTAATTACGTCCGCCTGCCACTTGGTAAAGCTTTCAATGGTGTTCGTATTTTTAAATTCTTTTGATGGTTTGAATTCTATTACATACTTACCGTTTTTTTTGTAGCTGAATCCGGGAATCACGATGGCTTTTGTGGTTTTTGCAAGTTTTGATACGGCGGGATTGAATTTAGTCGGTATAAAAAAATCAACTTTCGGAGCGTCTTTATTTACTGTTCTTTGGTCTATAAGCACTCCTAAAATTCTTTTTTCACGAAGAAGTGATTTTATTATTTCCCTGGAGCTTCTTTTTTTGTTTATAAGTTTTATATCTTCATTTCCTCTGATTCTTTTGAAAAATTTATTTATTTTAGGGTTTTCTATTTCTCTCATAATAACCGCCATCGGTTTTTTGTATCTTCTGACTATAAATTTCGGGCTGATTTCCCAGTTTCCAAAATGAGCAGTTACCAAAATAATAGGTTTTTCGGATTTGAGGGCATTTAAGATATATTCTTCTCCGATTACCTCTATTTCATCAAGTTTTTTAGGATTTTTTTTAAATTCAATCGTATCTTCAAAAAAAGTCAGAAAATTTTTATATGTGTTTTTAGCAATTTTTGTTTTTTCTTTTTTAGATTTTTCCGGAAAAGCAATATTAAGGTTTTTTAAAACTATTGGTTTTCGGAAAAAGTCAAGGTGATATATTATCCACCATAATTTGCTTAACATTTTGATTGAAGCGAGCGCATAGAATATTCTAAACAGATAATACATTTAAAATCCTGTCGACTATCATTTTAGCTCCGTTTTTTTGGTTGATTTTACTTAAGTTTAGTGAAATATCAGTTAATTTGGCATCAAATATTATATCTAATACTTTTTTTGGGGTGATTTTGTTTTGTCTTATTGCAAATCCAGCGTTTTTGTCCGCTAAAAATTTTGCGTTGTGGTATTGATGGTCTCCTACGGCGTAAGGGTAGGGAATAAAAAGAGTCGGTATTTGGTTTGCCGCAAGTTCAAAAAGAGTCGATGCTCCCGCTCGCGAGATAGCAAAATCGGCTTTTTTTATTTTTTCTATGAGGCTTTTATCAAAATCAAACACTTCAGCATCAATTCCTTTTGATTGGTAAAAGTTTTTTACTCTCTGAAAATCTTTTTTTCCTGTCTGATGGATGATTTTTATTCCTCGTTTGTCAAGCTCCTCAGCTATATTTATAGCAAGATCGTTTATAGCAACGGCCCCCTGGCTGCCTCCAAGGAAAATGACGGTTTTTAGCTCATTTCTAACTCTAGCCGTCTCAAAAAATATATCTTCTACTGGGTAAGGGTCATCATAGAGGAAAGTATTGAAGAATTTTTTTGAAAAAGGTTTTAGAATTTTATTAAGTGAACCTATGTGAGCGTTTTGTTCGTGGATAAAAAGTGGAATGTTTGATAGAATTGCCCCAAAACTTGCAGGAGCTGCGCTATATCCACCGACGCTGAAAACGGCTTTTATATTATGTTTTTTTAATATCTTTTTAGCCTCAAAGGAGAGTTTTAAGATATTAAAAAGTGATGACACTTTACCAATACCTTTTTTGTTTACAACTCCCTCAGAATTTAAAAAATAGCACTTCTCAAACCCTGCGTCATTTTCAAACCATTCCCTGTCCGCTCCTTTTGTAGAGCCTATGTATATAGGTTTTATTTCTTTTTTATTCAATTCTTCTTTTATAACTTTAGCGATTTTGAGATGTCCTCCGGTACCGCCGCCGGTAATAGCTATCATATTTTTGCCTTTTTGCTAATCATCAGTACCATTCCTATTGCCGTAGCAAATGCCATAAGTGAGCTTCCTCCATAACTCAAAAACGGAACCGTTAGTCCTTTTAGCGGAAAAAGTGAAGTAATACCAAGACCGTTTAATAAAAACTGGATTCCTATAAGAGCGCCTATACCAAGAGCAAATAACTGATACTCTTTTTTTTCGCTTCTATTGGATATTTTGAAAATCCTGTATAAGAGCACGGCAAATAACCCGAAAATTATCGTTATACCTATTAATCCCGCTTCTTCCGCAATACCTGCGAGTACGAAGTCTGTATGAACGTCGCTTAAATATCCGAGTTTAAAAACTCCGTTTCCGATTCCCTTTCCAAAAATTCCTCCGTGATGAATTGCGTTCATGGACTGAATTACCTGTCCGTAATTTGCTATAGAGCCTTCAACTATCGGTTTTTGAAAAAAGTTTGAGCTCATAGTATATAGCCAGTTTTCTATCCGGGCAAGCCTGTAAGGTTTCGACATAATGGCTATAACAGCAATCACTATACCTAAAAGTCCGATAAGTCCCAGAGTCTTTCCTCTTCCGCCTGCACCTATCAACAAAATGATAAATAATAAAAGCATAACTACAACCTGTCCTAAATCAGAGAGGAGCAGGGATATAAAAGTCCAAAACATTCCGAAAAGCACCAAATAAGGAAATAAGGTTAAGAAATCATCTTTTAAGGTTTTAGATGTTTTTATTTTATTTATTTTTCTGGTAAAAGACCACGCAAGAAAAAAAACAACTCCTATTTTAAAAAATTCAACCGGAGAAAATTTTAAGAAACCGATTTTTATCCATCTTTTAGCTCCGTTAATTACGGGAGCTATACTTTCGGGCAAAAAGGGAAGTATTATTACTAATATTCCGGATGTCATTAATATAGCAAAACCTATAATATTGAACCATTTTTCCGGGTCAAGGCGCGAGAGAAAATACATCCACGCAAATCCTAAGGCTGCAAAAATTAAATATCTACCGAAAAAATGATACTCGCTTAAGTGTTTTTTCATTTCTAAAAAAACAGGTAACGAGTAAGAAAATACTGCTCCTATCAGCATAAGAATGGCAACTATTATAAAAATTAAAGTATCTACTTTTTGCAATAAGTTCCTTTATAAAGTATAATAATTTAAAATTTTATCATATTTAAGTCAGGAAGTTTTGCCAAAATTGCGGAACGGTTTTTGCTTGAATTAACAAAAAGGCTTGAAAATGGCTTTTGAAATTTCAAAAAGTTTCAATTTAATGGAAAAAGCACTTCATTACAGAAAAATCCGTCAGGATATGATTGCGGGAAATATAGCCAACGCCGATACGCCGTTTTACAGACCGAAAGACATCAGGTTTGAAGATGCTCTTGAGAGTGAAGTTCAAAAAACTTTCGGTAAAAAAAGCAAAAAACTTGAACTTGCCGTAACGGCTCCGGGGCATTTAAAACCAAAAAACGAAACAGACGCTTTAAAACCGGTTGTTTTCTACAGAGACGGACATTTAGCAAGAAATGACGGTAACAGCGTAGATATCGATGTTGAAACTACTGAAATGGCAAAAAACAATATGGCTTATAACGCTACGATAGCAGCACTTAGAAAAGACATTGAAATTTTTAAAGCCGTAATAGATTCAAGCAGAAACATATAGGAGTGAAAAATGGCTTTTTTGAATAGTTTCGATATTTCGGGATACGGGCTTTCGGCGCAGAGATTCAGAATCAATATCGTATCGGAAAATATAGCAAACGCCAATACGACAAGAACGCCTGAGGGCGGACCTTACAGAAGAAAAGAAGTCATATTTAAAGCGGTGCCTTTTGAAACGCAGCTAAATAAAGAAATAGAAAAAAATTCAAGATTTCATAAATATGAAAATCCGCTTGATGAAACGGGAGAAGATTACGCAGTGCCAAAGCCGCCTATTGAGACTGTAATTGTAGATAAAATCGTAAGAGACGATTCAAAACCCATTTTAAAATACGACCCTACTAATCCTGATGCGGATGCTAACGGATATGTAGCGTATCCCAATATTAATCCTGTAGTGGAAATGGCCGATTTAATAGAAGCGACACGGGCGTATCAGGCAAATGTAGCGGCTTTTCAAAGTGCCAAATCAATGGCTCAAAATGCGATAAACATATTACAAGGATAGAAAAATGGCTTTTATAAATAAAATAAGCAGTGCGGGAAGTTTAGCTCAATTAAATTTAAATAAAGCGAAAGATTCAAAAGATTTTGATTTTGCAGAAGTTTTAAAAAAAGAAGTGGAAGAGACGAATAAAATAATGGAAAAAGCGGAGATTGCCGAAGCGGAAATTGCCAGCGGTCAGGTTGAAGATTTGGCAAAAGCGAGTATTACCATTCAAAAAGCCGAAATGAAAATGAAAATGATGCTTGAAGTGAGAAATAAAGCCATTAATGCGTATAAAGAACTTCTAAAAACTCAAATTTAATGAAAAACTACAGACTTCCTGTTATTTTCATTCTTTTTTTTATTGTTATTGCCGTATTATATGCAGCTTTTGTTTTTTTAACTATTGCAAAACCTAAAAATTATTTCGAACCTTATGCCGTAAGAAAAGAAAGCGCGGTGAGAGGTAAAGTTTTTACCGATAATTACACGCTTGCCAAAAGTGATAAACTTTACGGTATTTTTATTTATCCCGATTTTATAGATCCTCAAAAAAAAGAACTTTTTTACAACCTTTTTTCTATCTATTCCGGTATTTCTGTTAAAGAGATAAAAAGAAAGGTATATTTATATACGAAGAAAGGCATTAAAAGGGTTTTGGTGGCGAAAGTCGATTTAAAAACAAAACAAAATCTTTTATATCTTAAAAAAGTTCTGGATAAAAAAAGGGTTTTTTTAGCAACAAAAAGCGGGATAAGAAGAGGATATGAAGTACTGAGTCTTGATTTTAAAAGAATTTATCCGTATGAAGATTTATTTGAGCCGTTTTTGGGAAGATACAGAAAAGATATAAAAAGAGGGGAAAACGGGATAGAGGAGTATTATGATGATTTACTCAGGGCTAAACGAGACGGAATAAAAAAAGGTTACAGAGATGTTTTTGGGAATATTATTTATGACGGAAATGCTGTTGTAAAACAGCCTAAAAACGGAAAAGATTTAAAACTAAATATAAATCTTGTGCTTCAACGGAAAATAGAAAAGTTTTTGGATTATCAAAAAGAAAAATTTAAAGCAAAAGAGGTAATTGCTGCGGTAATGGATTCAAAAAGCGGTAAAATTATCGCTATTGCCACCTCAAACAGATATAATCCCTTACATATTAAACAAAATGATATTCCTAATATGAAAATAAGCGCCATAAGAGAACTTTTTGAGCCGGGGTCGGTTATGAAGCCTATAACGTTTGCCATTCTTTTGGAAAAAAACAAAGTTAATCCGTATGAAATAATAAAAGGATATAACGGAAAATGGAAGCCTGAATGGAGAAAAACACCAATAAGAGATGATGATCCGTTTGACTGGCTCAGTGCCGAGAATGTAATAGTATATTCCAGTAATATTGGGATTTCTCAGCTCGCTTTAAGACTTACAAACAAAGAGTTTTTAGAAGGGCTTAAAAAGTTCGGATTTTCTAAAAAAAGCGGCATTGATTTGCCGTATGAAATAAAAGGCAGGCTGAGAAGTTTGAAATTATTACATTATCCCGTGTATAAATCGACTACTGCTTACGGATATGGAATTTTGGTAAATTTCGTTCAGCTTTTAAGGGCTTATAACGTTTTTAATAATAAAGGCGTAATGGTAAACCCGAAAATTGCAGACGTTCCGAGTGAAAAAATAAGGGTTATAAGTGCTAAAAATGCCGAAATTATGCTTAAAATTTTAAGAAAAGTCGTTTTAAAAGGAACAGGTAAAGCGGCATTAGTTCCGGGGCTTTTTACAGCCGGAAAAACAGGTACGGCTCACGTATCCGTTGGTAAAAAAGGATATCAGCAAATTTATAACTCTTCATTTTTCGGGTTTGTAAACGACGGGGAGCACAGATATACCATAGGTGTGACGTTTTTTGATATAAAGGCTAAATGGCCTAATTACTTTGCCTCAAGTTCAGCCGTACCTACATTTAGAAAAATTATTGATATAATGATAAATCAGAATTTAATAAAGGCACCGGATGGAGAAAAATGAATACTTTTTGAGGCTTATGGATATATTGAATTATAAAATTTTATCTCTTCCTCTTTATAAAATAATCATAGCGATAACCGTATTTTTTCTGTTTTTGTTTTTTCGTAAATTATTTACTCTTTTTATTCTTAAATTTTTGAGAGTTCTCGTTCGAAAAACGAAAACCGATTTGGATGACAAATTTTTAAAAGCTATAAAAGAACCGCTTAAATTTTTATTTGTAATTGCGGGACTTTATTTTTTCTTCTATTTTCTTGAAGTTGACAGCTTAGTTATTATCCATGTTTTAAAAGGGCTTTTGATTGTAGATATTTTCTGGGCGCTTTATAACATAATTACCCAGTTTGAAGAGAATGTTTATAAAATTTTGGGCAAATTCGGCAAAGCCAGCCGAGAACTTGCGAGTTTTCTTATTAAAATTACTAAAATTTTAATAATTTCCATAGGAATAATAGCTTTATTACAGGACTGGGGAATAAATGTAACCGGATTTATAGCGTCTCTTGGACTCGGCGGGCTTGCTTTTGCGCTTGCGGCAAAAGATACCGCAGCTAATATTTTCGGAGGAATTGCTATTTTAACGGATAATATATTTAAAATAGGTGAATGGGTTAAAATAGGCAGTGCCGAAGGAATAGTGGAAGATATAGGAATAAGGACTACTAAAATAAGAGCGTTTGATAAGAGGCTTATTATCGTTCCGAATGCTTCCATAGCCAATTCGAATGTAGAAAATTTCAGTCGTCGTGATAAAAGAAGAATTATGATGAGAATCGGACTTGTATATGATACGCCGATTGATACTATTAAAAAAATAGTAAATGATATTCGTCAGATGCTTTTAAATCATCCTGATATTGCTAAAGATGAGAGTCTTTTGATATACTTTGATGAGTTTGAAGATTCGAGTTTAAGTATATTTTGTTATTTTTTTACCAATACTGCGGTATGGAGCGAATATTTGCGAATTAGGGAAGATATTAATTTAAAAATAAAAGAAATTGTTGAGAAAAACGGCAGTGCTTTTGCATTTCCGAGTAACAGTATTTATTTTGAAACGCCTTTAAGGTTAGAAAATGAAAAAATATAAAAAACTTGCAATATTAATTGGAAGTATAATAGTTGTTTCTTTTTTGACTTTAATTTTGGTTTATAATTCTCCTGTAGGTGAAAATTTTTTAAAATCCTATATTTCTTCAAAACTGAAACTTCTCAATAGATTTGAGATTGAGGACTTTAATTATAAATGGAACTCTTTTTCGGTTATTTTAAAAAAAGGGTCAAATTATATATCTATTTATGGTGATTTGTTTCCTTTTGATGCAATTTATGAGGCTAATTTAAATAATCTGGAAGAAATAGATAAAAATTTCAGAGGAAAAATAGAATCGAAAGGTACCATAACATATAGAAATTATGCCGTAATTAACGGTAATGCTTTAATGGCGGACGGGTATGGTAATTTAAAATTACAATGTAATAATTCATGTGTGGGGATATTTAACGGGAAAAGTTTTGATACGCAAAAACTCTTTTATATGATAAAACTTAATTTTCCTTATCTTTTGGGGAGAAATGATTTGAATATCATTAAAAAAAAAGATTTGGATAAAATCCTTTTTCGATTTCAAGGTATGGTGAATTATAAAAATCTCATAGTTTTGCCTAAAAGTATAATATTGGCGAAAATAAAATTTAAAGACAGGCAAAATTATGAAATAAATGCCACGAATATTTCAAAAGATATTAATTTAAAAATTAATAGCAAAGAAAAGAATGGTAAAATATTTCTTAAAGCATCCGGTATAATTAATCTGCCGGTTTTAAGGAATGTTTTACTTTATCCTGTGACGGGTAAAGAAAAAATTAACTTTTATTACGATAATATAGGAGATATTCTAAAATTCTTCTCCGATAATTTTAAAGGATATTATGCTGATAATACTATAAATATTCAGTTGAATACTCTTTCCGCTTATAAATTTTTTAGGTACTTGTACATAAAACCTTTTTGTCACGGAAATATAAACGGAGATATTGTAATTAAACAAAAAGAAGGTGAATTTAATATCATTTCGAGTAATTGTAAGTTAATAGATAATGATATCGTTAAATTTATAGAAAAAAAAGTCAAAAGAGATATTAAAAATCTAAAAATAGCATTTTTAAAAGGTAAATTTGACAATAAAAAATTGGTTTTTAATATTTTATCCAAAAGTGATAATTTTATAATTTCAATACAAAAAGGTGTGTATTTTTATAACGGAAAATACAGATATAACGTAGATGTGATAATAGACGGTAATTATAAGTATGTGTTTAAGGTGGATAATAACGGAATAAAACTTTTGAAAACATTAAAAAGTTATAAAGTTGAGCAAAAAATATTAGTCTATTAATATCAACTATCTTGACAAATTTAATTAAATTTGTTATAATTTCACCAGAAATAGATAGTAAAAAAACTATCAAAAGGAGGGGAAAATGTGGCCAATGGTATTTGATCCGTTTAGAGAATTACAGGATATCGAAAGAAGAATCGGAGCAGTTTTACAAGCAAACAGACCTGCAATGCCGAAAGTTGAATCTTTTACACCGGCGGTTAATGAAAAAGTTGATGAAAAGGGTTATTATTTAGAAATTGATTTACCGGGAGTTAAAAAAGAAAATATTGAAATTTCCGTAAATGACGGAGTCTTGACAATCTCAGGTGAAAGAAAACTTGAAAAAAAAGAAGAAGGTGAAAACTATACAAGAATTGAGAGCTTTTTCGGAAGATTTGAAAGAGCGTTCAAATTGCCTGCCGATGCCGATTTGGATAATATTGAAGCAAAATATGAAGATGGAGTTCTTAAAATTTTCATTCCTAAAAAGCAAAAACCTGAAGGAAAAAGAATCGAGGTGAAATAGCCTCGGTTTTTTTTATCTGTTTATATTATTATCACAGACACTTTAAATAAACTTACTGAAATGTTTATATTTTTGTTAAAATTATTCAGCTCAATTAAAAGGCTGAAAAATGGAACTACTTGAAAAAATCTTTCGTCTGAAAGAAAAAAATACTGACGTATCTACCGAGTTTAGAGCCGGACTTTCTACATTTTTGGCTATGATGTATATCGTTCCTGTTAATGCTTCCATAATGAGTCTAACGGGTATGCCTTTTGATGCTTTAATAACCGCGACTGCCGTTGTTACCATTATTGCTACAATCTTAAACGGGTTTTGGTCAAATACTCCCGTGGCTATGAGCGTAGGTATGGGGCTTAATGCTTATTTTACGTTCGGACTTGTTAAAGGTATGGGAATTCCTTGGCAAACAGCCCTTGGAATTGTTATGATATCCGGACTTATATTTTTGCTTCTTTCTTTTACAAAATTCAGAGTATGGGTACTTGAATCGGTTCCTGATGATTTAAGACGCGCAATAAGTGCCGGTATCGGGATGTTTATTGCGTTTATAGGTCTTCAGGGTATGGGATTTATAGTAAAAAATGACTCTGTGTTAGTAGGACTTGGAAATATAAAAGACCCGAATGTGCTTTTAGGGGTATTCGGGTTTATAACAGCCGCACTTTTTTATGCTTATAGAATCAAGGGCGCTTTTATATTATCAATTCTTGTAACTACGGTTGTTGCATGGATTTTAGGGCTTGGAAAACTTCCTGAGGGAATAGTTTCGATGCCTGCGAGCATTGCACCTATCGCTTTTAAATTTGATATCATGAGTGCTTTAACTCTTTCTTTAGTACCTGTAATTGTTACTTTTTTGATTACGGATATGTTTGATACTATCGGGACTCTTGCCGGTATCGGTATGAGAGCGGGGCTTTTTAAAAAAGGAAGTAAAGAGCTTCAAAGAACACTTGAAGCAGACGCGGCGGCTACCGTAATAGGGGCAAGTCTTGGAACTTCTACCACTACTTCTTTTATTGAGAGTGCCGTTGGGGTGGAAGAGGGAGGAAGAACAGGACTTACGGCGGTATTTACAGGGCTTTTTTTTATAACTACACTGTTTTTCCTTCCTTTATATAAAGCGATTCCGAGTAATGCCATTTATCCGATTTTGGTAATGGTCGGGGTTCTTATGTTTAGCGAACTTAAAAACATAAACTTTAAAGATATGACTATAGCCGTAAGTGCTTTTGTGACGGTTATTTTGATGCCTCTTACTTATTCTATTACGATAGGACTTAGTGCGGGATTTGTGGTATATCTTATCTTAGCGGTCTTAAAAAGGGAGTTTGATAAAATTAATATTGGAACGATTACACTTGCTTTAATAGGCTTTTTAGCTTTTGTTTTTCATTAATATTTCCTTTAAATAAGGAAATATTGTGGAAAATTTTTCTCTTTTCTTTTTCATTTTTCACTTATCATTGGCACCTTTATATATTTATTATGATATAATTCCATCCCCCTAAACTACAAAGAGGCTTTGCTATTGTCAAAAAAAGACAGTAGCAAGGGCTGGTCTTCGTACCTAAGGGGCTAAAGATTGTCAGTTTTCGGTTTTTAATCGAGTTGAAAATTTAAGGAGTAATTATGAAAGTTAGAGCATCAGTTAAAAAAATTTGCCCTAAATGCAAAATCGTTAAAAGAAAAGGCATTGTTAGGGTAATTTGCGAAAATCCAAGACACAAACAAAGACAAGGATAAGAAATGGCAAGAATTGCGGGGATTGACTTACCTAAAAATAAAAAAATCGAGTACGCACTTCCATATATTTACGGAATCGGACTTACAACAAGTAGAAAAATTTTAAAAGATACTGGAATTGACCCAGAAAAAAGAGTTTATGAACTTACAGAAGAAGAAATTTCTACATTAAATAAAGAAATTCAAAACAATTATATCGTTGAGGGTGAACTTAGAAAAATCGTTCAGCTTAACATTAAAGAACTTATGGATTTAGGCTGCTACAGAGGTCTTAGACATAGAAGAGGACTGCCTGTAAGAGGTCAAAGAACTAAAACGAATGCCAGAACTAGAAAAGGCAAAAGAAAAACTGTTGGCGCAAAAGCGAAATAAGGGGTAGATGATGGCAAAAAGAAAATTAACTAAAAAGAAAAAAATTAAAAAACAAGTAGGACGTGGAGTAGTTTATATTTCAGCTACATTCAACAATACTATGATTACTGTAACTGACGAAATGGGCAACGCATTATGCTGGAGTTCAGCTGGTGCTTTAGGATTTAAAGGAAGCAAAAAATCAACTCCGTTCGCGGCTCAGCAAGCTGTTGAAGATGTTATGGCAAAAGCAAAAGAATACGGAATTAAAGAAGTAGGTATTAAAGTACAAGGACCGGGCGGTGGTAGAGAAACTGCTGTAAAAACGGTAGGTGCAATTGACGGAATTAAAGTACTTTGGATGAAAGATGTTACTCCGTTACCACACAACGGTTGTAGACCAAGAAAAAGAAGAAGGGTGTAACGATGGCTAGATATACAGGACCAGTTGAAAGAATCGAAAGAAGACTAGGAGTATCATTAGAGCTTAAAGGTGAAAGAAGACTTGCTGGTAAATCAGCACTTGACAGAAGACCTTACGCGCCTGGTCAACACGGACAAAGAAGAACGAAAATTTCAGAATACGGACAACAGTTAAGAGAAAAACAAAAAATCAAATATTATTACGGTGTTCTTGAAAAACAATTTAGAAAATTCTTTAAAGAAGCGAACAGACAAGAAGGAAGTACAGGGGAAAACCTGATTAAACTACTTGAAAGAAGACTTGATAACGTAGTTTACAGAATGGGATTTGCTACTACCAGAAGATTCGCAAGACAACTTGTTACTCACGGACATGTGCTTGTAAACGGAAAAAAAGTTAATATTCCTTCATATATAGTAAAAGAAGGTGATAGAATCGAAATTAGAGAAAAATCTAAAAATAACCCTCAAATCCAAAGAGCTTTAGAACTTACGGCTCAAACTGGTATAGCTCCTTGGGTTGATGTTGATAAAGAAAAAATGGTAGGTGTATTTACAAGAATTCCTGAAAGAAGTGAAGTAAACATTCCAGTAGATGAGAGACTAGTAGTTGAGCTATACTCTAAATAATAGGGGCTAAAAAATGAATAAAATAAAAACAGAAGTTTTGATCCCGACAGAATTTTCTTATAAAAAAGAGGGAAATTCGGCGAGTATTGAGGTATATCCTTTTGAAGCCGGATTTGGAGTTAGTGTTGCTCATCCAATCAGAAGAACGTTAATCGCCGCTACTACGGGTTATGCTCCCGTAGCTTTAAAAATCGAAGGCGTTAAACATGAATTTGACAGCTTAAAAGGTATGCTTGAAGATGTAGCCAGTTTTATTATTAATCTAAAAAATATTAGATTTAAAATTAAAGATTCAAGCAAAGATGAAGTTGTAGTTGAATATACTTTTGTCGGACCTAAAGAAATTAAAGGTGAAGATTTAATCAACGAAGATGTTGACGTAGTTACACCTGATGAATATATTGCTACTCTTAATGAAGAGGGTGAACTTAAACTTTCATTGATTATTAAAAAAGGTATGGGATTTGTTGCAGTTGAAAACTTTAGAGATCAACTTCCAGAAGGTTTTATAGGACTTGATGCTTATTTCAGCCCTATTAAGAAAGTGGTTTATCATATAGAAAACATTCTTGTTGAAGATGACCCTAATTTCGAAAAAGTTATTTTTGAAGTTGAAACTGACGGACAAATCGATCCTATTGATGCATTTAAAGATGCGGTAAATAATTATCTGAATCAGTTTAGCGTTTTTTCTAAAGAATTTAAACTTGAGACTAAAAAAGTTGAAAGTTTTGAGCTTCCGGAAGAGTATAATATTTTATTTGAACCTATTGAAACGCTTAATCTTAGAAGCAGAAGTTTCAATGCCCTTGATAGAGCGGGAATTAAATTCGTAGGCGAACTTGTTTTAATGGGTAAAGAAAAAATCGCAAATATTAAAAATCTCGGAACTAAATCATTAGAAGAAATTTTTGAAAAATTGGAAGAAATCGGTTTTTCAATAAACAAAACATTGCCGCTTGATATAAAAAAAGCAATTGAAGAGAAGTTAGCAAAACTTAAAGGAGAAGAGTAATGAGACATAAACACGGATACAGAAAGCTTGGTCGTGACAGTGAACACAGACAAGCGCTTCTGAGAAACTTAGCTTGTGACTTAATCGAAAATGAAAAAATCGAAACTACAGTACCAAAAGCGAAAGAACTTAGAAGATATATTGAAAAAATTATCACAAGAGCTAAAGAAGGTGATGATTTAAATACTCACAGATATGTATACAGCAAGCTTGGAAGTAACGCAAGAGCTAAAGCTGCCACTAAAAAAGTTATTGAAATTATCGCACCTAAATTCGCTAACAGAAACGGCGGATATACAAGAATCATTAAAACAAGATTCAGAAGAGGTGATGCTGCGGAGATGTGTATTATCGAATTCGTAGGAGAATAATATGGCAGACATTCCTTTTTCAAATGAAGATCTAAAAGAAGCGGTGGCGGGCGTACTTGAAGAAATCCGCCCTATGCTTCAAATGGACGGCGGTGATGTAACTTTAATTGATGTTAAAAAACCGATTGTTTTTGTTCAACTTCAAGGCGGATGCGTAGGATGCGCAAGTGCCGGAGCGACTTTAAAATACGGTATAGAAAAAGCATTGAAAGAAAAAATTCACCCTGATTTGGTAGTTATGAATGTACCTCATGGATATGAGGATAAATTGGATGAGCTTGCAAAATATTCATTCTGATATTAAAGAAATTTTGGAAGAAGCGATAGCCAAAAAAGATTATCAAAAGGTGATGGCTATTTTAAACAGGCTTTTTTCACCCTCTTTGCCTAAGATAGACGATATTGACGGGATATTTTTTAAAGACGTAAAACAGATAGTAAAAAGCAAAGAAGATTTGGAAAACATTTTATTATCTACAAAAGTAGTTTTTGAAAATAAAGATGAACTTATTGAATTTTTTGATATGCTTTTGAATTACGGATTTAAAGAAAACGCTATAAGTTATTTTGAAGAATTGCTTCAAAATTTAAACGACATTGAGATAATAGATGGATTTAATTCATTACTTAAACAATAATCTTATAACTGACAATACAAAAGAGCTTGATTCTTCCAAGCTCTTTTTAAAAACCTCTCAAAACGCTAAATATTCAACTCATATTAAAAATTTTATAATTCCAAAAGAACTTTTAAACTCTCTAAATCTCAAAACAAAATTCGTAGGAATTACAGGTACCAACGGGAAAACGACTACGGCTTTTGTTTTGGGATATATTTTGAATTCTTTAGGATTTAGCGTCGGTATTCAGGGAACGGAAGGATTTTATTTTAACGGAGAAAAAAAAGAAGCAAAAACGTTAACAACTCCTCCTATTTTTACGACGATTAAAAGAGCATTTAAATATAAACCTGATTTTTTTATAATGGAAGTCTCTTCTCACGCTATCGTTCAAGAAAGGATTGAGGGAATAGAATTTGATGCTAAAATTTTAACTTCTTTCTCACAAGACCACCTTGATTTTCATAAAAGTATGGAAGATTATAAAAAAGCAAAAGAGCTTTTTTTTAAAGACGAGTCTATTAAAATAGTAAAGGGTAAGAAAATTTTCGATAAAGAAATAGAGGTTGATGGGTATATTTTTAATGTAAATCCTAAAAATCTTTATGGTTTGGAAAAACCGCTAATAGATGAAATAAAAATGGCAGGGGAATTTAACAAAATGAATTTTTCTCTGGCTTTAAAAGCGGCTGAGATTTTAAGCGGTGAAAGTTTAGATAACTTAAAAGAAATTGCTAAAAGATTTAGCGGAGTGCCCGGAAGAATGGAAATAGTATCAAATAATCCTTTGGTAATTATCGATTTTGCCCATACGCCTGATGGGATGGAGAAGGTACTTGGAGCAGTTGAAGGTAAAAAAATAGTAGTTTTTGGAGCTGGGGGAGATAGAGACAAAGATAAAAGAACTTTAATGGGAGAGGTTGCCGATAAATTTGCCGATTTTATAATACTAACGGAAGATAATCCAAGATGTGAGAGCGCAAAAGATATAGCAAAAGATATAGCAAAAGGAATAAAAAAAACGCCTTTTGAAATAATACTAAATAGAAAAGAAGCTATAAAAAAAGCGCTTAAGGTGGCAAAAGAGAAAAATATGACGTTGATGATTTTAGGTAAAGGTGACGAAAATTATATAGAATACTGCGGCAAAAAAATTTATTATAGCGATAGAGAAGAGGTGAAAAAATGTTTGAAATAGTTAGAGGGGATATCAGGAATTTTAGAGGCGATTACGTAGTAAATCCTAGCAATACAATTTTAAAACTCGGAAGCGGGGTTAGTGGAGTTTTGAAACAGATGTGTCCTAAGCTTCAAATTGTTATGGATGAATGGGTTAAAAACCATGGATTTTTAGATCCCGGAGATATTGCCATAACCGTATATCCTTGTGAAGAGTATGAGTGGGCGCTTCATGCCGCCGTAATGGATTACAGACCCGGAGCCCTAAAGGTTGCTCCCGATTATGAAAGAATAGAAAAGATTTGTAAAAATATAGCCGAGTATCTCAGCGATAAAGACGCGCTGGTAATTACGCCGTATGTGGGTACGGGAGTCGGAGGGCTTGATAAGACAATAGTAAGAGAAATTATGAGAAAATATTTTGAGCCTTTAAGGGCGAAAATTATTTTAGTAGAGAGAATTTGATATAATTAATAAAGAGTTAATACTTTAAGATATAATAGGGCTAAAAAAGGAGAGCGCATGCAAATGCCAAAACCCAAAAATATAATGTTTATGTGTCAGGTTAAAAGACCTCCAAGTTTCCCAAAACCAAGCTGTGTAAGAGAAGGTACTGAGGATTTACTCCCTTATACTCAGCAAAAAATGATGCAAATGGGAATCGATCCTATGGTTAACTGGATAGTGCCTACGGGGTGTCTAAATAGATGTAATTTCGGACCTGTAATGCTTGTAGAGCCCGGAAGTTATATGTATGTGGATTTAAACAAAGAGAAAATAGACAGAATCTTAGAAGAACATATTAAAAACGGAAAACCAGTAGAAGAATATCTGATTCCTAAGGAATTTTGGGCGTAAAGGTAAAAAATGACAATAGAAATGCTTTATAGCAAAATACATAGAGCCACGGTAACCGATGCTAACTTAAATTACGTAGGTTCTATTACGATTGATGAAGAATTAATGGAAGAAGCTAATTTGTTTGTCGGACAAAAGGTCGATATAGTAAATATCAATAACGGAGAGAGATTTTCTACTTATGTAATAAAAGGTAAAAGAGGCAAAAGAGACATCTGCTTAAACGGAGCGGCTGCAAGAAAAGTTCATCCGGGAGATAAGATAATTATTATCGCATACGCAAATATGACACTTGAAGAAGCAAAAAAATTTAAGCCGGCTGTCTTAATTGTCGATGATAACAATAATATTATAGAAAAGACAACTTATTTACAGGAGGAATAATGTTTGGTAATCTTGATTTAAACGAAATGATGCAAAAGCTCCAAGAGCAGATGCAAGAGTCTGATAATAAAACTTATACCGCAAAAAGCGGAGGAGGGCTTGTCGAAGCCACTGTTAACGGAAAATTCGAAGTGGTGGATTTAAAAATAGACGACTCTTTGCTTGAAGATAAAGAATCGCTGCAAATTCTTTTAATGAGTGCCGTTAACGATGCCATTAAAATGGCAGTGGAGGATAAAAAAGCCCAGGCGATGAATATGTTCGGCGGTTTTAATTTGGGACAATGAAAAAGTTTTTACTTTTTATTCCTCTTTTTTTGTTTGCTTTAAGACTTGATTTTTCAACCTGTTATGAAAAATATAAAGATATTTACTCCTTAATCCCTGTAACTTCTACAAAAAGCGTCACTTTTTCAAAGCAGTCAAAATATCTATATTACGACCCTTTTACAAAAATGTATGTCATCTCACATAAAAACAGATATCCGATTAAATTTTATAATAACGAAAAGCTTGGCTGGTTTATGGCGGCTGTAAATTTTGATAACGTATACGGAGGTACTTTTGCCAAAGATATGGTATTTCTAAATCCTGCAAAATTAAGCACTTCTACTCCTAAAAACACAATAATAAGCGATATTTTCTGTAATGCTTACGGTATAGGCAGGGGAGACGGGTTTATAAAAAGTGATTTTGTAAAACATTTTGTAAAATACGGATACTGGGGTGATGTGGGAATTGAAGTTGACAGGTGGATGAGGGTTAAGTATGTCGATCCGTTTTATGTAAGCGGAATAAAACCGGGAGATAAAATTATAAAAATAAACTCACATCCGGCAAATGTAAAAACGTTTTCAAAATATATTCTTCTCTCGCCTATAAATAGGGTTGTAGTAATAAAAACCGATAAAAAAGAAATTCCTATTAAAGTAAGAAAGAAAATATATAATTTTACGCCGCTTTTGCATTTTGGAATAAAAGTTAATAAAAATTTATACGTCACAAAACTTCCAAAAGATATTTATAAAAAAACATATATTAAAACACCCGCAAAACTAATAGCGGTTAACGGGCAAAAAATATATTCATTCTCACAACTAAAAAAAGTGCTTTCATATGACAAAAATGTTACAATTACGTTAGAAAAAGATTCAATAAAAATAACGATACCTCTAAGGCGGTAAATGGAAGAATTTATTAAAAACAACCTTATAAAAGCAGAAAGTTTTCATCCTTTTTTTGAAAAAGCTTTAAATGAAATGCTAATAGCGGGCGGTAAAAGATTTAGGCCCAATCTTTTATTAAGCGTGGTAAAAGCTTATAACCCATTGATGCTTGAAAATGCCAAATACGCGGCTTTTGCTCTTGAGCTTATACATACATACTCTTTAATCCACGATGATTTGCCGGCTATGGATAATGCGTCTCTTAGACGGGGGCATCCAACACTTCATACTACATATGACGAAACTACGGCTATTTTGGTGGGGGATGCTTTAAATACTTATGCTTTTGAAGTGTTAAGCAATGCTCCTATGCATAATGATGTAAAAGTGGAACTTATAAAAATCTTATCTAAAAACGCAGGACCGAGTGGAATGGTGCTTGGACAGGCGATTGACTGTTATTTTGAAGATAAAGAGCTTTCCCTTGATGAGCTTAAATTTTTACATATAAATAAAACCGGAAAACTTATAGCCGCTTCTCTTGAAATGGGAGCAGTGATAGTAAATAAACCTGAACTTGCAAAAAAACTTTATGATTTCGGGTTGAAACTCGGGCTACTTTTTCAAATTCAAGACGATTTACTGGATTTGCTGGATGAGAGCAAAACTGGTAAAACGACAGGGGTAGATAAAAATAAAAATACCTTCGTAACGCTTCTTGGAGAAGAAAAAGCAAAACAAAAAGCCGATAGCCTTGCTGAAGAACTTGCTAAAGAACTTGAAAGTTTTGATGAAAATCTAAAAAACGAACTAAAAAAATTGCTTGATAAATACCTTTTTAGGCATAAAAAATGAGTATAAAAAAAGAAATTTTAAAATATATAAAAGAAAATAAAAAAAGATTTTATAAAGAATACGGAATTAAAGAGATTTATCTTTTTGGAAGTGTAGCAAGGGGTGAAGATAACGAAAAAAGTGATATTGATTTAATGGTGGAGTTTGATAAAAATAAAAACGTTACTATCTTTGAATTAATGATGTTTGAAGAAGAGTTAAAAAAGAAATTTCAAAAAAATGTAGATGTAGCAACAAAAGAGATGATAAAGCCTATTGTTTTTAATTATATAAAAAAAGATTTATTGAATGTATAAATATAAAAGAGATAAAGAGCTTTATTTACGTGATATAATTGAGAGTATAAATGCTATTTTTGATTATGTTCACGGTTATGAATTGGAAGATTTTAAAAATGACAGAAAAACGTATCAGGCTGTTATAAAAGAATTTGAGATAATAGGTGAAGCGACAAAAAATGTATATGATTTTTTAAAAGAAAAATATCCTGATTATCCATGTAGATTAATAGTGGATTTTAGAAATAAACTGACTTATGAGTATTTTGGAGTAGATTTTGTATTAATTTGGAATACGATTTTTTTAAAATTACCTGAACTAAAAAGAATTACAGAAAAACTAATAAAGGAGTTATAATGGATTTAGAAATGAAAAAAAAGATGGCCGATACGATAAGATTTTTGGCAGCCGATATGGTGGAGAAGGCTAAATCGGGGCATCCGGGAGCCGCTCTTGGGCTTGCTGATATTATGGTGGAACTTAGTGATATTATAAGGCTAACTCCTCATAATCCTGATTTTATAAACAGAGACAGAATAGTATTTTCAGGAGGACATGCTACTCCTCTTATATATTCTATGCTTTATTTATGGGGATATGACATTACGATGGATGATTTGAAAAACTTCAGACAGCTTGGAAGTAAAACCCCAGGACACCCTGAATACGGACATACTCCTGGGATTGAAGTTACTACGGGACCTCTTGGTCAAGGTGTGGCAAACGCTGTAGGATTTGCCATGGCAAAAAAATACATTCATAAAAAATTTCCTGAAATCGACCATAAAGTATGGTGTCTATGTGGTGATGGGGATTTGGAAGAAGGAATTTCATACGAAGCGTGTTCAATTGCCGGGAGTTTAGAGCTTGAAGATTTAATTATAATTTATGATTCAAACAATATCTCAATCGAAGGCGAAGTGGAAGAAGTATTTAAAGACGATATCAGAAAAAGATTTGAAGCCCAAAATTTCAGAGTTCTTGAAATGAACGGACATGATTATGACGATATTAAAAAGACTTTGATAAAAGCTAGAGAGAGTGACGGAAGACCTACGCTTATTATTGCTCATACAACTATTGCAAGAGGTGCGGTTGGGCTTGAAGGCAGCCATAAAACACACGGTGCGCCTCTTGGAGAAGATGTAATTAAAAAATCTAAAGAAGTTGCAGGATTCCCTGCCGATAAGACGTTTTATGTTCCTGATGACGTTTTGGTTAGATTTAGATGCGTAAAAGAAAGAGGGGAACTGCTTGAGAGAGAATGGGAGAAAAAAGCTAGAGTAAAAGAGATTAAAGCCTTTTTTGAAAAAGATTTTTCTAAAATCAAATGGCCTGAATTTAAAGAAGGTGAGAGTATTGCCACAAGAAAAAGCAACGGTGTGATATTAAACGCCATAGCAAAAGCAGTACCGAGTTTTCTTGGTGGAAGTGCGGATTTGGCTCCTTCAAACAACACATGGCTTGAGGGCGAAGACAAATTTCCTCACGGAAGAAACATTCAATACGGAATCAGAGAACATGCAATGGCGGCTATCAATAACGCATTTAGTGCTTACGGATTCCTTCCGTATGCCGCGACGTTTTTAGTGTTTAGCGATTATTTAAGAGGTGCGCTTAGAATCGCCGCTCTTAGCAGTCATAAAAATTACTGGATTTTCACACACGACAGCATCGTAGTGGGAGAAGACGGACCTACCCATCAGCCTGTTGAGCATTTAACGTCTCTTAGAGCAATCCCGAATCTTTACGTATTCAGACCGGCTGATGCGAATGAAAACGTAAACGCATGGAAAGCGGCGCTTAATATCGACGCACCAGTTGCTTTTGCCCTTAGCCGTCAGGGGCTTAAAAATATTACTCCAAAAGAAGTGGATTTAAGCCGTGGTGCTTATCTTCTTAGAGACGGAAGAGATGATTTGACTCTTATAGCGAGTGGCAGCGAAGTAAATCTTGCTATGGATGTAGCGGAAAAATTAAACGCAAGAGTGGTAAGTGTTCCGTGTTTTGAGCTGTTTGATGAGCAGGATGAAGAATTTAAAAACGAACTTCTTAAAGGTAAAGTGGTAGCTATTGAAGCAAACAGAGGTTTTGAATGGTATAAATACGCAGATGAGGTGATAGGTATGAATACTTTCGGTGCCAGCGGTAAAGGACCTGAAGTTTATAAATATTTTGGATTTGATGCTGAGAAAATAGCACAAAAGTTAAAGGAAGAGAAATGATTTTAGCGACACCGGGACCTGTGGAGATTCCTCTTTTTGTAAGAGAGACTTTTTTAAAAGATACAATCCATCATAGAACGCCTGAATTTAAGGCTATTTTGATTGAAGCGCTTGAAAGGTTCAAAAAAATTACCCACCTTCCGGAATCCGTATTTCTTACAAGTTCAGGTACGGGTGCCATGGAAACGGCAGTAATTAATACCGTTAAGAAAAAAGCACTGACGATTAACGCCGGGAAATTCGGTGAGAGATGGGGTAAAATCTGCGAATCTTTCAACATTCCTTATAAAGAACTCAAATACGACTGGGATACTCCGGCAAGCGCAGATGAAGTGATAGCTGCTATAAAAGAAGATGAAGATATAGATACTGTATTTATTCAAATCAGTGAGAGTGCGGGTGGGCTTAGACATCCGGTAGAAGAGATTGCGGCTGAACTTGAGCTGATTAGAGATGACATAATCGTAGTGGCTGACGGAATTACGGCTCTTGGAGTTGAGGATATAGACACAAGCAATATCGATATAGTAATAGGAGGCAGCCAAAAAGCGTTTATGCTGCCGCCTGGACTTGCTATGATGGGGCTAAGTGAAGCGGCAGTTGAGAGAATAGGCAGTGGAAAAGGGTTTTATTTTAATCTAGCAAACGAAATAAAAAAACAGCGTGAAGGCACTACTGCTTTTACGCCTGCTACAAATCATATAATCGCGTTAAATGAAGTTATGAAAAAATTAGAAGAAATAGGGCTTGAAAAGCATTATGAAAATACCGCAAAAAGACACAAAGCGATGATAGCGGCGATTGAAGCTATAGGGCTTAGTATTTTCCCTCAGGTTCCGGCACTTTCTATGGCTGCTGTATATTTTGAAAAAGCAGAAGAGCTTAGAAAAATCCTAAAAACAAAATATGAAGTAAACGTTGCCGGCGGTCAGGATTTCATGAAAGGAAAGCTCTTTAGAATCAACAATATGGGGCTTATTGAAGATTATAAAATGGAGCATATTCTAAACAGTGTGGAGCTTGCTTTGGATGAGCTTGGTATCAGAAAATATGACGCAACAGCTGTAAAAGTATACAGCAGTGAAAAATTAAGGTAGATTATGATATTCGCTCACGATATTCCGGAAGGCGCGAAGTTATATTTCGGCAAAAAGGCCAAAATAAAAAGAGAAATAGAATCAATCGCCAGTGAAGTGTTTGAAAATGAAGAATATGAAGAGATAGTGAGTCCTTATTTTTCTTATCATCAGTTAGAAGCTTTGGATGAAAAAGAGCTTATAAGATTTACGGACTCTGAAAACAGAACGCTGGCGCTAAGAGGCGACAGTTCGATTGATATTATAAGAATCGTTTTAAAAAGATTAAAAAGCGAGGCAAAAAAATGGTTTTATATTCAGCCGGTTTTCCGCGCTCCTTCGACTGAAATAAATCAAATAGGTGCCGAGTGGCTGGAAGGTGAGCTTAAAGATGTTTTGAATACAAATATAAATATTTTAAAAAGATTAAATAGAAATTATCCCCTGATTCTTTCACACATTCAGATTCCAAAAAAAGTATGTGAACTCACAGGGCTTGATATGGAAGATATAAAAAAAATGAGAATTTATAAATTCAAAGAGCCGTGGCTTAAAGAGCTTTTGAAAATAAACAAGCCAGAAGATATAAATTTTGATAAGTTTCCAAACGAAATAGCCAAGTATTTAAATGAACTTAAAAAGATAAGCGAAGAGATAAATTATGATATTATTTTAGCGCCGCTTTATGTTGCTAATTTAAGATATTATAACGGAATATTTTATAGATTTATAAACAATAACGACGTAATAGCAAAAGGCGGTGAATATATCGTCGAAGGTATAAAAAGCAGCGGATTTTCAATTTACACTGATAATTTATTAAAGGATTTGGATGATTGATTTGATTGTCGGGCTTCAATGGGGTGATGAAGGCAAAGGTAAAATAGTCGATTTGGTGGCAAAAAATTATGATATCGTAATCAGAAGCCAGGGAGGACATAATGCTGGACATACAGTAGTGGTGGATGGGAAAAAATACGCTCTTCATCTGCTGCCAAGCGGTGTTTTAAATAAAAACGCGACAAACGTAATAGGAAACGGGGTTGTGGTTTATCCGCCTCAGCTTATAAAAGAGATTAAAAATTTCGGAGAAGAGATTAAAAAAAAGCTTTTGATTTCAGATAAAGCACATATGATTTTGGACCATCATATAGCAATAGACCAGGCACGTGAGAGATTAAGAGGCAAAAACGCCATAGGAACTACAGGTAGGGGAATAGGTCCTGCGTATGCCGATAAGATAGCAAGAGTCGGTGTTAGAATGGGGGAACTTAAAGATATTCCAAGACTGCTTGAAAAGTTAGAGCATTATTATGAAATGAATAAGGGATATTTTGATTATTTAGGGATTGAAATTCCAAGCCGCGAAAAACTTGAAAGAGAACTTAAAGAGTGGCAGGATGAGCTTGGAGATATGATAGTGGATACTACAAAATATCTTTGGGATAATTTTGATAAAAATATGCTTCTTGAAGGTGCTCAGGCGACACTTCTTGATATTGACCACGGAACGTATCCGTATGTGACAAGTTCAAATACAATAGCCAGCGGGGCATTAACCGGCAGTGGAATTCCTCCTAAAAAGCTTAATAAAGTAATAGGAATAGCAAAAGCTTATACTACAAGAGTTGGAAACGGACCTTTTCCTACGGAAGATTTAAGTGAGGCGGGGGATAGAATTCGCAAGCAGGGTGCTGAATTCGGAACGACTACGGGAAGACCTAGAAGATGCGGATGGTTTGACGTGGTGGCGGCGAAATACGCAGTGACTCTTAATGGATGCGATGAGGTGGCTATTATGAAACTTGATGTTCTTGACGGGTTTGATAAGGTTAAAGTATGCGTGGCTTATGAAAAAAACGGAGAAGTAATCGATTATTTCCCAAGTGACCTTGAAGGCGTAAAACCCGTTTATGTGGAACTTGAGGGGTGGGATGGCAGCTCTCATGTAAGAGAATGGGATAAACTTCCTGAAAATGCGAAAAAATATATAGAATTTATAGAAGACAAAATAGGCACTAAAATCAAATACATCTCAACCGGTGCTGAAAGAGACGCTACTATAATTAGATGAAAACAAAATTCGACGGTGTAGTTAAAGTAAAAAAACAGCAGGTCGAACGAATAGAAAATGATATAAGAAAAATAAACAAATCCATTCTTGAACTCAATAGAGAAATAGAAGAGTTAAAAGACTCTCTTCTTCTCTTTACTCTTCCAAAAACAGGAACATTTAATAAAATAAAACAGATTAAAGAGTCTCAAAATATTATAAAAAATCAAATACAAAATCTTGAAAATCAAATCGTAATTCTTCAAAACAGAAAAAATGAACTTTTAAATGAGCTTAAAAAAGCAAATATAGATTATGAAAAGATGAAATATCTTCAAAATGAGGAGATAAAAAAGGCTTTAAAAGAGCTTAAATTAAAAGAATCTAGGGAAATAGACGAGATTGCCATTCTTTTAAGGAAAAGAGATGAATCCTGATAAAATATACCTGACTCAAACCGATACTACTGTGGGATTTTTATCTCAAAACAGGGAAAAATTAAATAAAATAAAAAACAGACCCCTGAATCAACCGGTTTTAAGAGAGGTTGAGAGTTTTGATACGTTAAAAAAATTTGTAAGAGTTCCTACGGCTTTCAAAAAAAGAGTAAGACGCTCTAAAAGAACTACATATATTTATCCAAACGGGGAGAGTTTCAGGGTAGTAAAAGACAAAAAGCATCTTGAATTTTTAAAAAAATTCAAATGGATGTACTCAACCTCTGCCAACAAAACGGGTGAAAATTTTGATGAAAAATGGGCTAAAAATAAGGCTGATATAATAGTAGAAGATGAGAGGGGATTTTTTGAGGGAAAAGCGTCGAAAATTTATAAAATAAATAATAAGAGGATTAAAAAAATAAGATGAAAAAGTTACTATTCGTGTTTTTAATGCTTTTTTTTGTCGGTTGCAGCGTAAAAACAACCCCAGTGTATGCGGTAATCAAAACCCCCAAAATAAAAATATCAGACCAGGGATTTTTAAAAGAAGGATTTGGCTATAAAGAGATAATAATTTATAAAACCGGACTTAAGCCTTTTAAAGTCACAATAAAAAATTCATATATTTGCCTAAATTCGAAATGTATGGATAAAGAAAAGTTTGTAAAAGAGTATCTTGGGAAAAATTATCCGGTTGATATATTTGATTTGATAATAGAGGGCAAACCTATTAAAAATTTTGGTAAAATTACGAAAATTAAAAGTGGATTTATTCAAAGAAAAGAGAGTATTTTTTACAAAGTACAAAAAGACAAAGTACTTTTTAGAGATAAAAACCAAAATATCATAATAATGGTTAAAAGATTAAGGGAGAAGGGATGAGAGTTTTAGTAACCGGGGGAGCCGGATATATAGGAAGTCATGTAGTTAAGTTGCTTCTTGAAAATACTGAGAATGAAGTAACGGTTATTGATAATTTGGTAACCGGATTTGAATCTACAATTGATGAACTTAAAAAAATAAGAGACTTTGATTTTATAAAAATCGATCTTAGTAATTGGGATGAGATTGAAGGTATATTTAAAGCAAAAAAATTTGATGCTATAATTCATTTTGCCGCGAGTTTAATAGTGCCTGAGAGTGTTGAAAAGCCTCTTAAATATTATCTCAATAATACCGCAAATACGGCTAATTTGGTAAGACTTGCCAATGATTACGGTGTTAAAAAGTTTATATTCTCTTCCACAGCAGCCACTTACGGAGAGCCTGATATCAGTGAAATCGGTGATGGAATAAGTGAAAAATTTCCAACCTCACCTATTAATCCGTACGGACAAAGTAAGCTTTTTAGTGAAAAAATTATTCAAGATACTTCAAAAGCAAATCCGGATTTCAAATATGTAATTTTCAGATATTTTAATGTAGCTGGAGCTGCACCTGATCTTACGATCGGGCAAAAAACAAAAGATGCCACACATCTTATAAAAGTGGCGGCAGAATGTGCAACAGGAAAAAGAGAAAAAATGTATATATTTGGAAATGATTATCCAACGCCTGATGGGACGGGGGTAAGGGATTATATTCATGTTATGGATTTAGCGGATGCCCATATCAAAGGGCTCGAATATCTGGATGAAAACGAAAGCGATATATTTAATATAGGATACGGCAGAGGTGCGAGTGTAAAAGAAGTTATCAATACTATGAAAAAAGTAAGCGGAGTTGACTTTAGGGTGGAAGTCGCCCCAAAACGTGCGGGAGACCCTGCTATGTTAGTGGCAAAAAATGATAAAATTACACAAAAAATGGGATGGACACCAAAATATAATGATTTAGAATTTATATGTAAAACAGCGTATGAATGGGAGAAGAAAATATGATAAAAAAAGCACTTTTTCCGGCAGCAGGTTATGGGACAAGATTTTTACCTGCTACAAAATCTGTACCGAAAGAGATGCTGCCTGTGGTAAACAAACCGCTGATTCATTACGGAATAATGGAATGTATGAACGCAGGAATTAATGAAATAGGTTTTGTAACGGGAAGAAACAAAAGGGCAATTGAAGATTATTTAGATTTTTCTCCGGAACTTGAAGAGAAAATAAAAGATTCAAGCAAAGCTAAACTTTTACATGAAACTAATGAAATGATAAACAGATGTACATTTACATACGTAAGACAAAAAGAGATGCTTGGACTGGGACATGCTGTATTAACAGGCGAACCTTTAATTGGAAACAATCCTTTTGCAGTTGTTCTGGCAGATGATTTGTGTGAAGGTAATGTATTGACTCAAATGGTAAAACTTTATAATAAATTTAAATGTACTATTATAGCTATTGAAGAAGTTCCAAAAAATGAGGTAAATAAATACGGCGTAATATCCGGAAAAGAGATAGAAGACGGGATATATATGGTGGATGATATGGTGGAAAAACCTGATATCGAGAAAGCACCGAGTAATTTTGCTATTATTGGAAGATACATCCTAACACCTGACATTTTTGAATTATTAAGACAAACAAAACCTGGAAAAGGCGGGGAGATTCAATTAACCGATGCACTTTTAAAACAGGCAAAAGAGGGAATGGTAATAGCATATAAATTCAAAGGTAAAAGGTTTGACTGCGGAAGTGTAAAAGGCTTTATTGAAGCTACGAATTTTTTTTATGAAAAAGAAAAATGAATAAGAGTGTTATAAATAACTTTTTTTTTCTATTAATTTTACAAGGGACTAATTATTTACTTCCTTTAATCACTTTTCCTTATTTGGCAAGAGTTTTAGGAATTAATAATTTTGGATTATTGGCTTTTGCTCTTGCAATGGTAGGTTATTTTATTGTCTTAACAGATTATGGGTTTAATTTGACTGCTACAAAAGAGATAAGTGTACATAGAGATAATAAACAAAAATTAGTAGAAATTTTCAGTAGTGTAATGTTGATAAAAATGTTTTTTTTAATTATCGGGTTTTTAATTTATTTTATTATTGTTTTTTCTTTTGATAAATTTAAACAAAATTTTTTAATATATATCTTAACTTATGGTATAGTGATAGGAAAAGCTTTGTTCCCTCAGTGGTTTTTTCAGGGAATAGAAAAAATGAAATATATTACTATATTAAATGTAATGGAAAAAAGTGTTTTTACATTGCTTATTTTTGTATTTGTTAAATTTCCAGATGATGTATATAAAGTTCCTTTAATAAATTCATTAGGCACGGTATTGATTGGTTTTTTTTCTATTTTTATTATTCAAAAACAATTTGGAATAAAAATAAAAAAACAGACAATTAAAACATTGATTTTCTATTTAAAAGATGGATGGCATATTTTTATATCAAATATTGCTATAAGTTTATATACTCTTTCAACGACATTTTTTTTAGGTCTTTTTACTAATAATACAATTGTAGGATATTTTGCAGCGGCAGATAAAATCAGAGCTGCAATTCAAAACCTCTTTTTAAATCCCTTTTCTCAGGCTTTATATCCTTTTATAGCAAAAAAAGTTACTATATCTAAGCTTGAAGCAATAATTTTTATAAGAAGGATATTGATCTTTTCATTTTTTGTTTTTTTTATAATATCTTTATTTCTGTTGTTTTTTGCTAAATATATAGTTTTATTATTACTCGGGGAAGCTTATGAAAGAAGCGTTATATTATTACAAATATTATCTTTTTTACCTTTAATGATAGGGCTTAGCAATATATTTGGAATTCAGACTATGATTACCTTTGGAATGAAAAAAATATTTAGTAAAATTTTAATTTTAGGGAGTATTTTGAATTTTATTTTGTTATTGTTTTTTATTCCATTGTTTAAAGATATTGGTGCAGCTATTTCAATGCTTGTTGTAGAGAGTTTTATTACTGTAAGTATGTTTTTTTATTTAAAAAAATCGGGAATAGATTTAATAAAAGGAAAAATAAATGTTTAATTATATAGTAGTGGGAGCAGGATTTGCCGGAAGTGTAATAGCGGAAAGAATTGCGAAACAATTAAATAAAAAAGTGCTAATTATAGAAAAAAGAAATCATATCGGTGGAAACTGTTATGATGAAAGAATAGAAAATATATTAATTCATAAATATGGTCCTCATCTATTTCATACTGATGAAAAGCAAGTTTGGGATTATTTGAATAATTTTGGAGAGTGGGATATATATCATCATAGAGTATTGGCATTTATAGATGGCAAAAAAGTACCTATACCTTTTAATTTTAATACATTATATGAAGTGTTTTCAAACGAGCTTGCTAAAAGATTGGAGAAAAAACTTCTTGAAAATTATAAATATAATTCAAAAATCCCTATACTTGAACTTAAAAAAAGTGATGATAAAGATTTAAAATTTTTAGCTGATTTTATATATGAAAAAATATTTGTAAATTATACGGCAAAACAATGGGGAATGAAACCGGAAGAGATTGACAATGCTGTAACTGCAAGAGTGCCTGTATTTATTGGGAAAGATGATAGATATTTTAATAATAAATATCAGGGAGTGCCAAAAGATGGATATACAAAATTATTTCAAAATATGCTTAATCATCCAAATATCAAAATAATGTTAAATACTAATTTTAAAGAAGTTATGCAAATAGACCAAAAAACCAAAAAAATATACTTTTTAAATCAGGAATTTAAAGGTAAACTAATTTTTACTGGAATGATAGATGAATTATTTGATTATAGATTTGGAGAGCTTCCATATAGAAGTGTAGATATGAAATTTGAAACAATAGAAAAAGAATATTTTCAAGAAGCGGCGACTGTTAATTATCCAAATGATTATGATTTTACTAGAATAACAGAATTTAAACATATTCATCCTGTTAAAAGCGAAAAAAGTGTTATTTTAAAAGAATTTCCTCAGCAATATATAAAAAATAAAAATACTCCTTATTATCCAATTTTTACAGAAGAAAATCAAGAAAAATACAATAAGTATTTGGAATTTTCGTATAATTTCAAAAATATAGTTTTAGTAGGAAGACTTGCTGAATATAGATATTACGATATGGATGATATAGTAAAAAGAGCTTTAGAAGTTTTTGAGGAGAAAATAAATGAATAAAGAAAATGTATGTGCGGTAGTAGTAACCTATAATAGGAAAGAATTTTTAATAGAATGTTTAGAAGGTTTGTTAAAGCAAACAAGACCCTTAAATGGAATATATATTATTGATAATGCTTCAACTGATTCAACACCGGAATTACTAAAAGAAAAAGGATTTATTCAAGAATTACCCCCAGAGAAATTAAATGAGCCATGGGAGAGAGAATTTAAAAAAGATAATTTATCAATTTATTATGTAAGAATGCATGAAAACACTGGCGGTGCTGGGGGATTTTATGAGGGGGTAAAAAGGACTTATGAAGAAGGATATGATTGGTTGTGGCTTATGGATGATGATGTTGAACCTATGAGAAATGCTTTAGAAGAATTATTAAAGTTTGAACATATTTCAAAGTGTATTCATCCAAGAAAAAAATATATTGATGGAACATATTTTAACTGGGAGGGATATATAGATATTAAAACTGGACTTAGACGTTCTTTTAATGACATTTCATTTGAAAATGGAAAAAGTTTTTGTTGTGTAAATTTTGCCTGTTTTGAAGGGATGTTAATTCATAGAGATATTATTGATAAAATAGGTTATCCTGATAAAAAATATTTTATTATTTATGATGATACTATTTATGGTTTAAAAGCATCTTTGTTTACAAATGTAATTTATATTAAAGATGCCATTTTTATTAAAAAGATTAATAAAGAAAAAGAACCTCTCTCAGATATGAGTATTTACTATATGATGAGAAATTATTTTCATAGATTAGATGATATTGAAAATACATATAATGTGAAAACTACTAAATATATAACAATATTTTTGGTGTTTTTAGGTTTTTTTATTTATATTTTAAGACATAAAAAAATTAATTCTCTTAAAATTTTATTTAAAGGTTTTTTTGATGGGATTTTTAGAAAAAAATACAAAACTTTTCTTTAATAAAAGTTTTTTGAGTGATGTTTTTTTATTTCTAACAATTATTACATATCCTTTTGCTCATTTGTTTTATAAATTTACTTTTTTAAAAGCTTATGTATTATTTGGCGCTTTTTTTATATTATTGTCATTTGACATAAGAAAAATTAACTTAAAAACAGTTTATCCTTTAATTATGTTTGTAACATTTTCTTTTTTAACACTTTTTTGGTCTCAGGAGTTAAAATCTTCTATATATGGAATTATAAAACTGTTGTTTTTATTGATGTTTACTTTGTCTTTGGCTGCTTATTTAGAAAATCGAGAAAAATATATCATATTAGGATATGCGGCGGCAAGTGTTAATATTCTCGTTTTTATTTTTGTTTTAATAAATTTATTTTTTAAAGAAGGATGTGATAAATTTTTGTATATGTATAAGCATGGATTAGTTCATTCAGGTGAAGGGATGTTTAGTGAATATATATATAAAATATTTTATCAATTTCCTTTTCTAGATTCACAAAACGCAACAGTGACTCTTATAGTTTCATTTTTGGGAATAATAATTTTTGTTAATCTTTTTATAAAAAAAATCAATTATTTTTTTGTTTTTTCGGTAATTGTCTCAATAATATCTTTATATCTAGGGTTATCAAAATCTGCATTTTTAGCAATGGCTGTATTAATGTTTTTTTTATTTGTTGCTATAATTTTATATAAAAATAAAATTTTATTATTGTATTTTTTGATAATTATTTTTACAAATTTATTTATTTTTATTTTTAATCCTTTTAATTTTAGAAATGCTTTAATAAATAGATTTAATATAGTTAAAGAAAATAAAGTCAAAAATATAGTTAAAGAAAATAAAGTCAAAAATATAGTTAAAGAAAATAAAGTCAAAAATATAGTTAAAGAAAATAAAGTCAAAAATATAGTTAAAGAAAATA
>Ga0256838_1000278_pt1 | contig 34555 bp, 37 predicted proteins | sample 4571419metaG_FD_185978 | JGI IMG/M metagenome (GOLD analysis project Ga0256838, IMG submission 185978) | Hydrothermal vent microbial communities from Guaymas Basin, Mexico - 4571-419 | ecosystem: Environmental > Aquatic > Marine > Hydrothermal vents | place: Mexico: Guaymas Basin | collected... | reverse complement strand
TTAACAGAATTAGAGGATTCATCTCTACCATGAAAAAGAACAATCGTTCGGTGCTTGAGGAGTTGGGTAATGTATTGAAAAATGAAGTTTATCTACCTGTTTTTGTTTGATGCTGAATGGTTACAAATTATTAAATTCCTCTAAATCATTAGAACAAAGTTCAACTATTTTTTCCCTATGTTCTTGAACAAATTCTCCTATTTTAATTTCTATCATCTAACCCCTCCAATCTCTTCTCAATCTCACAAATAAAGGCACTATACCCAGCATCAAAATTCAAATCTAAACTTCTCAAATTTAAGCGTATCAAATCTTCCCCTTTTCCTAATTCTAAATTATCGTTAATCTCTTCTGTGTATTTAGGATATAAAAGCATGGTGTCTTTTACCCCAAAGTTTACCCCATAGACAAACATTTGATACTTATCTTGGACAGATAAATCGCCTCTAGTACTTATTTTTTTGTATTTGGTATCAATAATCAACGATTTTGTGAATATATCAGGTTTTAAAACCAAACTTCCAAACACACCTCGTTTTTGTAATACAGTACTTGGGTCTAAGCCTTGATAGAGTTTACCCACAAATTTTTCAAACACCACAGCCATATCAAACAAAAAGGCAAAACTCTTTTCATTACTTTTATTGGTCATCGGCACAAGCTTTTGTAATATCATCAAGGCTATCTCATAACTATGTTCATATCGGCGATTCATTCGGTCAAAAGGGATATGAAGCGTTTGAATATCTATAGGCATGGTACGCACTTCATCAAGTATAGCTTCACACTTATAGAGATTGGCATAAGTGCTAAACTTTTTTAAATAACGCAAAGCATAGAGCAAAAAACGGTTTAGCTCATTGTCCATGCTAAACTCATCAAACTCACAATAAAGGTTTTGATGGTAAAAATTACTGAAATTTTTCTCTATAATATACTTCCCTTTTAAGACTTTTATATTCTCTTGAAGCGTGATATATTGCTTAAATACCCCTTTTTTTAATTCAGCCAACAATCTATCAGAAAAAAGACGAATAAAAATTTCAAAAATGCTATGAACTTCTCTTTCCCCTTGCATGAAGTCTTCATTTTTGAGCTTTATATCATAGGCATAGAGTAGCATATAGATAAAAGTATTATGATTTTGTGTATTAGAAGTGCTGATTTTAGGAGAGATAAAATAGCTTTGCCCATGGATAGAGAGAAAGCCACAATAATTTTTGGGCTTGATGCCGTTAAAATTGATTTCAAAATAAGGGTGTAAGCTAGGCGTTTGTTTGATAGTATCTTCTAAATCAAGGGGGATTTTTTGATTTTCTATGAGATAGTGCATGTTAGACCTTTTTCAAACACTTATCTATGTTCGATAAAATCGAACCTACAAGATTAGAACTTATCATAAAAATACCCACCCAAAGAGGATAGGCAAAAGGGGTTTACCCCATTTGTGCGGCAACTTCGGCAGCAAAATCTTCTTCTGCTACTTCGATACCTTCACCCACTTCTAGTCTTACGAAGTTAGTGATTTGTGCTGTTCCACCAAATGATTTGGCTTTTTCTTCTATGTACTGGGCTACTGTTTTAGAGTCGTCCATTACAAATTTTTGGTCAAGTAAACATTGCTCTTGGTCAAGAGTAGTGTTATCAGAGATAAATCTTGCGATTTTACCTGGGAGGATTTTGTCCCAAATTTTCTCTGGTTTACCCTCTTTTGCAAGTTGGTCTTTAAGCGCTGCTTCTACTTCTGCCATGACAGCGTCTGTAAGTTGGCTCATAGAGATGTATGCAGGTACATTTTTGAGTGTTTTTCCTAGTCTTCCAAGCTCTTCATTCTCTTTTTCAATCGCTACAATTCTACCTTTGGTTTCATCTGCTACAAATGAGGCATCAAAATCTTTGTAAGAAAGTGTAGATGGACTCATCGCTGCTGCGTGCATTGCTACTTCTTTGAGTATAGCAGTCATCGCTTCGGCTGTTTTGGCAGAATCACATTTGGCTTCAATGATGACACCATTTTGTTTGTTGGAGTGTACATATCCACTTACGGCTGTATTTTCATCAGCATTGATAAGAGAGGCACGTCTCACTACAAGTTTTTCACCAATAGTAGCTGTCATTTGAGAAAGGTACTCAGAGAATGGCTCACCATTGATAGTAGAGTTGTTAATCGCTTCAGCATCAGCAATAGCATTGTCAAAAGCATGACCTACCACTGTGGTCATAAGTCCGATAAATTTATCGTTTTGAGCTACGAAGTCTGTTTGTGAATTAATCTCAACAATAGAAGCTTTTTTGCCTTCTACTTTGACACCGATTGCACCTTCAGCGGCTACTTTTCCTGCTTTTTTAGCAGCTGCACCCATACCTTTGTCACGCAACCAAGCTACAGCGTCGTCCATGTTTCCATCAGACGCAGCCAAAGCTTTTTTACAATCCATCATTCCTGCCTCAGTCATCTCTCTGAGTTTTTTGATGTCTTTTGGTCCAAAGTTTGCCATGCTTATTCTCCTTTTGCTTCTGTTGCTACTTCTGCTTCTACAGCAGGTGTGGCTTCTACAGCTGGAGTTGCTTTTTCTTCTACCAATTTCTCTACTTCTGCTTCTGTGGCTGGTGCGGCTACTTCTTCAGCTACTGCTTCTGCCATCACTGCTTCCATTTCACCTGCTGATACTTCTTCTGCATTTTCGCCATTGGCTTCTGCGTACGCTGCTTTACCTTCGATGATTGCTTCAGCCATTTCTCTACAGAAAAGGTTGATTGAACGAATCGCATCATCATTTCCAGGGATTGGGTAATCAATCACATCAGGGTCACAGTTCGTATCAAGTGGAGCAATCACTTTCATACCCATTCTTCTTGCTTCTTTTACTGCAATGTGTTCTTTCACTGCATCCACAACAAATACCATATCAGGCAATTTTTTCATGTGTCTGAAACCTTCTAAATAAGAAGAAAGTTTTGCTTTTTTTCTTAAAAGCATCAATGCTTCTTTTTTTGTAAGCATTTCAAGTTGACCGTTTTCTTCCATTTGCTCGATGATTTCGAGTTTTCTGATAGATTTTTTCATTGTTGGGTAGTTGGTAAGCATTCCACCTAACCATCTAGTAGCAACATAAGGCATACCACATCTCTCAGCGTGTTCTTTCACTGCTGATCTAGCTTGTTTTTTTGTTCCTACGAATAATACTGTTTGACCCTCTGCTGCTGCATCTCTTACCACATTGTAAGTGTATTTAAAGTATCTAAGTGTTTTTTGAAGGTCAATAATATAAATATTTTTTCTAGCACCGAAAATAAATTTCTTCATTTTTGGATTCCATCTTCTAGTTTGGTGTCCGAAGTGTACACCACATTCGAGTAAGTCTTTCATTGTTACCATTTTGTCTCCTTGACATAAATATTAAATTAATTAGAAGCAAAGCTTCACCTAGGTTTGAGCCTCTGTAGTCCTTAATGCCGAAGCACAACCATACAAGGAATAACTACATGGGTATTTTCAAATTCACAAATGAATAAGGGACAAGATTATATCGAAATATTGGTTAAAAGCTACTTTTGTAACTCTGCTAGTTTTTCTTTCACCTCTTCCACATGATTTTTAACCCGTACTTTTGTCCAAGTAGCCACTATCTCTCCATTGGGATTAATGATAAAAGTAGAACGCACCACGCCCATATACTCTTTGCCCATAAACTTTTTGAGTTGCCAAATACCAAAGAGCTTACAGAGTTCTTTCTCTTCATCTGATAAAAGTGTAATGCCTAAGTCTTTTTTCTCTATAAAATTTCTATGTTTCTTAGGAGAATCTGGACTTACCCCCAAGACAATCGCATCAAGTGCAGTAAAATCAGGCAAAGCTTCGGTAAAGCCACAGGCTTGGGTCGTACACCCTGGGGTATTGTCTTTGGGGTAAAAATACAGTACTATCCACTTGCCTTTTATATCCCTAAAACATATCTCTTCTTCATCTTGATTTGCCAGACAAAATGCTGGGGCTTGTGTACCTACTTCTAACATGGTCTATCCTTTAATAATTGTTTTGGGTAGTATAGCAAAATAATTTCAACCTAAACGCCTATAAGCAATAATTAGCTAAAATACACCCCTTATAAAAGTCTCACAATCAAAGGGTCAATAACAATGGAAAATAAGAGCAAAGATTTTTTACGCAGAGTAGTAGAAAAAGATTTAAAATCAAACAAATATAACAAAATCGTAACAAGATTCCCCCCAGAACCAAACGGTTTCCCCCACATAGGACACGCCAAATCAATAAGTATCAATTTTGGAATAGCCAAAGATTATCAAGGTCACTGTAACCTAAGAATGGACGATACCAACCCCACCACCGAAGATACGCAATATGTAGAGGCTCTCAAAGATGCAGTGGAGTGGTTGGGCTTTGATTGGGAGGGGAATGTGCGTTATACTTCTGATTATTTTGATGAGATTTATAATTATGCCATTAGGCTTATAAAAATGGGCAAGGCTTATGTGGATAGTTTGGGTGAAGAGGAGATTAGAGAGTATAGAGGGACAGTCAAAAGTGTTGGGAAGAGAAGTAAATATGCCGAGCGTTCTATTACTGAGAATTTAGAGCTATTTGAGAAAATGAAAAATGGTGAATTTAGCGAGGGTAAGCATATTTTAAGAGCCAAAATTGATATGAGTTCGCCAAATATGAAAATGCGTGACCCACTTTTATATCGCATCAGACACGCCCATCATTTCCGAGCAGGAGACAAATGGGCAATCTATCCTATGTATGATTTTGCTCACTGTTTGTCTGATTATATGGAGGGGGTGACGCATTCTATTTGTACGCTAGAGTTTGAAAATAATCGTGATATTTATAATTGGGTGCTAGATACTTTGAGCCTAAATCCTCCTAGACCTTATCAACACGAGTTTGCGAGATTGGGTATCAATTATACGATGATGAGCAAAAGAAAACTCTTAGAATTGGTAGAAAATGATGCTGTAAATGGTTGGGACGACCCAAGATTACCGACTATCGCAGGATACAAAAGACGAGGATATACTCCTCAATCTATCTTAAATTTTTGTGAGGGTATCGGTATCGCCAAAGCCAATTCAATGGTAGATGTGGCACAGCTTGAATTTTCTATCAGAGATGATTTGAACACCAAAGTCCCAAGAGTCTTGTGTGTGATGAACCCTCTCAAAGTGACTATTACAAACTATCAAGGAAGTGAAGAGATAGAAGCCTCATATTATCCTCACGATGTCCCAAAAGAGGGAAGCCGTAAGTTGCCATTTTCTAAAGAGATTTATATTGATAGAAGCGATTTTAAACAAAATCCAGATAAAGGATATTTTCGCCTTACTCCAAATCAAGCAGTGAGATTAAAATACGCCTATATCATCTCGTGCCAAGAAATTATCAAAGATGAAAACGGCGAAATAATAGAGATAAAAGCAGAATATTATCCAAACTCAAAAAGTGGAGAAGACAAAAGTGGCATTAAAGTAAAAAGTGCTATCCAATGGGTAGAAAAAAACGCTGCCAAAGAGATTGAAGTAAGAGTTTATGATAGATTATTTAAAAACGAAGCCCCACAAGGCATAGAAGACTTAAACCCAAATTCTCTACAAATCATCAAAAATGCCCTCATAGAACCAGCCGTCATCACAGACAAACCCGATGAGAGGTTTCAATTTGAAAGAGAAGGATATTTTTACGCTGACCCAATAGATTATAGCAGTGAATTTCCAGTATTTAACAAAATCGTAGGGCTAAAAGAGTCATCAGCCAAAAAGAAAAAAGCCCCACAAGTCGTAGAAAAAATCAAAAAAATCCAAATAGACGGCGAAGTCGTAGCAATGAGCGAAGACCAAGAAGCACTCTTTGAGAAATACACAAAAGAAGATAAACTAAATAGCGAAGTAGCCAATACTCTAGCAAGAGATAAAAAGTTATCAGCATTTTATCAAGAAGCCCTAAACGAACTAAAAAGCCCAATAAATCTAGCAAATATCATCAGTAATGAAGTAGCAAGAGAGCTAAAAAGTAAAGAGATTAATGAGCTTAAATTTAGCCCCAAACAGATAGCCGAACTTATCAAAATGATAGATGATGAACTCATCTCAACCAAAATTGCCAAAGTCGTCTATGAAGAGATGGCAAAAAGTGGAAAAAATCCAAAACAAATCGTAGAAAGTAAAGGACTAATCCAAATCAGCGACCCTAAAATATTATTACCTATTATAGAGGAGATTATCGATAAAAACCCTGATAATGTAGAGAAATTTAGAGGGGGGAATACGAAACTATTGGGCTTTTTTGTGGGACAAGTTTTGAAGGCAACTAAAGGTAAGGGGAATCCTAAGGTTGTGAATTTGTTGGTGGGGGAAAGGTTGAAAGATTAGATAAAGAAGAGGATTAATTCTCCTCTCCTCTTGGTTCAATATACTCTTTATAAAAATCTTTTGCATAGATAACACGAATATTAGAAAGTTTAAAATCTTTGATATTATCTGTAATAATCAGTTCAGCGTCTATCTTTTTGGCAGAAAAGTATTGAACAGCATCTTCAAAATCTTTAAATTCACTATCAAGAGCATTCTCTATAATTTGTTCATCAACTGAAACTAAATAGTTCTCTTTTTGTATGGTTCGTAACTCCTCTATCACCTTTTTTCTTTCAAGTGATTTTCTAATAATATAGTGGATATTGATAATAGATATATCGTTCATATAAACTTCTACATCTACCCCTGCGAGAAAGCTAAAAACTTTTTTTGAAATCTCTTTATCTCGGTTAAGTATAGAGTTGAGATAAATATTGGTATCAATGTATATCTTTAGGCTCATAGTGAAAATTTTTCTTTTAGATATCTATTTTTTTCTAGCTCTATATTGATGTTATTCAATGGTTCTAACTTTTTGTTGAGTGAGTCCAAAGCCTCTCTCACGCGTTTTCTCTTTTGGGGATTGACCAATTTTAAATTTTTAAGTCGGCTATCTAAAGTGTCGGCTGTTTGCTGGGTTGTGATTTGATTTTTTAAAAAATTTACAAAGAGTGCTTTTATCTCATCAACATTTTTGTTTTGAATAAACCTAGCGACCTCTTGGTCATTGATATTAATAGTTCCAATATTTAGAGCTACTTGCATGGTTAACTCCTTTGTTTATTAGTATATCAGAATGTTCTACAAAATCAAACCTACAAGTCATAAAATTCATAAACAAAAAATCCACCATCACCCCTACCCTCTTAAATCTATAGACCTATCGTACTCAATATTGTATTTTTTCAAAATGCCTTTTTGTTTGATTTGTGCTTCTTTTTTGTCGATGATGATTTTGACTCCGTCGTTGTCTTCTAAGATGAGATAGTCTCCTTTGATGGCATTGACTTTGCTGTAGAACTCTTTAAAATCTTTAAAGCTTTCTCCATTTACTTTGTCGATAGGCCACATGCCAAAATTGTTGTCTCCTCTGCTCATATCTGAGGCTAGGACTTTTAGGAGTACGACTACTTCACTTTGGTTATTGTCTTGCCATTGGGATGCGAGTCCTGAAAGTTTGAGACGGTTTCTGCTAGTTGAGGCTATGAGGTTTCTAGTCAGAGGCGAAAAGATATATCCTCCATAGACAAAATACGTAGGCATCACATCATAACGAGTGGTCTTGACTAAGTACATATCATCGGCTGTATATTTGAGTAACGCTTTGACATGCATAGGCTTTTTATCTCTGATAATATCTAGTCCTACCTCTTTTCCCATTTGATAGGCATCTACAAAGTAGTGAAAATGTGTATATTCATGTTTGCGAAACTCTACAGTACCATCATCTTCTATCGAGTGTCCATCCACTGCTGTAAGGATGTCTCCTCTTTTTAGTATGCCTGATAGGGTAGAATTGTCTATCACTCTATTGATAAGTTTTCCTGTTACATTTTTATCCAATCCATAGTAACGCTTCATCGTAGGATTCTCTAGCTTTTGTGTCCCTAGTCCTATATCGGCGATACCATCATACTGACCATCTTTCATATCTTCTATAAAATGCTTGATCATAGTGACAGGCACAAGATAGCCAATATTTTGCGACTTGGGAATCCCTTGCATGACCACTCCTACGATGCGACCATCGGAGAGTGCTGGACCTCCTGAATTACCAGGGTTCACTGCTGCATCGACTTGAACAGCTAAAAAAACTTCTCCACTATGGGCATATACATGATGCTCTACACGAGAGACTACCCCAATAGTCGCTGAAAGCGTTGCTCCACCCATAGGATAGCCATAAACAACTATCTTTTGCTCTACTTCTGGTAACACTCCAAAATTTAGAGGGGTTACACCCTTAAAAAATACGGCTTCTTCTACCTTCAAAAGTGCCAAATCAGCTTGATGAGAGACGGCATATACTTTGGCAATATAACGCTTACGTTCTCCATAGCGTTGTACTTCTATAAAGGCTTGATTGGCTACCACATGGGCATTGGTAAGGATATACCCACCATCTATGATAGCCCCAGATCCAGTACTGCTTCTCATGCTACTTGACCATGGTGCTTTATAGTTTGGCATTTGTGCCGTCACATATATCTTGACAATAGCTTGTTTGGTCATATCATCTTGTGATGTCCCTGCACTTAAATAGAGTGTAGTTAGTAATAATACCATCATTAATTTCATAGATTTCCTTTGTTGAATGTCTATTTTATCAAGTAAAGACTAATGGGCTATACCTACTTTAAAATTTAGATATAGTTAAATCCCATTTATCACCTCTTTAGGTGTATTGTTATCAAGGATACTCTCTATCACACGGTTTTGTAAAAGCTCTTCTGTCACATCTTGGGTACAAAGATTTTCTAGTCCTGAGGTGTGTTTACCATCAAAAATTTCTTCGGTATAGGGTGCTCCATCTAGTATTTGTTTGTTTACATCGACAACACCATCATCCACATTGTTTTTTTTACATGAAAATCTAAAGGCTAACATAGGGATAGCCCTACCATCTACCCAAGAGTGGCTATAAGGATGTTCTTGATTAAATTCTTTCATTTGAGTGGTACTAAGGTCATGGATAGCTCCTGCATCACCTGAGACAAAACTTGCGATGGTACTTCCTTTATGTGGTGTAGCGATGGTATAAAATTGGTGTATGGTTTTAGATGCTCTATAATATTTATTATTTATAGATTGATTTTGATTTCCTTGACTAATAATATAACGTAAATCCAATCCTCCCATACTATGCCCTACAACTAAAAGAGAGTTATCTTCTAGGTTTTGAGCATTGATATAATCTGCTAGTTGACTCGCTCTAGTGATAATAGTCCCTGTTTTAGCCACATTGGTTCTATAGACTACCCATTCTCTACTATCATAGGCATCTGTGATGGCACTAAAATGGTTCCATGTTGAAGCATCACTCATAAAGCCATGAGCAAAGAGGATACTGCTCACTTGTGACTCATGCGTACTTTTAAAGTCAGTAGAATCTCCTGAGGTAGTGTCACACCCAAGAAATAAAAAAGTGATAAGTATGCTTGTAAACCATAGTCTTATAGATTTTATATTGTATAGATACATTTGTTTTCCTTAATAATAATCTTAATGAACATCATATCTAAATATATCATAAAAGAATACCCTCAATAAACTTATGGTAGAATAATCTCTTTTAAATTTTACATTACTATAGTGATGTATAAGGATAGTCGTATGAGACACTTTTTAACACTCAAAGATTTTAGCAAAGATGAAATTTTGGAGATGATAACATTAGCACAGAAAATAAAGACACAAACCAAATCCAAAAAAATCGTCCCTTATATGGAACGTCAAACCTTGGGAATGATATTTGAAAAGTCTTCTACACGCACACGCGTGAGCTTTGAAACAGGGATTTATCAGCTTGGGGGCATCGGCTTGTTTTTGTCTTCAAATGATATTCAACTCGGACGAGGTGAACCTATGAAAGATACGGCTAGAGTCATTAGCCGAATGGTTGATATGGTAATGATACGCACCTTTGAACATACGAAGCTTGAAGAATTTGCACAATATTCTAAAGTACCAGTAATTAATGGTCTTACCGACAGCTACCACCCCGTCCAACTCATGACGGACTATCTTACGATGATAGAATTTGGAAAAGACAAAAACCCTGTGATTGCCTATATCGGAGATGGGAACAATATGGCTCACTCATGGCTCATGCTCTGTGCCAAATTGGGACTAGAACTCAGAATTGCCACACCAAAAGGCTATGAATGTGATAAGCTTATCGTCAAAGAAGCCCTAGCCTTTGCCAAAGAAAGCCACGCCAAAATTAGCTTTAGTAATGACCCTAAAATCGCTGTAAAAGACTGTGATGTCGTGACCACCGATACATGGGTTTCAATGGGACAAGAAGAAGAAAAAGAAGTACGCATGAAAGCCTTTGAGGGATATATGGTAGATGAGCCTCTTATGAGCCTTGCCAAAGACGATGCCATATTTTTGCATTGTCTTCCTGCCTATAGAGAGTATGAAGTAAGCGAAGAAACTTTTGAAAAACACGCAGAAGTTATCTTCACCGAAGCCGAAAATAGACTACACGCCCAAAAAGGGATTATGGTCTGGTTAGAAGGGAAACAAAATGGCTAATATAGATTTCGAAAAATTTAGTAAATACTCCAAAGCAGGTCCTCGTTATACCTCTTATCCTACGGCATTGGAGTTTAGCGATGCCTTTGAATATGGTGAGTATATTCAGTATTTAGAAAATTCTACAGAACAAATTTCGCTTTATGTGCATTTGCCTTTTTGCCGAAGTGCTTGTTATTTTTGTGGCTGTAATGTCGTTTTTACTTCTAAAGAAGAAAAACTCTCTGCCTATATCACTTATCTCAAAAAAGAAATTGATATTTTAGCCACGCATATTGACACTTCTCGTGAAGTCATACAATTTCATTTTGGTGGAGGAACACCGACTTATTATAAGGCTTTTGAGCTTGATGAAATCGTAACTTATATCAAGTCTAAATTTAAAAATTGGAGCGACAAAGCAGAAATAAGCTGTGAGATTGACCCACGATTTTTTAACGAAGAACAAATGAAAGTCTTTGCCAAACACGGCTTTAATAGAATTTCTTTTGGTGTGCAAGACCTTGATGAAAAAGTCCAAAAAGAAATACACCGTGTGCAACCCTTGGAACTCACCAAAAATGCTGTAGATTTGGCAAGAAAGTACGGCATTAGCTCTATCAACACAGATTTTATCTATGGCTTACCTTACCAAACCCTAGAAACTTTCAAAAAGACCCTAGAACTCTCTACACAACTCAACCCCGATAGAGTCGCCGTTTTCAACTATGCCCATGTGCCGTGGCTAATGAAAACGCAAAGAAAATTTGATGAAACTACCCTGCCTTCTCCTGAGATTAAACTAGAGATTTTCCAATATACTATTGACTTTTTTGAGCGTAATGGCTATAAAATGGTAGGTATGGACCACTTTGCAAAGCCCAATGATGAACTCTTTACAGCCATAAAAAAAGGCGAACTACACCGAAACTTCCAAGGCTACACCACCAAAGGTGGGGCAAACCTCATCGGTATAGGACTCACAAGCATCGGCGAAGGTTCACATTATTATGCACAAAATACCAAAAATATGAAAGCCTACGAAGCCTCATTAGACGCTGGTAAATTGCCTTTTGAAAGAGGCGTAAACCTAAGCGATGACGACTTCTTACGCAAAGCCGTCATCATGGAACTCATGGCAAACTTTTCTATAGACATGCCAAGAATTAGCCAAACACACAATATCATCTTTGAAGAATACTTCGCCGATGCCCTAGAAGAACTCCAAGAATTTATAGAAGCAGGACTTGTAAGCATAAACGATGGTAAAATCTCTGTAAGCACCACAGGCACACTACTCATTCGTAATATCGCCATGCCCTTTGATGCCTATATGCACCAACATGTGAAAAGTAAGAAGACTTTTTCTAAGACGGTGTAAATAAAAAGGAAAAAAGATGACAATAAAAATAGATAACCCAAGTCCATTTGAAAAAGAGTTATTTGCATTTTTAAAAAAACAGAAACAAGAGTTAGAGGAATTGTCTGTAGATACACTCAAAAGTTTTATAGGTTCTTTTCAAAAAAAGCAAAAAATAAACTATAAGAAAAGAGACATCTCTAAACACTTATCCACTATTACTTCTGATGAAGATGAGCCTAGAGATAAGAGTATAGCGTTATACTCTCATATAGAAGATAGTGCTGAGTATATCCATAATCTAAGAAGAGATGGAGAGTAGATGATATTTGTAGATACTTGTATCTTGATAGACCACTCCAAAGATAAAATCATTCTTAGCACAGATGATAAAAAAGACCTCTGTATCAACTCCATTGTACAATTAGAGTTTTTGGTAGGAGCTTTAAACAAAAAAGAGCTAAGAGAGTTTGATAAAGTGCTTAAAAATTGGAATTTAGCCCATATTGACCAAGAGGTATTTAATCTATCAGTGGAATTAATGAAGGAATATGGACTCTCTCACAATATGGGTGTCTATGACTCTATTATCGCCTCTACTTGTATGATTTATCATCTCCCTCTTTGGACACATAACAAAAAAGATTTTAGGTTTTTGGATATAGAACTTTATACAAGAGATTGACTTAATAAAGAAAAGGAACAAAAAATGATTATAGAAATAAATAACCAAAAAATAGAACAGTTTTTTATCAATGAATGCAAATCTGATATAAAAGCATTTTCTGAATTTATTTTAAAAAATCTTCAACAGAATAAAAATAAAAAAGAGTTTGATAGCTTAAACAATGTAAAAGAAGACAATATTTTTAACAATTTTAGTATGAAAACCCCTAATCAAGAAACAAGTAAAGCACTAGATGAACTAAAAGCAAAAAAAGGTCAGACATTTAAAAGCGTAGATGATTTGTTTGATGATTTGGACAATTAGGTGTATGCTATTTTTAGAACCAGTAGCTTTAAAAAAGACTATAAGAAATCATCTCATACAGATAAATCTATACTCAAAGAAGTCATTATCCTTTTAGCTAGTGGGGAAAGTTTAGATACAAAATATAAAGACCATCAACTCATCGGTAATTATTTAGGCTGTAGAGAGTGTCATCTTAAACCTAATTTACTATTGATTTATAGAATTGAAACTGATATTTTAGAATTGGCTTTAACGCGTGTTGGTAGTCATTCTAAATTATTTTGGAAATAATAAAGTAAAGAACAAGAGGAAACATGAGCAAAAAACCAGAAGATATTTTTAATTTTACAGCTACGAGTGATGATTGTATTAAGTGTGGGAAGTGTATTCCTGTTTGTACTATTCATCAAGTCCACCCCGATGAGACCACCTCTCCACGGGGGTTTATTGAGCTTTTAGGGGCGTATCAACAGGGGCATTTGGAACTTGACAAGAATGCAAAAGACATATTTGAATCTTGCTTTTTATGTACAAATTGTGTTGATGTTTGTCCGAACTCTTTGGCTACGGATATGGTGATTGAAGAGGTTCGTGCTGATATTGCTGATAAATTTGGGATTGCATGGTTTAAAAAAGGCTTTTTCTTTTTGTTGCGTAACCGTAAGATTATGGATTTTGTAATGAAATTTGGTTATATGTTCAAGACTTGTGCTTTGGCAAATGACCCCCAAGATAGAGGGCTTAAGGCTCGGTTTTCCTTGCCTATGATAAAAAAGGGTCGTTTACTCCCATCTATGGTAAAGACCTCTTTTCTCAATAGCTATCCCGAAGAAATTTTAGCTAAAAATCAAGAAGCAAAGCCTCAACGTATTGCCTTGTTTATCGGGTGTCTTGCCAATTATAATTATACGGGGATTGGGGATAGTTTGGTAGAAGTTCTAGCCAAGCTCAATATTGATGTTTTTATTCCCAAAAAGCAACTTTGTTGTTCTGCTCCTGCGTATTTTACGGGGGATATGTCTTCGGTGGAGTATATGACTAAAAAAAATATTGCCTACTTTGAAAGCTTCATGGACGATTGTGATGCCATGCTTATCCCTGAGGCGACTTGTTCTGCGATGATGACGCATGATTGGGCAGTATTTTTCAAAAACCATGACATGGCAGACTGGGAAGCACGAGCCAAAAAAGTCTCACAAAAAATGCACATGGCAACGGCATGGCTAGATGACAATACACCTCTTCAAGCAATGCTCAAAGAAAAAGGCAAACGCTTTGATACAGCTGTAACCTATCATGACCCTTGTCATGCCAAAAAGGTACAAGGTATTTACAAGCAACCTCGTAATCTCCTTTCGGCAAACTATCCCATGGTTGAGATGTCTGATTCTGATAGATGTTGTGGCTTTGGTGGAGTGACCATGCAAACAGAGAAATTTCACTTCGCCCAACTCGCAGGAATGCCAAAAGCTACTATGATAGAAGAAACAAAAGCCACCTATGTATCTGCTGAATGTTCTGCCTGTAGAATGCAACTAAGCGAGGCATTAAACCATGCAGAAGTAGAGACTATCTTTAAAAATCCTATTGAGTTGATTGCAGAGGGGTTAAAGTAATTTAAAAGTTTAAAATTTATTTTTATGAGAAAGAAAAAGAAAGGGGATTAGGTTTATATAGAGTCCAAAAACTCTATATAAGACAACTTACTCAGCAGCAGGTGCAGCAGTTTCAGTTGTATTTGTTTCTGCAGGTGCAGCAGCTTCAGATGCAAATGCAAATGTAGCTACAAAAAGTGCAGCTAATACGATAACTTTTTTCATGATATTCTCCTTTTTCAAATGATAGAATCATTATCTCATATCATACCTTAAAGTTATCATAAAAAATATATGATTATCATCAATAATTATGATACATTATGTAATCTTAGGAATCTCCACAACTAGGGCTATTTTTACTTCCCCCTGCAAAATATTTTCCATCAAAACTTACCAATGAATAATTTCTTTCTTTTCCTAATGATTCTTTGAGTCCTTCTATAGAAAGAAAGCCCAATGAAGTTGCACCAATAATTTCTCTTACTTCTTCTACTGTATGGCTAGAAGAGATAAGTTCTTCTTCTGTAGGAGTATCTATACCATAACGACAAGGATACTTAATCTCAGGGGCAGCGATACGCATGTGTACCTCTTTGGCTCCTGCTTCAAGTAGCATACGTACAATTTGCTTGGAGGTTGTACCACGCACTAAAGAGTCATCTATAATCGCTACTCTTTTGCCCTCTATAAGGTGCTGTATAGGAGAGAGTTTCATTTTAACTTTGATGTCACGGATAGATTGGGTAGGTTCGATAAATGTACGTCCTACATAGTGGTTACGGACAATACCCATCTCAAAAGGCACACCTAATGCTTCGGCATAGCCACGGGCTGCTGCAACCCCAGAATCAGGAACAGGTAGTACCAAGTCTACATCAGCAGGTGTCTCTTTTGCGAGTCTTTTACCTGTTTCTAAACGTGCTTGATACACATTGGTACCATCGATAATACTATCAGGTCTGGAAAAATATATATATTCAAAGGCACAAGGATGAAAATCAATATTATCAAAAACCATTTCTGATTTGGGTTCTTTACCCTCTTCAAAAGTAAGCATCTCCCCTGGTTTAATATCACGGACAAAGGTTGCTCCTGATAGATTGAAGGCACAAGTTTCTGAGGATACCATATATCCACCATCTTTTAGTTTACCCAAACTTAACGGTCGGATACCAAAACGGTCACGGATAACAAACATCTTTTTGCGACTTTGAATCGCCAAACAGTAAGCACCTTCTATTTTAGTAAGCATATCTTTAATTCTATTTACTAGAGATTTTTTTTGTGATTTGGCAATAAGATGGATAATATTTTCTGTATCCATATCTGTTTGAAAGATAGCACCATTAGAGATAAGTTCATCTCTTACTTCTTGCTTATTGATAAGGTTTCCATTATGGACAACCGATATTTCACCTAATTTATATTTAGCAAAGACAGGTTGTGCATCTCCTGCTGATGCACTCCCTGCTGTAGAATAACGATTATGCCCTACAGCACAAGACCCCTCTAAACTATTGAGTGTCTCTTGTGAAAATACGTCATTGACCATACCACGCTTTTTATAAATAGTAATTTTCTCTCCATTGGATACGGAGATACCTGTAGCTTCTTGTCCTCTATGTTGCATAGAAAACAAGGCATAATACGCTACAGTAGACGCTTTTTTTGCACCAAACACACCAACAATTGCACACATATTATATTCCTAAACAGTCATTAATAGAGTAAAGACCACTCTCTTGGGTAACGAGCCATTTTGCAGCACGTATGGCACCCTTTGAAAAGGTCTCACGTGAAGTAGCGGTATGATTGAGTTCTAAAAATTCACCATCATTATAGAAGCCTACCGTGTGACGACCGACAATATCTCCACCACGAAGTGCCATGACAGCAATTTCATCTTTGGTTCTTACTCCAATTTGTCCATCTCTTCCACTCACACGCACAGCATCCAAATCAAGTCCACGTCCTTTGGCTGCAAATTCACCCAAAGTAAGTGCCGTCCCTGATGGAGCGTCTACTTTATGCTTATGATGTTGTTCTACAATTTCTATATCAAAATCATTGAGTGTTGAGGAGACTTGTTCTACGAGTTGTTTGAGTAGTGCTATCCCTGCTGACATATTTGATGAATAAAGTACAGGCATATTTTCAGAAGCTTCTTGCATAAGATTTTGCTGATGTTCTGTAAATCCAGTGGTAGCAATGACCAAAGGAGTAGGATTGATTAATGCTGCTTCACACAAGGCTTGTGTGGCAGTAGGTGCAGAAAAATCAATCACAATATCACAGTTTTCCAATAATACTTTCATGCTATTGGTCACTAAGACATCTTTTGGTAAATCTTGTTTCAATTCATCAAATACATGCACCACACTCAAAGGTAATACATCATCATGCAATAGAGCATCAATCAATAATTTACCCACGCGTCCTGTACTTCCTACGATACCTACTTTTGCCATCTTATGCCAACTCTTGAATATATGAGATAACTTGTAGTGCTGCGATAGAGCCATCACCTGCTGCTGATACCACTTGTTTAGGTGCTTCTATACGCATATCTCCTGCTGCAAAAAGACCTGCTACTGATGTTTTCATCGAAAGATTCACAATCACTTGTCCCCAATCATTCATTTCACAGATAAAGTCACCCTTACTATCTTTGAGTACTTCATTTCTCACATCATGCCCTACAAATACAAAAAGCCCTGTATTGTCCATGTGTGTAATGGTACCATCATTATTTTTGATATCTACACCTGAAAGACCCATTGCATCACCGACGGCTTCTTCTATCACAGAGTTGGTCACAAGATGAATATTGTCTTTTCTCATCACTCTATCTAGCGTTGGAGGTGCTGCTCTAAATTCTTCTCTTCTATGTACAACATAAACATCTGAACATATATTAGAAAGATAAAATGCTTCTTCTAGTGCCGTGTCTCCACCACCTAACACAGTCACTGGTTTATTTTTGTAAAAAAATCCATCACAGGTAGCACAGGTACTTACCCCTTTACCAAAAAAGGTATCTTCGCCCTTAAATCCTGCTCTTTTAGGTACAGAACCTGTACAGACGATAACCGTCAAAGCTTCTACCGTGTCTCCACCTTCTAAAGTAATAGTAAAGTGTTCCCCTGTTTTGGCTACAGCATCAACCTTTTTCATCTCATGCTTTAAACCAAAAGAAAAACATTGTTTTTGCCATGTATCCATGAAGTCCATACCTGTTTTATCATGTTCAAAAAATCCAGGATAATTCTCTATCTCTGAACTTTGAGTAATCTGACCACCAGGCATTCCCATTTCAAACATTGTTACATTTTGAAGTCCACCACGTGTTGCATAGAGTCCTGCTGTAAGTCCAGCAGGTCCTCCACCGATAATTGCACAATCTAACATCTTAATCCTTCATAGTAAGTATATATAATAATTAATCAAATTATACAATGTTAAAACTTGATTAAGTATTTATTTTAGAAGTAATGGGGGAAGTTGGGTATAGTTCAAAGAGAAACTCTCTTTGAACTACATAGTGATTTATAGTATTGCGTTTATCTTTTCAGCAAATGCATCTTTAGAAGCAGCACCTACCATTTGGTCTACCATTTCACCATCTTTGAAAAACATAATTGCAGGGATTGATCTAATACCATATTTTACAGCGATTTCTTGTTGCTCGTCTGTATTTACTTTACAGATAGTTGCTTTTCCATCAAAATCTTCTGCTAATTCCTCAATCACTGGAGCAATCATTCTACAAGGTCCACACCATGGAGCCCAAAAGTCTACCATTGTTACACCCTCTGCGATTGTTGCATCAAAATTGTCGTTTGTTAATTCTACATATTTAGCCATGTTTAATTCCTTTGTATTGTTAATTTAAAAAAGTATAGCGTAATTTGATTATAAATCTATTGTCAAAACTTATATTTTTTATAATATAGATACCTTTCGTTCTAATTTGTAGCGTATTCAGATAAAAATACTCTTATTTATATTATTTTTAGAGTAAAATTTTACTTGCTACAGCAAAGACAGCACTCTCAGACTTCAAAACCAAAGGCGTATCAAACCCTATTATCTCATCTTTTTCAAACAATGCGACCTCATCTTCATGAAAACCACCCTCACATCCAATCACAATGCTTTCAAAAGAAGCAGAAGAGACAAAATTATCTTGTGAAAAATTGAGCATTTTACTTTTGGGATATTTCACTAAGAACGTTTCTAAATCTTTTATCATCTCTAACTGCATCATTTGACTTCGTCCTGATTGCTGAGATGAGTTTAAAAGTATTTTTTCCAAACGCTTAAAATCTATCTTAAAACTTTTTTGTGAACGTTTACAATAGATAAAAGTGATTTTTTCAACACCTATTTCATTAAGAGAGGGCAATACTTTTTCGATACTTTTAGGGTCGATAATACACCAAGCGATATGTAAATTTTTAGATGCTCCTATATCAAGAGCTTTAGATTCTTCAAGTATAAGATGTACTGATTTTTTGTCTATATACGCAATACGATAGCGATAAAGCATACTATCATTAAGATTACGTAAGTAAAGTTTTTCTTCTGCTTTGTGCCTACGCACCTTAAAGATATACCGATGTTCATCCCCCTCTAAAGAGAGTGACGATTGACCTGCTTGGGCATGATAGAGATATAACACCTAAAAGCTCACAATGCCTTTTGCTTTAAGTATCATCAAGACTACCATGAGTGTTACCAATAATATTTGTACCAATGAGATTTTAACAAATGCCGATTTAAGCACTTTATGCGTCTCAGGGTTTTGTAGATTAGCAATTTTTATCACTTTATATTTTTGAATTTCGATATACATCATCACAGCCCACACAAGTATCATGATAATAGTAGTAACAGACCATCCCAAATCACCTGTAAAGACAGATACCAATCCTGCAAAAGCAATCATCGTTATCAATGCTTGAAATATCATCGTATAAAAAAAATTTGCTTTTCTAAATCCCAATGGATTCTTAGCCGTTACAAACGGAATAATCAATCCTCCTACTAAGAACCCTAAAAAAGCTTTCACCAAAAGACTGTGTGTTGCTAACATCTGTACTACTTCCATCTATTATTCCTTTAATTTATCTATATTTTAAAATGGATTATACCCTAATTAGTTATAATCAACTTAACTTAATTTAAAAGGTCGCCTATGGCTAGTTCTATCCTTCAAGCATTAGATATTATCGCAACACACATCACCCCTTTGGATAAAGAGATACTCCCTATCGAAATGTCTGTAGGACGTATCGTTACAGAGGATACTATTGCTACCTTTAATCTTCCACGATTTAACAATTCTGCTATGGATGGCTATGCCGTCAAAATAGCCAATAGCAATCAAAAAGTAACGTGCAATGAAGTCATCTACGCAGGAGATAACCCTAGCATGACCCTCCAAGCCAACACGGCTATCAAGATTATGACAGGGGCGCCCATACCTAAAGGCTGTGAAGCTATCGTGCCTATAGAAAATGTACAGATAGAAAAAGATGGCATTGTCTTACCCCAAGATATACAAGAGAATCATTTTATCCGTATGGCAGGAGAAGACATCAAAAAAGGTAATACTTTTTTGTATGCTGGAGAGACTATCAATGCCTATACCATCGCCTCTTTAGCCAGTCAGGGGATAAGCCATATCTCGGTCTATAGAGAGATAAAAGTGGCTGTCTTTGGCACAGGAGATGAACTACGCCCTCACTACGAAAAGATAGAAGACTATCAACTTTATAACTCAAATAGTCCTATGTTTTTGACACGTTCCAAACAGTTAGGATGTAGTGTAAGATTTATCCGTACCTCAGCAGATACGATAGAAGCCCTCGAAAATTCTATCAAAAGTACACTTGATGCTGATATTATTATCACTTCAGGAGGGGTCAGTGTAGGAGATAAAGATTTTACGAAAGAAGCTTTTACGAACTTAGGCATGCAAACCCTCATAGATACTATAGACATCAAACCAGGGCGACCTACTATCATAGGAAAAATAAACCAAACCATCATCGTCAATCTTCCAGGTAATCCTCTTGCCTCCATGGTAAACTATGAACTCTTTGTTCGTGCCATCATCCGTAAGCTCTCTGGAAGTCGTGCCTATTATCACAATACCATCTCTACAACCATGCAGAGTGACTTTTCTGTAAGAGGTGGTAAATATGCCGTCATACTAGGTAGCTTTGATGGGCAAACCTTTGCACCTCTTAGACCACAAATGCCTGGGATGGTCTCTCCTATGCAAAAAGCCGATGGATTGATACTCATCACCCCTAAGCTAAAGAGATTAGAAAAAGGGTCAAAAGTCAATATGATACCTATCAAGTGGGAATGTACAAGTGAGACACAGTCCACCCTCTTTAGCCTACTTTAGCCTATTTCACGACTAAACAGATATTGGATTTTGCATCATCGTAGTAGATAAAAGTTTTTTCCACAATAAAGGGTCACTCCATTCACTTTGAACTTGTGGAGAAAAGCGTATCTCTTCTAAAGAAATCTTCCCCATCAGGGTAGAATGTGCATCTTTGGCAAACCCTTGGGCATAGCCTGTTTCTGTCTCATGCACGATAATACTATGAAGCATCACTTCTCTCTCTCCATTTTGCATAGCAGTACACGCCAAAACACGCTCAACAAGCAGATAAATCACACGAGAAAACTGTTCAGCAGAAGGAGAAACAGGCAACTCTACCCAACGATGGCTATGGGTTTTCATTGCCAAAAGATAGGCATCATCATCTCCATTCCAAAGCGTAATGCCGTGGTCAAAGCCATCAATAAGCTCTTTAATCGTCTGCTTCATCAAACCAAAATCATACACCATCTGCCCATCATCCAAATAATTGGACTCCAAAAGCACTTCTATCTTATAAGAATGCCCATGAATATTTTCAGAACAACGCTGTGTTGTACAATCACGCACAATATGTGCATTTTCAAATTTAAATAATTTTCGTATTAACATATTTTGTCCTTAACTAGGGATTTATAACATTGATTTTAACCAAGCTATCTAAAAATAAGATTTATACCCCTTGTGTCGTATCAAAAACCCGTATATGAAGCCTATCGCTATAGTTAAATCCATGTTGCATACAAAATTCAAATACTGCTCTGTCATTGTGCCAAATATTAGCACGACTCTCCCCTACTGGCATACAGTAGATAGAGGGATTTGTAAAACTTTGGGTAATCTCTTTTATCTCTTGGTAGGCTGTACTTTGGGTCAAGGCTTTGTCTATGGTAAATTTAAAAAAACTATCTTTACTATACTCAATAATATTGCCAATAGCTTTATGTTTGATACGCTTCACTTGGGGTTCAGCTGAATTGGCCAATTTGATAGAGAGGGCAAAAATAGTCTCTTTATAGAGTGGATACGCTTCAAAGTCTATCTCTATTGTGCCATTGGTTTCAAAAGTCACCGTAATATTTTGGGATACAAGCCACGAAATAACAGCATAAAATACTTTGTCTTGGTAATACATCAAAGGTTCACCCCCTGTAATCACCATTTGAGGTAAATAGCCAATTTTATGAAATTCTTCTTTTAGATGTTTGATAAGTATAGACGCATCTTCTACCTTCTCCCATGAAGGGCTAAAGTGACTATCTACAGCAAAATAAGTATCACACCCCATCTTCTCTTTGCCCTCTACATGATAGGACGATTTAAATCCAGCACAAGAAAGGTTACACCCTCCCGTACGTAAAAAGTAAGAAGGAATACCTGCATATTTACCCTCACCTTGAATAGAGAAAAATTTTTCTGTTAGGTAGAACATTTATAAACCATCTACTTTTTTATTAACTAAATCTTTCATCTTATCTTGAAAATACTCTAATAATTCCAAAGATTTTTCAATCTCTTTTTGACTAATTGGATTTTGTCCCATTTGTCCATGTGATAGAGAGTGCATTGAAACTTTTTGATATAACTTTAACTCTCTAATTATATTAATAATATCAGGAAGTAAATTATCAACTTCACTATATTTAGATATTAAATTTTTTATATCTTCAATACTTTTATTTTCATTTATAAGTTTTTCAATTTCAAGAACTAAATGATTACTATTTTTAAATATGAATTGCTTCTTATTTTTAGCATCTCTATATTCATATCTCAATAAATAAAGATTCTCTTTTTTATCTAAAATTTCTAATATTTTATTACTCTCTTCAACTCCACCAATCATTAAAATTTTAGAAAACTCATAAAGTAACCTCTCAAACTTTTGTCTTAATTGATTTCCAATAGTTTGATAATTTGGATTTTGTCCATAAACATCTTTTCTTAAATCAGGTAATTTAATTAAATCATCATTCATATATAATTTATGCCCATCACCTATCTCATATAAATTAGCATATTGCCAACTATCTTTTACTTTATAAATATCATTTACTAAATAGATAATCAAATTATAAAAATATACATTATGAGTCAAAATAATAATTTGGAAATTACTATCAAAAGTTTCTAAAATATGCTTCATCAAAAAAGTTCTATTGGACATATCAAGACTTGTAATAAAATCATCAAAAATCAATACTCTATGTTTATTCTCATCTTGATAGAGTTCAATCATAGAAAAAAGTATAGCAAAAACTACTAAATTTAATTTAGCTTCATTGAAATATTGTTTAATGTCTTTGATTTCTTCTAACTTTCTTTTAGTGTCTGTAATTCTAATAGAAAAATCTTCTCTATCAATTCTAATTATTATATCTTCTTTAAAGTTCATCAAAAGTTTATTTATATGAGATTCAATCTCATCATAATTATATATACTAGAAATATCAAAATACACATTACTTATTAGAGTATTAAAATTTAAATATTTATCAAAATCTGTATCTTCTAAATTTAACATAAAAACTTGATACTCTTTAGTTGTATCTTTTTCCAATACTATATTAAAATCATTATCTACAATGCTATTATTATACTTTTTGAAAAAATTATCTTTATCTGCTTGTGAAGTCTCTTGTGCTATATCACTAGACTCTATATTATCTTCAATTTTACTTCTAAAAAATTCTAATTTTAAAGCATCATAGATAGAACTTTTACCTGCTCCATTATCTCCATAAAGTAAAAAACTTTTTTCATTAAAATTAATTTTTAACTCTTTGTGAGCTTTAAAACTTTCAAGAGTAAGATTTTTTATCATAATTCACCTCTAAAAAATTTTAATAGATTACTTTTAAGTTCTTTATCTCTCTCTAAAAAATTTTGATAGGTAAAAGATTCTAATAAGGGAATAATTTCTTTTATATTTTCAAGCTTTGACTCTTTATAGTAAATGGCTTTTTTATCAATAGTAATACTTTTCTTTGGAATATCTAAAATAATTATATTTCCTAAACTATTTTGTAGAAATTCTATATTTTTTTTATCCCAATTTAAACTATCTTTATGAGTTACTAATTTATCAATATCATAGTTAGATATTGCCTTATCTTGTATAATATAGAAACTTAAAAGGGCATAACCATTTTTAAGCCTTTCTGAGATATTAATATCCTCTATTTTTATACCTGATTCAATATATTTATCTATCTCTCTATTATGCACAATATTAGAAATCATATTAAAAATTTCAAATTTAATAGTAGTAGTAGCACCTTTATAGTATATATATCTAACTAAGCTTTTTGTAAATTCTATAATATTTTTATCTTCAAACCCATTTTTAAATATATAAACAACCAATAAAAACATAGGATATTGATTTGTATATCTAATGATTAATTGTAACCATTTAGCTAAAACTGTATTTTGATTACTCTTTTGATTAATAAATTCAATTACTTCAATAACTTTAAATAAATCCTCTAAAATTTCTTTATAATTTTTTTCATTAAATGGAGACTTTTCATATCTTATAAAAAAATGTCTTAGATTTATTTCTGTTCCTGTTATATTATTTTTACCTCTAATAATATGAGAATAAAATCTAAAAACTTCATCTATTTTAATATTTTGTAAGTCACAACGATTTTTAAACTCTCTCCAAATAGAGATAAACTCTTTTTCTTCTTGTAATTTACCTGCCTTTTCATAGAGTCTCGCCTTAAAAATATCAGAATCAGATAAATCTCTCCCTCTATTATTAATAGTTTCAAATATTTTCAAAGCCTTTTCTCTTGCCTCTTGTGGTGTTTGTCCCTCTAACTCTATTGGAAGTAGATAAACTTGGGTTAAAAGATATTTAATAAAATCTCTAAGCTCTTTTTTTTGAGTATAAAACTTAATCCAATTATAAAAAAACATAATATTAGCTTCAAATCTATTGGTACATTTTTTTTCGTTAATTAATCCCTTTTTATTTATGCACGTTAATAATACTTTTTCAAATTTTTTTTTATCAAAAGATAAAACCTCTTTTAAGTTTTTTTTATCATCTGATTCAAAAATCTCAGATTCTATTCGTGGAGAAATTTGATCACTCTCCCAATCTTCTATCTCTAAACAATCTTTAAGGGCTTTATGATCAGGATTGTAGATTGATAATACTTTGATAAAAAGTAACAGTGTTGTAAGTCTTTGTTGTCCATCTATTACTTCCAACTTGTCTTTATCTGATGAACTCTTTGCAATTACAATATTACCTATAAAATAATCTTCTTGACTATCTTTATCTTGAAAAGCTTCCATAATATCACTATATAAAGTAAAACACTCATCATATTCCCAAGAATAAGCTCTTTGGTATGGGGGAATTATATATTGTTCTTCTATTTTAAATATCTTAATTAATGTTTTATTTTCTGCTGATAATGATAAACCCATACTATTTCCTTTTTTTCTTGATTATTTCACTTCAAAATTATATCCAAAAACGATATATTACCCACCAGTCTCATAAAAAGCCCTAGTAGATATTTCTCTGTCTTCTAGCTCTTCTTCGCTCCATCTATTTTCTTTGGGTTTGTCTTTGAGGACTTTGGCTAGGACTTTTGATGCCCCTTCTATATCGCCTTTTTTGACGGCTTCTGCGATACTTAATGCTTCATCAAAGTATAGACAAGGGATGAGATTGCCTTCGGCTGTGAGTCGGATACGGTTACAGTTTTCACAAAAGTCATGTTTGTGTGGGTCTATGAGTCCAAATTCATAGTCTAGCTCTTCTATGAGATAATTAAACGATGGACTTGCCCCCTCTCTTCCTAAGGCTCTAATCGTGTATCTTTCTTTGACTTTGGAGAGAATTTCTTTGCCGTGCATTCCTTTTAGAGTTTGGTCTGCATGAGCATTTTCCATGTATTCTATAAAGCGTACTTTGATATTTTTTGCTTTAGAATACTCCATAATATCTAAGATTTCATTATCATTAATCCCTTTGAGAGGTACCATATTGATTTTGACTTTTAATCCTACTTCAAGAGCTTTGTCTATGCCTTTAAGGACTTGTCCTAAGACATCTTTTCCTGCGATTTTTCCTGCCACATCGGCTTTGAGAGAATCAAGAGAGATATTGAGGCGTTTGAGTCCTGCGTCTTTGAGTTGTTGGGCTGATTGAGGGAGGAGATAGGCATTTGTCGTAAGAGCCAAATCAATATCAGGTTTATAATCACTTATCATTTTGATAAAACCATCAAGATTTTCACGCAATAGAGGCTCTCCACCTGTAAGACGGATTTTGTTGACTCCATTATCAATGGCTACTTTTACAAATAAAAAAAGCTCTTCAAAAGAGAGTAAATTCTCTTTAGGTACCCAAGAAAAAGGCTTTTCAGGCATACAATATTGACACCTAAAATTACAACGTTCTGTTACTGATATACGAAGATAATTTACTTCGCGTCCATGTCCATCTATAAGCATATAAAATCCAATTTATAATTTATTAAAATAATTTTCTTTAGAATATCTAAATGTAGGTAAAAGGATGGTAAAGGTATTGGATTTTTTTGTGAAATTAAAAAGAGTGTAAAGGAGTGTAAATCAGTCTAAGACTGATTTACACCTTCCAAGTATAGGGTGCTATAAAGCAAAGAGCTTAGTGTAAATCTCTCCACATACTTTTCTTCCATAAAAAGGCTAAAATCGTAAAGATAACAAAGAAACCAATAACCCATGGGCCAAGTTCTTCTCTGGCTTTTTTGCTAGGGTCTCCTGCTTCTGTGAGATATTCTTTTACTTTTTCGTATCCCTCTTGATTGAGACCTACTCTTGGCATAGAAGTACCAGGAAGTCCTGATTGAGGGTTTTCTACAAATGTTTCTAAAAAGTGTGAAGATCTAGCTCTAATCATCATAGATAAATCAGGAGGCAAGTTACCCATATATGCTTTGATACGGTCTTGTTCTTCTATCACTTTAATCTCATGAGCTAATGCGTCTTTTCTATGCTTAAACTTAGGTGTTTCTCCTATTTGTGTCATTTTTGCATAACGTACAGCATGACAACGTACACAGGCTTCAGTAAAGACTTCTTTGGCTGTTACTTCTCCTACTTTTTTCTCAAGTATATAGGCAACGACATCAGCAATTTGTTGATTGTCTGTTACTGTAAACTTGATAGAACCCATTGGGTGCATAGAAGTATCTGCATATTTATGGTCTACATTTGATGCCATTGCAGGGTCTTTAATCAATGCAATAAGATAATTCTTATCATAGATAGCTCCTGCATGGTCAAGATTAGGAGGGACAACCCCACCCATATTGATATTGGCACCACTATGACATCCTAGACAATTGGCAAATACTGCTTCACCTGCTACGGTATCTCCTGTCATACTAGATACTACTACGACATCTGACCAGAAAGCTTCTTTCTTCGCAACAAGTGCATCATCACCCTTACGTTTTGCCTCTGCTATATCATCTGTACCATCATAGGTAAAACCATGACTCTCAATCTTGATTTCATTGCCATCTTTATCTACTTTCATATGCATAGCATGGTGTGCATACGGCTCTACCAAGTAGTATGTAAGCAGTGAAAAGAACGCAACTATTGCAAATATTTTTAATTCTCTCATGTTAAGCTCCTTTCTCTATTTTTTTCTCAAACATTGTGATTACTACAAGTATTGGTCCCATACATAAAAATAATATGGCTGATACCAATCCTATGAATGCAAAGGTTGGGTCTGTTGGTGGAAGTTTACCCATCGCTGTAAGCACAATCATATCAATAAGTAGTACCCAAAACCAAATTTGGAACAATCCTCTTTTATGTGCAGGGGCTACGTTTGGACTTCTATCAATAAATGGCAAGAAGACAAATGCAGCTTGTGCGATACCAAAGGCAATCAGTCCAACATCTTTAGAGAATGGACGTAAAATCTCATAAGACCACAAGAAGTACCACTCAGGATAAATATGTGCAGGTGTTTTCAGTCCATTAGCTGGATCAAAATTTACAGGGTCCATAGCAAAATCAAAGTGATAAAATACTAAGTAAAAGAACAGTATAAAATAAACACCCATAACAAAAATATCTTTACTCAAAAATACAGGAGAGAATGGAATTACTTTAGACTCTTTTCTTTTTCCTGCTTTCCATAAAGATGCTGCTTCATCAAAGTCAATCTCTGCACCCTCTTGGTTGTTTACATGTGGCAATCGTAGTGTTCCAAAGTGTAAAACGATAAGCCCAATAATAGCCAAAGGAATGAGCAATACATGCAACATAAAGAAACGTGTCAAATACGCATCACCAGGTACATAATCACCACGAATCCACTCTACTAAACCATAGGCTTCTAATGAACCACCTGAGAATAGATTGGTAATAACCATACCTGCCCAATAAGACATTTGTCCCCATGGAAGCATATATCCAGAAAAGGCTTCAGCAGAAAAGGCAACGAAAAGCCCCATACCAGAAAGCCATATTAACTCTCTACCTCTTTTGTAAGAACCATAGTAAATACCTGTAAACATGTGAATGTAAATGATAAGAAATACGATAGATGCCCCTACCCCATGAACATGTCTCCATAACCAACCAAATCCAACTTCAGACATAATAGTGTAGTTTACAGAATCAAATGCCAAATCTGCATCTGGTTTATAGTACATCAGTAAAAAGATACCTGAGATAACCAATATTCCAAAGGTAGCAGCAAGTACCATACCCATTGCCCATAAGAAGTTAATATCTTTTGGAATCCAATACTCTGTGTTGAGTACTCTTTTTAGTGTGTTAAGTCCTATACGCTCATCTAACCATTTATTACTAAAAGGTTTAGCGTTTTCATCAAAATGTGCCATACTGTTCCCCTTATGCGATAAGATTATCTATTTTCATTTTTTTATACTCTGGACCTTCTTCGCCCAATACAAGCTGTGTACCATTTATCTTAAATGGTGGTATTTCAAGAGGACTCGGTGGTGGAAGACCTGGTTCATTGATACCAGAAGCATTAAATCTTCCCCCATGACAAGCACAGAAAAATTCATGATTGTCTTTTTCATACGCAGGAATACATCCTAAATGTGTACACAATCCAATAGAAATATGAAATCTATCTCCACCTACAATGACATCTCTATCATTTGCTTCCATATCTGCTGATTTTTTGAGAACAAAAATAGGTTTTCCTCTCCATTTTTCAACAACCAGTTCATTGGGCTTTGCATTCGCCAATTCTATGGTAGTAAATCCAGCAGCCTTCACTGACGGCAATGGATCCCATGTTCGTTTCATGGCATATAAGGCACCAATACTACCAGCAGCAGTAAAGAGTCCTAAACTAAGACCCATAAAGTCTCTACGTTCTTTTTCCATATTTATTCCTTTTTGTGTTTATAATTATAATACCGTATTATAGGATAGTCGATGTTAAAAAGATATTAGCAGAAGAGATTGTCCTATAGATTTTACCTATTTAGTGCTACAATAGGTAATTTTAGACTATTATAGCCCTATATTATAAAGTAAATAATTATAAATTATAATAAAATCTTCTTTATATCTATTTTTTCTATCTCTTTAGCCGTTGTGCATAGAGGAGTTTTGAGTGCTTCTTGTACTTTTTCTATATCAAAACCATCAATAACAACAATGCCATAAGAGGCTAACATCTCTTGTGCATAAAGCTCTCTTCCTTCCAATGCTAGATAGATAACTTTTGCTCCTGAAACTTTGGCTTCTAATGCTATTTGTCCTGATGCTGTAACTACGGTTGTAGATGATTTTATGAGTTCATTATACTCTTCGGGTTCATGTAATGTTGTAAATAATTTAGCCAAAGCATCTTCATATTTGACAAAAAAGTAATTGCCTAGCAAAAGTTCCATATCTAAAGCAGAAAAAAATGCTTCATTATTTAAAATAGTTTTATTGTAATCAGCATCGCCTAAGAAAAAGAGTACTCTTTCTTCTTTTTCACTCACTTCAAAGTATCTATCATCTATCAGTACCGTGTCAAAGTCTAATACCTTTTCACTATGTATTTGCTTGTCTTCTACAGAATGCCCAAAACGATACACCTCTTTGAAATCTTCACAATATTTAACCAAACGACCATGGTCATCTTCAATAGAATCAATAATGATACTATCTCCATAACTAGCAATAGCATCAATATCTTGTACGCCTTCTACGGTTACATATTCACTCACTCCCAATTCACGAGCAACTAACCCTGCACGAAAATCATTGACCAAAAACTGTATATCCTCGCCTTGAGACGATAAAACATTGAGTAATGATACTCCACGTCTAAGTCTTTCAAGCCCTAATTGATGTCCTGTGTTTGCATAATAATATAACATTTATTGTTTTCCTTTTTGATTTGCTCGTTGTCTCATTTTGATATGAACATGCACTATTTCTATCGCTGCTGGTGTCACACCAGATATTTGTGAAGCAGAAAAAAGTGTAGGAGGTGTGGCTTTACTAAGCTTCTCTACAATTTCATTACTAAGCCCTGATATATTATCATACACAAAGCCTATTGGTATTTTGATTTTCAGCATATCTTCCATCTGAAGTATTTGTGCTTGTTGTTTTTCAATGTAACGGCTATATTTTGCTTCTACTAATATTTGTTCTATCACTTCATCATTATACCTATCAAAATCTGGCAATAACGTAATTAATTTTTCTCTATCAAACGTACCACGACCTATCACATCTAACCAACATATTTTTTCATTTATTTTTACAGCACCGATAGAGGCTAGTTTCGCTAAAAAATCTTTACTAGGCGTGACATAGTTTGCTCTTAAAAATAGCAAAGCTTCTTCTAAATTGGCTTCTTTTTCTTCAAAATGAAGCATATATGCCTCATCAAGTAAGCCAAATTGTTTTGCATATTTACTCAGTCTCATATCGGCATTGTCTTCACGTAAAAGAAGTCGATACTCAGCACGACTTGTAAACATACGATAAGGCTCTTTTGTTCCTTTTGTCACCAAATCATCTATCAATACACCAATATACGCCTCATCTCTACGTAAAATAAATGGCTCTTTGCCTTGTACCTTTAACGATGCATTTATCCCTGCCATCAATCCTTGTGCTGCTGCTTCTTCATAACCTGTTGTACCATTGACTTGTCCTGCTGTATAAAGACCTTTTATCTTTTTGGTTTCTAAGGTATGCTTTAGTTCTGTAGGCTGTACATAGTCATATTCTATGGCATACCCATAGCGTACTATCTTGGCATTTTCCATTCCTACTACTGATTGCACCATATCAAGTTGTACATCTGTAGGCAAGGAAGTACTCATACCATTGATATAATACTCCGTCTCATCCATCGTCTGTGGCTCTACAAAGATTTGATGACGAGGTCTATCTCTAAAACGGCTAATCTTATCTTCTATACTAGGACAATACCTAGGGCCGGTTCCCTCTATCTGACCAGAAAACATAGGTGCTCTATAAAAATTTGATTCTATAATCTCATGGGTTGTTTCATTGGTATAGGTCACATAACAAGGTAACTGTGTAGGATTAAAACTCTTTTTATCTGTACGAAAAGAAAATGGAGGTGGAGGCATATCCCCTGGTTGTATCTCCATCACAGAAGTATCTACCGATTTGGCATCAATTCTTGCACAAGTCCCTGTCTTTAATCGCCCTATCTCTATACCCAAACCTTTCATATATTCAGCCAATTCGATAGAAGCAAATTCACCTTGTCGCCCTGCTACTTGCTTTTTATCTCCTATATGTATCAACCCATTCAAAAATGTACCAGCAGTGATAATTATTTTAGAAGCCAAATAACTATTGCCTAATTGCGTAGTGACTCCTTGAACCTCTCCTTCTTCTATGAGAAGACCATCAGCTATCTCTTGCTTGACATCAAGGTTTTTAGTATATAACACGACATTACGCATATACACACGATACTTATCCATATCTATCTGAACCCTAGTACCTCTCACTGCTGGACCTTTAGAAGCATTGAGCGTACGAAACTGTATACCAGTCGTGTCTGTACATATCCCCATCTCACCACCCAAAGCATCGACCTCACGCACCAAATGCCCCTTAGCCAATCCCCCAATCGCAGGATTACAAGAAGACGCACCAATCTGCTCTACCAATATTGTTATCATCAATGTCTTACTACCCATACGAGCAGAAGCCAAAGAAGCCTCTATCCCTGCATGTCCACCACCAATTACTATTACATCATACTTCATTTTTTGCCTTTATAACTAATAATGGCATTATAGCTAAATATATTTTAGTGGAAATATTTAGGTGATTATTGTTTGTTTAGGATTTTTGATTTTCAGCCATAGTATACGCATTTAGTAAGATTTATTTTGGGGTAGGTCGGAGTCTCCGACTCCGACAGCATTCAATAGGAAAAATAAACTTTCATTGATTTCAAATATGTGTCGGAGTGAGGACACTCCGACCTACAAAGGGAGAGATATTTTATATAGCAGACGCAAAAGCCCCCTCTATCACATCAAATCTCTCACACAACGAACATAAGCACTGCTATTAATCCAACCACCATAACCATAGTCAAAAGTAACAATCCAAAAAAAGTTATCTGGCTTATTTTTATTAAAAGTATTCTTAGGGAGTATCTTTTTTTCTGATGTCCAAAACAATGGATAAAATGGAGGCATCTCTTCTATAAATTCAGTGGCTATAAAATGAGCTTCACCTCTATTATTCCTCTCTCTATTCTTGTCATTTTCTTCAAACCATTGAATAAAATCAATACCATCACTATATATTGGATAGGTATCCATATTCTTTATAGTGAGTAGTTCTTCTCTTGTGGGTAATCTCCAATCTTCATAGCCTTCTAAAGTAAGATTAGTACAATACGCTTGTGCTTCATTCCATGTATATTTTTTTCTAAAAGGATGGTTTTCATATATAATGTTATTTCGTTTAATCATTTTTTTGTAAGTATATGTAGCTTCTTCTCTTTCTAAAATAATAGGATATAGATGTTGAGAATCCACTTTAATATCGATAATTTTATCTTCATACCCATCAGCCGTGACTTGAATCGTATAATCTTGTTCTTTAAGTAGCATCGTATTGGTATAGAGCATTTTTTCAGGTTTAATAATCCATACTTTGGCATAGCTAGGGCTAAGTCGTAGTCTAAAAGAATAATACTGTTCAAAACTAGGTTCTATAGGTGGGATAGGTTCAAAACTATGAACAATCGTGCTAACAATAAGTAGTGCAAAAAGTACAATTTGATACATAAGAAATTCTTTCTATTTTTTATGATTATAACATAAGTACTTAACTTTCGCACCTTAAAATAATGAATAGTTCTGTATAGTATCTGTACCTACGGGCTTTGTTAGATAATTCTCATATCCCTTGACACGCTGTTTCTAGATTTAACAAGCCCCTATATACGGGGCTTCTAAATGCAAAAATGATATGTCAAGATATATGAGAAATGCTATGGAAACCCTTATTATACGGTACTTTCAGATATATTATGAGGTGCGAAAGTTAAGATAAGTATTTAAGAAGATAATTTTTTGCTATAATATGTAAAATTTTTGAAAAATGGAAAAACTATGTTCACAGGACTAATACGCGAAATTGCCACCGTCAAAAGCTACCAAAATAATATTCTAAGCATTGCATCCAAGCATTCTGCCAAAATGGGGGATTCTATTGCCATTAATGGGGTGTGTTTGACTGTAATTGAAGTCAATGAAGATGGCTTTGCCTTAGAAGTAGCCGATGAGACCCGTTCTATTATAGATGAGAGCAAACTCTCTGGGCAAGTACATATCGAACCTGCTATGATGATGGGAGATAGATTTGAGGGGCATATTGTCCAAGGGCATGTGGATTGTGTGGGGACGATTGTTGAGATAAATGCAGGAGAAAATGCCACAGACTTTATTATCAAAGTAGATGAAAAATATATTTCACATATTATCCCCAAAGGTTCTATCACTATTGATGGGATTTCGCTTACGGTAAATGAGGTAAACTTTGACACTTTTAGGCTGACTATTATTCCTCATACCCTAGAAAATACGCTGATGCAAAATTATGAGATAGGTACGAAAATCAATATAGAAACCGATGTCTTTGCCAGATATATTGACCATATTTTGACGGCTAAAGCCAATGCAAAAAAGAGTGTTTCATGGGAAGATATAGATAATTTACAAATGGGTTATTAAATACCTACATTAAACCATACGCTATAAACTCTATTGGAAACAATAGCTTTAGCCTCATCAAAAACTTTGGATAAAGTTGTAGTTTTAAATAGTGTAAAAAATTAAATAAAAATATTGATTAAGAAGAGAAGAAAGACATAAAAAAGAATAACGAGTAAAAAAAAATAAAAGAGTTTCTTGGAAAGTAAGTAAATAGATAAAAAGAAAAGGAAATAAGTAATGTTGAAAAGCTCAAAGTGGCAGCGACCTACATTTCCACAGACGTAGCCTGCAGTATTATCGGCGATGGGAGGCTTGACTTCCAGGTTCGGAATGGAGCTGGGTATGACCCTCCCTCTAGCCCCACCACTAAGAGAG
>Ga0256838_1000277_pt1 | contig 34606 bp, 24 predicted proteins | sample 4571419metaG_FD_185978 | JGI IMG/M metagenome (GOLD analysis project Ga0256838, IMG submission 185978) | Hydrothermal vent microbial communities from Guaymas Basin, Mexico - 4571-419 | ecosystem: Environmental > Aquatic > Marine > Hydrothermal vents | place: Mexico: Guaymas Basin | collected... | reverse complement strand
ACCGCCCCTTTTTTATTAGAAAGTAAATTCTTATGGAGCGGTGACTGAGAGGCCAAAAGTGCCCGCCTGCTAAGCGGGTGAGGGTTAATCGCCCTCCGAGGGTTCAAATCCCTCCCGCTCCGCCATGCAAGGTGGTCGGGTAGCTCAGAGGTAGAGCATTCGCCTGATAAGCGGAAGGTCGCAGGTTCAAATCCTGCCCCGACCACCAATATAAGACGGGGGAGTATCTCAATCGGCAGAGCAGCGGACTGTTAATCCGTTGGTTGAGGGTTCGAGTCACTCCCCCGGAGCCAAGTATGGAAGAGGTACGGGCATAGTTCAATTGGAAGAACGCTGGACTCCAAATCCAGAAGTTGGAGGTTCGAGTCCTCCTGCCCGTGCCAAAAACGAGCGGGTGTAACTCAATGGTAGAGTGTCGGCCTTCCAAGCCGAGAGTTGCGGGTTCGAGTCCCGTCACCCGCTCCATTATCCGGGATATAAGCAGGCAGAGGTTCAAATTCTCTTGCCCCGGACATAAGGGGCCGGGATAGCTCAAGTCGGTAGAGCAGGTGATTTGTAATCATCAGGTTGAGGGTTCGAATCCCTCTCCCGGCTCCACTATAAAGTGGGGAGGTAGCTCAATGGGAGAGCTCCTGGTTTGCACCCAGGGGGTTGCGGGTTCGAGTCCCGTCCTCTCCACCATATTTTAAAAAAAATAAAAAGGGGGTAAATAAAGGGACTTAAAAAACAAACAGAAGAAAACTTTAAAAAATATAAAGAAGTAAATAAGATGCGGAGGTGGCGGAATAGGAAGACGCGCTAGATTGAGAGTCTAGTGACCACATTGGCCGTGCGGGTTCAAATCCCCTTCGCACCATGAGGTGGGGACGTGGTGTAGGGGACTAACATGCCGGCCTGTCAAGTCGGAGATCACGGGTTCAAATCCCGTCGTCCCCGCCAGTTTTTAAAAGACAAATGGGAGCGGGGTGGAGCAGTTTGGTAGCTCGCCGGGTTCATACCCCGGAGGTCGTAGGTTCAAATCCTACCCCCGCAACCAAACTTAGTGGCGGCGTAGCTCAGAGGTAGAGCAGGTGGTTCATACCCACCGTGTCCGGGGTTCAAATCCCTGCGCCGCCACCAAAAGTGGCCCCGTAGCTCAGCAGGATAGAGCATGGGACTTCTAATCCTAAGGTCGGAGGTTCGAATCCTCCCGGGGTCACCAGATTAAATGATGGTGAGCGTAGCTCAGTTGGAAGAGCGCCGGACTGTGGATCCGGTGGTCGGGGGTTCAAGTCCCCTCGCTCACCCCAATAAACAACAAAGTGGGCGGGTAGCTCAGTTGGAAGAGCATTCGCCTGATAAGCGGAAGGTCGCAGGTTCGAATCCTGCCCCGCCCACCAAATTAAATGTCGGGGTGTAGCGCAATATGGTAGCGCACGGGCTTTGGGAGCCTGTGGTTGGGAGTTCAAGTCTCCCCACCCCGACCAATAAACCTCTAATCTATATATTCAGAGTTGGAAAACTACACAATAGTGTAAAAAAATGAAATATAAACCCTTGACATTTGTGAATATCATATGGTATAATTATATTGCCCAAGGGGGGACGGGAAACACGAGAGGAAAAGAAGGGTCGCAAGGCTGCCTTTTCCTCTCACCGGCTGCCCCATGCATTCAAGAAGGTTGGGGGATCGTCTAATTGGCAGGACACAGGACTTTGGATCCTGGTGTGCAGGTTCGAATCCTGCTCCCCCAGCCACTATCAATGTGCGGGTGTGGCGGAATTGGAAGACGCAGCGGACTTAAAATCCGCTGGGGTTAATCCTCGTGTGGGTTCGAGTCCCACCACCCGCACCAAAAATATATTTCAAGGATGTATGACAAACTAATAGGATACCCCCGAAACCCTATTTCCGCAACATAAATAAAAAAGTAAAATCTCTGCAATAAAAATTCAATGTTTACTTAACTATTCATAAGAAGGATTGAGAAATTGAATTCATTAAAGATATAAAACAGTGATAAGTTTTTGTTTTTTATTCTACATTTAAATAAACAAGAGTAATTTTATATACCCTTTTCCATTCAATAAAAAGATTAGAATGTGAAAGGGGCAATAATTATAAAAATTAGATAAATAAATGAATAATAAAAAAGGGAGAAAACGTTATTACATTCCCTCAAAAATTATGGATATTCACATGTTCAATTTTTTATATTAAAAAATCTTTTTATAATGTATTTGAAATTAATTTTCAGTTAAAGTATATAAATAAATTATCCGGTTATATACCATTAAATGTGTAGAAATAGAAGATATTAATACTTGGAATTAATCTTTTTTTGGATAATGTTACTTTTCTTGATATAATATATACGATAATGTTTTATTATTACGGAGGTAATAATGGGAATAACAAAAAAGGAAGTTGAGCAAATACATAAAAAATTAGGAAAATGGAAAGAACTTTTCGCTGTTCGGGGAAGAGCAAAAAATTGCTTGTATAGAAGTTTCTTCCCTAAAGCAGAAGAAAGTAATGATTCTTTTATAGAACATCATTTAACAAATAAGACATACCTATCTTTTCTTTCTGGCAATGATAATTATCAACAGTTTGAAGAAATAATATTGAGTTATCCTAATCTTCCTTTTGGTTGGGTAAACTATAATATTCCCTCATTTAAATACTTATTTATGGAACAATATTCTCTTGCTATACAAGTATTTAAAGAATTATTTGTAAGTATAATGGAAGAAAATTTAGAAAGTATAAAAAAAAGGGAATATGATTCGGTTTTCTTTCCCGCAGGATCAGATTTGTTGTTAACAGACAAAATAAAAGAAAGAGTTTACTTAAAATATTCCAGAAAAAGAGAAAACAGTTTTGCTATATTATCATTTTTTGATGACAATGGTTCTTTTCAATATGAAAATTATTTAAAACATCTAAAAACTGTTATCGCTTCATATATTACAATAGTTTTATATCCTGATATGTTTGAAAAAGGAATAGATAAACTAATTAAAACTATAGAGGAAATATTCGAAGAAACTACTCTTATTACCATTGAAGGATTGGATGTTATTTATCATTATTTTCCAGAATATAGGAATGACATTATTAAATTGGTTGATTTTTGTTTAGAAAAAGATTGTAATTTTTCTTTTAATTTTTCAAATTTATCTAGAATTTTGCCTCTTATTTATTCATTGTCTGAAAATCTTTCTGTGGAAAAATTATTTAGATTTTTGATAAAAATAGAAAATACTGAGTTTATATTTGATAAGTCCCCTGAAACGGAACTTGACCGTATTTTTGCATTTTTGCTGACAGTTAAATTTTTGTCAACCCCAACATCAGTATTTTATATATCTAAATATCTTTCACCAATTCGAAATGATTTGGGAAAAAAACTGTTAAAACATCTATTGGAGTTAATAATATTTAGGGTAGATAAAAACTATTTGATAGATAAAATTTTGAATCAAAAGTTAACAGATGATCAAATATCAGAATTGGTGGATAATGTTTCAATATATAAAGTAAATGAAAATATTATTAAGCATGAACTTACCAGTATTCAAACATCTAAATCTCTATTTCCCCGTATAGGTTCGAACACAATTTATTTAAATTACCCTCTTTCCCTGTTCTTAATAGAAAGGTTTGATGACATAGATGAACATAGTATTAGATATTATTCTATAGAAGCAATTAACGTTTACATTCATCTTCCCGATCGTTTACAAAGAAATGCAAAAGTTCTTAAAGTCCTTGAAAAAAATATTGATAATTTTGATACTTCTCTTTACCCAAACTTCGATTTAATTCCTGTAAAAAAAGTTATTTCCTTAATCAGAAATATCAAGATACTTCCTTTTGATGAAAAAGAGAAGCAATCCTTTTTGAAATTATATCTCTTATATCTGCTATTATATAGTGAGTTTTTTGATTTTATAGAAGAAAATGAAATTTTCAATGAAATAATAAGAGGGATGTTTCTTTATATTCCTGATACTATTATTTCTGTATATAAAATTATTGATGAATGTTATAAAATACCTTTTGATATTCCTTCTGAAATAGTTATTAACATATTACAAGACAATGAAATAGAGGTGTGAGTAGAATGATAAATGAACAAAAGATTACATTAATAGAAAAATTTATGATGAACCAGCAAGGAGAATTATATAATAATTATATTAAAGAAGAATTGACGAATTTAATACAGGATCCAAGAATATATTTATATTTACATAAAAGAAAAATTAACCATCAGTTTGAAGATATAGGAATAAATATACATAAAACTGTTGAGAAATTTAAATATTATAAAGCAGATAAATATCCCTTAAATTTATTTCCAAAGAAATGGAATACTCATCCTGCTGTTATAGGATTTAACGATCGCATTATCAAATACCAATTTTTTAGAATATTATATTATGGAAATACCCTCAATACTATATCCCTGCCAATTGATTGGATTATAAAATATGAAAATATTATTGATAGATTTTTTGAAATTGCAAAAGAAGTAGATCAATCTAATATTTTCAAAATTATGAGAGAAGAAATGTATATGCCCCTTTACAAAGCAAAATTCATTTTAAAAAAATCTATAGATTACAGTTTAGATAGATATAATTACAATGGAATTTTTTATGCTCTTTTTCAAAAGGGAGAAACAAAGGAATTGGAAAACTATCTTACAAAAGGAAAAACAATATCAGACACCATATCATTGATTATACCAGAACAAATTAATGATTTTTATCAAATAGGAAATTTTCTTTATGATCTCTTTATGAAAAAACCAAATATTAATCTGCAAATTACTCCTTTGCTTTATGGGGAGATAAATATAGAAGAGGAAGAGAACCCCAATAATATTCGTTCACTATTCGGTTATTTATTTGCTTTTATGAATAGTATTCTAGAGGAGGTCAATCTAAATATTTCGGAAGAGTATTTTACAAGGGCAATAATCACATACTATATATTAATCAACAAAAATTTTCTTCCTGAAAAAGAAAAGGAAAAAATAAGGGAAGTGATGTATACTATTTTGAAAAAATATTATCATAATGACTTAGCAATGTATATATTATCTCTTGCTGAATTTGAAGATAGTTTTATAAATGTAATACCTCTTTTACCAGAAAGGATTATGTATGACAATGAATGTGATATAAGATGCCGTAGAGAAGAATTAACATTCTTCAATATGTTTAAATTACATTATAGAATTGATGAATTCTTGAAAGCATACAAAATAACTAAGGAAGAAGAGGAAAAATATTTACAAGAACTTGTTGTAAGACTACACAACAAAAGGAAAACCATACATATTAGAAATATTGATTTGGTTAAAATATTATTAAAAATGAACAATCAAACAATTTATGATAATACAGTGGTCCTATATCCGTATCTTCCTGTTTTTTATAAAGAAGAAGTAGATTTACTTGAGAAAGGAATACACGAATTTCATATTAATGTTGTTGGTATAACCAAGCCTGCTTCATATCCTGAATATGTTCTTGATTACATGTTTGAAAAGGTATTCGAGACATCAAATTATATTGTTGCTGAAATATTTTCTTTAGCAATTCTCCATAATTATATTAGATATTTAAATATTACAGAAGAAGATTATGATAAATATTTTGCCCCTTCTACTGATTAAAAAGAGAAAAATAAACTTGAGATTTATCTTATTTTTACTCTTTTTCCGATCCTTACTTCTTGAATTTTTATTTTTATTTTCCCTACTTTCAACAAAGGGGGAGAATAAGATGTTTTATAAAGAATACAAAACATATACTTCAACTTTAGAAGAGAAAATAAAGGAAAATTTAAGTAACCTTTCGTTGGATGAAAATTTATTTTATCAACTAGTGAATATTACTAACGAAGAAGATATAGTAGAATTGTTCAATGCCGCTTATAATGTTGAAGAACTTGTCGACAACTGGGATATTTACGAACAAATTGTTGGATATCTTGATTATCTTTTAGAAGAAAATCCGAATGAATTTCATCTTGCTATGAAAAGTATTTGGGAGAATTCTGAAATTTTTGATGAACTTAGTTATGATGATATAAAATATTTGTTAGAAAATTGGTTGGAAATTCTTGAAGAAGAGAATATTGATAACCCTTGTGACGAAGAATGCATAGAGGATATTAAAGAGGTTTTAGACGAAGCAACAGAAGTTATTGAAAATAAAAAGAGACATGAAGAAAAAATTAATAAAGCAAAAATAGAATATCAAAATATTAATTTTAAAGAAAATGGGTTTTTAGTTGAGGCAAATGTGTCTGTTGATGATAAAGATTATTTCATTGGTATAGAATATAACGATAATATGAGGCATAAATTCTTTGCAAAAGTTGTTGATGGAGAACATAATGTTAATGCCATTATATTACGAGGACTATATAATGTAATGAATGAAAATAAGCTTAATGATAAAGAAAGACATTTAATAAAAGAAACAATAGATTTAGTGGCAAGGATATTCAACGAAAATTATCTTCAATGGATAAAAGAACTCGAAAAAAGAACTACAATAGAAAGATAGTTTTCTTAAGAAAAGAGACAGGAAATACTATAAACAACATATATTATTATTTTAACTTATTCAGAAAATTTTTATGAGAAAAAGAGGAGAACTGCAATGTTTAAAAATAAAAGCCCCTTTAAAAGGGGCTTTGTTAAATTAATATAAAATTATTTTTTACTAAATTTTAAAAACTTTTCTAAGATCTGATATAAGATTTTCTCTTGAGGAGGTAATCATAGCTATTTCTTCTAGCCTATTTTCTATATTTTGTTTTTGTTCGGTCCATTTATCTGGATTTTTCACAGCTTCTCTTAAGACTCCTAGGGATGTTCCTCTTAATATCTCTATTTCAGCATCATCAAAATGTTTATCATTTCCCTGAACATATTCGGTAAGAAGTTTTGGATTTTTGGCAATTTTTAGAATAACATTAACTTTTTTCTGTTGTTTCATTAAAGAAATACTTTCTGATTCTAACTTTCTTTTATATGTTTTTACAAGAGTTTCAAACCAGTGTTGAAACATTACATCAGCAGAACCAACAAAAACCATTTTTTCATACCACCACATTAACTTTACTGTATACCTTTTCGAGAGAGAAGTCTTTTCATAAAGCAATCTTTTTAGTTTTTCAGGAGGAGTACCTCTTTTAGGGATGAGAATAATCTCTACATTATTCCCCTTACTTTCATCGTCTGCATCGGAAATATATCCTGAAAGTTTTGTTAAAATCTGTTTAATTATTGTCACCTTTGTTACTCCTAATGGGATTCCCTTGATTATTACTTTATTTCTATCTGTTTCAATAGTTGCTTTATAAATAAAAGATCCATTGCTTCCTTTCTCCTTATCCCAATGATAAATATCTCCTTCTAGTTCAAAAGTCGCTGTTTTATCTGTAGGAAACGATAATTTCAGATATTTCAATGGATTTTTACCATCAATCATCGCCTTGGTTGCTTTTAAAATAGATTTTCTATCGTGAGGGGGAATAAAATATGTGAAACCTGCTCCCACTCCTGATGCTCCATTTATGAATATTGTGGGTTCAAGAGAAGCAAGATAAACAGGTTCTTGTCTTTCACCGTCGTAGGTTGTAACAGTATCAACATAATCTTTCAATGGGAAAAGATAATCGTAAGAATATTGGGATAATCTTGCTTCTGTATATCTTTGTGCAGCTGGGGGATCCCCGTCTATACTTCCAAAGTTTCCGTTTCCATCTACAAGAGGTTCGTTATAGGTGAACGGTTGCGCCATTCTTACCATTGCATTATAAACAGATTGATCTCCGTGAGGGTGATATTTACCAAGTACTTCACCGACAACACGGGCAGATTTCCTATGCCTTGTATTTGGGTAGAGATGTAGATCATTATACATTGCGTACAAGATGCGTCTCTGAACTAACTTTAATCCATCCGCTACATGAGGAATTTTTCTTCCCACTTCTACTTTTGCATATACGGCATATGCATCTATAATTTCTTGATTAAAATCTACAACCTCTATATTTTCATTTTTTTTGCTCATATTTTCCCCTCCTATAAGATTATCGCAAAATCATGTTAATTATACCATTTATTGAAACTCTTCTAAAATTCAGAGTTATTTTACTCTATCTATTTTATGTATAAAAATATGATACAATGATGTAAAAGGAAAACAGAAAAATATTAGAAAACATTATTGTAACTGAAATTTTTTAATAAAAATACAATTTATTTTTTGCATATGAAAAATATCTATACTTTATCAAGCAAGTTTCTTATTATCTCATTAAATGATATTTGCAACAAGTAACCTACGAGTTATATAATTTTCTCAATAAATTAATAATTACCAAAATGAGAGAAACAATCAAAAGAAAACAATATAAAAGGTGGAGGTATTTCCTTTGAAAACTAAGTTAATCTCATTTATTCTTATTATTTTAATTATTGGTATCTTTTTCTTTCATATATTTGCATTAAGACATGGACTGCCCCTATTTGGTATTGTACTCCTTTTTATTTTAGATACGGTAATAATGATTAGTATATCTGTTATGTCATCAATTTTTTCTCCTTCTATTTTTTCAACATTATCAGTTACAATTATTTTTATATTTATAGTAAATTTATACACAGGAATTCCATCAGGTGAATATATGATTGTTCCAAATATTAATTTTTCTTCTTTATCAAAAGAAACTCATGATCTTACAATATATGCAAATTTATTTAAAGGAGAAAAAAATATAGGAAAAATAGGAAAAATAAAAGATGAATCCTATTCAGTGCAATATAAAAATAGAAAAGGCTATCACTATTCAATGGAAATACAAAGAATAGGAAATAAGTATAAATGTTTTTTTGATATTAATGAAGAAAAAGAAGGTTATATGGTAATATATCTTTCACGATGTGTTCCTAAAGGATTATTATTCTTTGTTAAATGGATTTTCATAATAATAGGAATAATAATAAACTTATCTATAATTCAAACAATGTATCAAATTTAATTTTTAAAATCTTTTTACTGATTGTAATTCGTTGAGAGAAGATTGATTGTATGTAATTATAAAAATAAAAGACAATGTTTTGAAACTCAAAATATTAGAATTTTTTTTCATAAATAAAAAAAGGGGGGAATCCCCCCCCGTTCTATACATCAAGGATGAAAATTTTTGAATATTATGAGAAATATCTATTCTATTTCGAGTTTTCTACCTAATTTTTTAGAGGTTTTTGGAAGAGTAATGATTAACATACCATTATCAAATTTTGCCTTTGCTTTTTCTGGATCAATTCCTTCTGGCAAAGGAATAACTCTTTCAAACCTACCATAGGATATCTCACTGTACACTATATTACTTTTCTCTTCCTTCTTTTCTTGTTTATACTCTCCTTTTAAAATAATCCTATCATCATCTACAATAACATCTACATTTTCTTTGCTTACTCCAGGTATCATAGCTTTAATGATGATTTCGTTTTCAGTATCTTCCATTTCTATTGCTGGCATAGATATTCCCATTTGCATTGATGAGGTAAAAATTGGAGAAAATATATTATTTATCATCTCTGCAAAGGGATCTAATGGTCTTATGTATTTTTCCATATGCACCACCTCCTGTTTCCCTTTTTTCAATTAGATATGTACCAAAAAATATAATAGTTTATTCATGAATTTGGTAAAAAAAGAATGAAGAAAAAATATTCTATCATTTTAAATGTTTTTACTTCTTTAAAAACTTACCAATGACAAAAAAGAGATCGTAAAAAAAGGTTAATATAAAAGTTAATGGGGCAGATATAAATCCGTATTTAGCAAAAATAACTAAATCCTTCTCATCTAATGAGAATAATTTAAAGGGTAACTTTATAAGAGATTTTATTCCCAATCCATGTCCTAACATAATAATGAAAATTTGATAGGAAATAACGAATTTACTAAATGAAGTAGTGGGATCATGAGAAATTGTCATAAATACTATAATGGAAAAAATATCAGAATACATTAAAGGAATGAATGCAGAAACAAATAAAATATTTGATAGAAATACATCATATCTTTCTGATTTTAACAATCCTTTTATATAATGCCAATCTACAACCATTGATATCATTGTTAAGAATAGTGTAACAGAAAAAACAATAATAATAGTTCGGTAATTATTAACTTCATTGGCAGCTATTAATAATGGAAGAGAAAACAGTAGGTAAGCAAATAAAGAAGATAACATTATTGAAGGGTATATCATTTTTGATAAATAAAAATCTTTTTTATTAGTTGCATAGAATTCATGCCTTTCCAGTTCTATATATCCCCTTATAACAATATAAGAGTATACTAGCAATGATAATATCATTGTAAATTGTGATGAACCTATTACCCGCAAAGAAATATTCATAAAATTATCTCCTCTATACCTTGTTAAGAATAATAAAAAGACTAATGATATATATATTAAAAATGGCAACAGGAATAGGTAAATAATGTATAGAATAAACCAAAATTATTATTATTACGGTTATTTGTGTTAAGAAATTTGTTAATAAAAACTTTTTATTTTGTCTTCCTGCATATAAAATAAGAAGAAACATATTTGTATTCCAAATGATAATGCCTAATACAGCGGTTGCAATTAGAATTGCTATTGGTAGAGCAAAATTAGGATACTGGGTCAATAGTTTCCATATGTATTTTCCATTAATAATAGTAAATATTATTAATGCAAGGATCACAGTTGATATGTATATTGCCTGTCCCCAGTATTTTTTGGCAACCAATAAGATTGCTGTTATTAATATAGCAACTATTGTCAACATAAGAATGTCTCCCATATATTTACCCCCTATAACTCTATTTCGTTAGTTTCAATACTTGTTAAATAAATTTTATATAGGAAAGTATTTCCTATTTCAAAAGAAATTTGTTCTCTTCCTATTGTTTCAATGTATTTTATCATTTGATACACTTTTACATCCATCGTCTTCTCAAATAATACTGATTTTACAGATGAATTATAATTTTTCCGATAATGGTTATATATAAAATAAAAGTTACTTGTAAGAGGATTATTTGTTGTAAAAATGACTTCATCATAAAGTTCTTTTATAAATTTTTCCATGCTAGCTACCCAATAAGGATTATCTTTACCTATTATTTCTTCCATTTTTTCTATGAGAACAACAGAAAAAGGAACATTTTTTAAAGTATAAAAGAAAGAATTTATTATAGAGGAATATACCCTTGAGTCAGATGTCCTGTTCCATACTTCCTTAACTATTACAAAAAATTTTTTCCATATTTTTTCATCATCTATAATAGATATTTGTAGTAAAAGATCCATTAAATCCTCTGCATTAACAGGTGTAATATTATCAAAACTTATTAAATTTATAATTTGTTCTGTTGATAGCAATTTTAGACCGAAAATTGTTGGTATCCAACTTTCTTTATCCTTTGTAAAAATATGAGTCTTGCGAGTTTTGGCAATATTACGGAATTTTTTAGACATTAAGTTTTCGACATCTTTTTTAGATAAAGAAAGTATCTGTTTTTTTACTTCAAAGGTTTTATCAATGAGTTTTTGAATTTTATTTTTAGATAGAATACTAATTTCTTTCATTGTGAGAAGTAATAAGATTTTTTCTGTATTTGTTAGCAATGATGAAGTTAGAATTTCTTCTTCAGATAAAGAAATAAATGTTGGAAATTCATTATTAACTTCATAAAATCTTTTTATAAAATCAATATATACTTTTTTGTTTATTCTACCACTACTATCAAATGATTTTAATTCAAAAGAAAATGTTTTATTCTTAATAGATCGTAAAATCTTTTCTTGTTTATCTTTGGTAAGATCGTGCAAGTATATAAGAAAGGCATAAAAATTATCAATCTCTGTTTCTGGGAATTGCATCAAATCTCTAAATAAATCAAAATGTTCTTCCAACAGTGATTTAGTAATTGGAATATCAAAAGTTTCAAATCCATCATATTCTCTAAGAAAGTCTGTAATAATCTCCCATTCGTCGATCAGTGCTAAATCATATATGATAGTATTTCTTCCCCATGATGAAGAGTTTAAAAGTTCCATTACTTTTTCTTTATGTTTTTTTACATATTCTTTATTTACTTCTATTATTGGAAGATTACTATCAGATACTTTAAAGCAATCTTGAAAACATATATCATCGGTGTAAAATCCACCAACATAAAAAAGAAAGTCCTTTTCATATTTATCTTGCAATTTTTCTATAAACCTATGTAATCCTTCTACATTATTTTTCCATAAATTATAAAAAGATAGATGGACAATAACTTTATTTTTTACAAACTCTATTACCGCAAAAACCCTATCATTTACAATAGTTTTTCCGTTAGATGAGATTTTTATTTCCATTTCATACAAGTCATCCCCAAGTTTATATTGATAAAAATTATAGCCAACATTTTTATACACATTATTGGGAATTAATGTAAAAATTTCTTCCGATATGAACCTTTCAATATCTTCCATTATATCACTGGCTATGTCATTGTAAACCATGTTATACCTCCCCAAACATGGGTTGTTATTCTTATTATCTATTATATCATAAGCAATAAAAACATTTTTCGTATACGACTCTGTATGTAAATTACATTAATATTTAAAACGGTTTAGTCAGAAACAGTATTTATACCTTTAAACAATTTTTTCAAATCCTCTATTTTTTAGACTATTTTTAGTAAAAAAATAAGAGGGGGATATCCCCCTCTTATCTTAAATTTAAAGATTTTTACAATACTAATTTGTAAGAATTAGTGTATGTTAGAAACCAATGTAGAAGCTAAATTAATAATTCTAAAGAAAGTCATATAATAGGTACTATTGTCTGCAAAAAATACTCCGTTCCTTGGAACAAATCCAAGTTTTATAGAAGCACATGCTTCTTTATCATATCCATCCCCCAGATGCATACCAGTAACTATTGTACACATTCCATAAGAAGGAGTTACTTTTCTTGTAATATGATAATCATTGTCAAGAACGTCAATTAGGTATTTAATTAATTCCTTATTTTTTATCAAATCTGTAATTCTGAGGGTATTATTAGGATAAACCTTAATAACATCAGATAAAGAAGAGTATACACTAACCATGTAGTTGTATTTTGATAGATCAGAGGGAATTTCATTTACAGGAATAGAAGCAGGCAATCTCTTAGATGTCATCATAATAGCCCACATTGCTTGATATTTATCAATATATTTATGCATTTGATCTGGTATGAATACTTTGTCATTTAAATAATCTATCTGTTTGCTATTAAAAATCGGAAAAACCAATTCAAGGGCATTATCTTCTATCTTTTTCTCAATGCCCTTATCTATTACCGTATAAGTATTGTTAGAAAATACGACTGTATATTGAGGAATTATTTGGGGGTATATACCTAATCCACTTGTATTAGGTTTAATGTCATTTTTATAATGACCATCAGAAGTAGAAGGGGTAACTTGTATATCAGATGATGGGATATGTATAGTTGCTAATGTTTTGGTTTCTCCTGGCATAATTGTAATGTTATCTGTTTCAATATTCCATTGGATGTTGTGCTCTTTAGAATCCCATACAAGATTCCCATTTTTGTCAATTATCATAATGTTTCCTACATTTTTGGGTAGAACAACAGGATAAATAGAATTGTTTTCAGCTATAATACTGAAAGAAATATTACCATCAAGATCTGTAACAAAATTGGAAGATGATTTAAAAACAATACCATATTGATTTTCATTGGTAATAGTTTTTACTGTTCCATTATTTACCACAATATATCCTTCCCATTCTTTTATTCCTCCTACAGTGTTAGGAATAACAGTCACATGATAAACTCCATTTGGTAGATTACCAAGGCCAATGGTATCTATCTTAGTATCATACATTGCATATAGTTTTACCTGTTTAGCATAATTTAAATTGGGTTCGTTACCTGTTTCTTTTATAATATTTCCATCTAGATCCTTCACTATAACATGAACTTTTTTGTCTCTAAAACCTACATAAGATGGAGAAATATTATTATTTTCTACATAAACTCTTAAAACGACGTTTCCATAACCATCAATTGAAAAATCTACTCTTGTAGAGAGAAGAGACATGTTAGCAGTAATAGTTGCGGCAATGGGATCAGGGGAGATAATCCCTCCAGGTATTGTGGATGCCAAGGCTGTGGGAGACATAATAACGCCAGTACTTAAAATTACTCCTGTAAGGGTACCAGCGATTACTTTCTTTATGTTTTTCACTAGAACACCACCTCCATAAAAAATTTATTTGCAAGTAAAAATACTATATAAATATGAGGACTTTTTCAAGTAGAGAAGGGGTACTACAATTTTTATAATATTTGTATGCAAAATTTATGCATTTTACACTTCAAACATTTCTTTTATTTCTTCTTTAATATAAAAAGAAAGTATTAGATTCATTAGTTCTTTTGAATTATGTGGAAAATTTTTCTTATTTGGATATAATTTGCGAGAAATTTCATAGAATATATAACTAGCATTACTGCAATTTTTTTCAATGGTAAAAAAGAAGGAAGGTGGTATTACTTGAAAATTAATAAACAAGGAAATGAGATTGATTATTACAGAAAAATATTCTGTCCAGAAATCTGATTTAAGTGATTTATTTTGTGAAAGATGGGTGAAAATTTTTGTAATTTTATACACATCTCCTCCAAATAAATTTTCATATAAATATAACAAATATAATGGATTATTGTTTAGTTGGAAATCAAGAAACTTTTCATCGATTAAAAGTTTTATAGCATTAAATGTTGCTTTAGCAAGATCTGCCAAATATTCTCCGTTTTCATTGGTGATAATATCGATTACATCACGCAAATAAGAAAGATGATAATAAGCATAAAAGGATCCAATTAATCCCTTGTTTTCTGCTTTATAAAAGAATGAAATAAAATGAGAAGGGGATATAGAAACATATTCTCCAATGTTTTCCATTTGAAAAAAAAGATTTTTAAATGATCTGTAGTTTTTAGGCAAAATGAAATTGTAATTTTCCTCTAAATAATATTTCCTTATATTTTCTGTTACGTCGAAATTACCCATTATTATTTGAGTATATAATGCAGTATCTGGCATTAAAGAATAAAATAAATTATTGTGAATTACAGAATTAATAATTTTTGTGATATTCTTTCTACCAATGATAGATAGATATTCTTCCCATGAAATTGGAGAATATGATGCAAAAAAGGATATTAAAAATTGTTGTTTGTTTAGTGATAAGTACTTTTCTATAAATTCATAAACATCTTTACAAGTTTTAATAGAAGAAGGAATTTTTATTTTAGCAAAAAATAACGGAATTGATATGTGATCATACAAAGGGGGTAAATATATTTTATTTTCGAAAAACTCGCAAAAATTGTTTTCAATTTTTTCTATATAATTGTTATTCAAAATGTTGTTTGCATAGTTTATCATCACAAAATTCTACCTCCTCTAAATAAATTGCACAAAATAGTATTTTATAAAACTTTTTATTTAAATATATTTTAAAACAGATGGGGGAGAAAATCCTATATTAATTGCTTTATTGGATAATAATTTAAATTCATCGATAATTTCATAATATTCTTTATCGATGAAATTTCTAACATTAAATGTAAAAAAACTTTCAATTTTGGGGAAAAATTGTTTTAATTTTTGTTCATCTTCACCAAGATTTTTAAATACAACCGTTATAAAGTTATAGAATTCATCATAGGTTATCCCATATTTTTCTATTTCTCCCTGATATTGAATAATCATATCTATAAGTGCGGGGGTAACATTGATTACTTTAGGGGATAATTTTACAATTTGCACAAACGAATAAATGTTTTTTATAATTAAACCTATCTCTCCCACAAGATAGGAAGCTAAAGACTCGTCGATATCATAAGGATTTATAGTCTTCATATTATTGAAGGAATATCCTGTGTAAATGATATGTTTTAATATTGATGAAATTCTCAGATAGGAAAATTTAGTAACCATTTGATAAATAATTTCACATGCTTTTTGGTTATCAGGAATGATAAATTTGTATACTATAAATTGATAACATGTTTTTCCATTGGACTGTAAATATTCCAATGACTTATAATTCTGCAAAAGGGAAATTATTTCAATAATGTCATGGGGAGTGGGAGTTGAGTATAAAAGGTTTTGTATTTTTTCTTTTATTTCTTTTTGTTTTTCACTACTACACCACAAGAAGAAGAGATCGATGCTTTCCGAATCGATAACTTCTCTTTCAATGGAAAGGTTTTTCAATGGTATATCTGTCGATTGTAAAACAAATTCCTCGTATTCTTGTATCAATTTGTAAACTTTTTTTAGGCTTAACGAAGGAACTATGGTGTCTAAATTAATGATCTTCCCCTCCTTCCAATGAATTCATTCTTATGATATTGTATCACATTTATAGATGTATAGGGAACTCGATAAAATTATATCTTTGTTTTTTAAAAATTTTAAAAGTGAATTAAAATTCCCTATTTTTAAAACAAAAAAAGGGGGGAATTAAATGTGAGGAAAAACATTGTATCAATAGAAGAATTAGGAATTTTATTTGAAAAATTAGGTAAAATTGGAAAAGTTATTCAAACTGATGAAAAAACTGCAAATCTTTTTGAAAAATACTTTCAAAGCATAAAAGAAATAGGAATTGATGATTTTTTTGAAAATGTTGATAATACTATATATGTAGACAGATTAAAAAGAAAAATGAAATTAGATAACCTTGATGATACTCTTAAACTATTCAAGACGGTAGGGGTTATTTTAGGAATTGATTCTGTTAATAGCTTCGATGTAAAAAGAAGAGGGGAATATTTATATATTCTGAATGTTTTTGATGGAAATAGTAAAAATCCCATACAAATCAGCAAAGAACTAATTGAAAACGAAGAACACGGTATTATATCTATTTTAAAACTTACTAATTACAAACTCGTTTTTACTTTACTTGCCAATATTCTTGATAACTATAGGCAACAAGGAAAAACCCTGAAGGAAGAAATAGATATGTATGTGCAAGCATTAGAAAAAACTAAAGATATTTTAAAGAATATCTCTGAGGAAGTTAATCCCAATCTTGCGAGAACTTTAATATCATTATTAACTGCTCCATTTTCTAATCGTGAAATTGCAGGAATTAATATGGAATTGAGGTATAAAGCTAATGGAAAAAAGTTTCCTGATGATATTAAAGATATAATATCGATGGATTCCCAATCCGTTTTTGCTGAAAAGATTGATGGCACAGTTTTACATCTTTCAAGGAATGAACTAAGACAAGATTTTGTTGACTTATTATCTGATTTATTAGGTTTGAATATTAGCAAGGAAAAATTAGGAATAAAAACTGAGAAATTTATTGAAAAGAACTCTTTTAATGAAAAATCTGTTGAAGAAATTGAAAAAATTAAAGAAAAGTTTCCTGAATTAGTAGAAAAAGAAAAAGAATTGGAAGAAGAGATCATGCAAATAATGAAAAGTATTAAAAATCTAGAAAAAATGAAGAAAAAACAAAAATTATTGTCATCAAAAGAAAAATTAGAAAAAATTATACTTAAGAAAAAGAAAATTCTGTCAAAAAAGGAAATGGAATTGGAAGAAATCAAAGAAGAATTGTCACTTATAGATAATGATATTACTTCTTCCCAAGAGATGAATAATGAAGAATATTATGAGGAAGAATATAATTACGATAACGAAAAAAGAAAAATTATAGATGACGATTTGATTCGTTAATTTTCTTTTTTAGACAATTTAATAAACTCTTAATATTTAATAGTGATTTAACAAACAATCTATAACTGGTATTTTTATAATACAAGATAAGGATAAAACAAGGAGGATATTGATGGTTATATATAACGGGAATAGAATAAGTAAACAAGATAATATTATAGATTTAACGGTGTTAAAATCACTTAAAACATATTTTTCTGAGATATACGTCAGAGCATTGGAAGAAGCATTAATTAACAATGTATCTTCCACTTCTCCATGTTCCTCTCTTATTGAAAATTGCAAAGGGCAAATTTCTGATATTCTTTTATTAAGAGCTGTTATTAAAGATGATATTGATATTTATATTAGATCCTCTCCTTCTTTAGTTGTTTTATACGATAAATTATTGAAAAAAGGATATCAATTCGTTGTGTTAAAAGAAAGAGGATTTACTCTCTCTTGTTGTGATAGGGATCAAATATACATTCCACCTGTTATGAATATAAAAATAGAAAAATTTATCAATCAATATTCAAGTATGTTTTTTAAACAATTTTATGAGAATATTCCTAATTCTACTGTCTTTTTTATTACTCCCAAAGAAAAACAGGAACAAGTAAAGAACATTATAAAAAAGATTTCTATTGATAAATATGATTTTATGAGATTTATCATTACGGAAGATTTGTTTTGGGAGGTTTTTTAGTGGAAGTAATGAAAAATCTTGAAAATTTAAAAACAATTGGAGGGGTTTCGTCACTTGATCCTGCTAAATTTTTTATCAATAATGATGAAGGCGGACATATACCTTATATTATTGATAGTTTAGATCAAAAACAATTAAAAAAAGAATTTACTTCTAAAGTTGGAATATCATTATTAATAAACACAATTCTTTATTTTCGGGATTTACCCCCTCTTAATTATCTTCAAGATTTGCTTTCTGATATTTTTAAGGAAAACGAAAAAGAGAATAAGGATATTGTAAAAGATAAACTATTGATGCTATTATATTATATTGTTTATGGAAAACCCCCTCATTGTATTGCTAATGATATTGTTATGCAAAAACAAATAAAAGAGGAATTTTATGCTAAATTTGTATATTATAATCCCAAAGTTATTGAAAATTTTGCTTCTTCAAATATTGTTTATCACATGTTTGAGATAGATCATCAAGTTTTATTTTTTGAGATAATAAACGCAATATTTAGTGAAATGCCAATTAAAGAACATCCGTATGTAAACATTTTACCTTTATGGGGAATAACTAAGTATTTTTATTTATTTTTTGCCTTATTAAAAAACAAAGATAAATTTTCAAAACACATTCAGAAAAATATTATTCAGTTTTATGAGATGTGGAAGAAATATCCTATTAAAAGGATTATGGTTAATCATCCTTCTATTATTGATTTTCTTCCTGAAATAGTAAAAAATGTGAATGTCGGAGACAAGATTATTATTGACATTCATCCCGAATTTCCTATAAGAAAATCTCTTAGAGAATTGCAACCTGCTCTGTTGAAAAAAGTTTTCTTTGAATTACGTCAAAATGATAACAAGAGTATATATGCCTTAACCAAAGAAGGAATTTTATTAACTGAAGAAGATAAATCATCAGTAATGGCATTATTATATTACTCAGGATATAAAGAATGTTTTCTTGAGGTGCTTGCTTCTTCAAACAAAAAGGAATATAAACTTTTTAGAATGATGACGTCTGATACTGATCCTATCCCTTATACAAGGGGGAAAATGTATCAGGTTATTATGAAAGAACTAAATATAGAGAAAGGGATTAAAGAAACAACAATAGTTCCTCATATACGAAGGGATATTTACAGTGAGTTTTCTATAGGTTATAGGATAAAAACATGGTTTTCTCCCGTCAGAAATCTACTACCTTCTATTACCACATTTGAGAGTGCTATTTTTATATCAAAAATTAAAAATAACAAAAAACTTGCTAATAAATTACTCACAAGGGATTTATGGAATTTCCCCCCTACAAATAATCTTAGCATGGGGCAAATTAGTGGAGATGAAATAGAAAAAATTACGATAACAGTTTTTTCTGATATGTATAAGAATTATGTAAACGAGTATAATAATTTTTCTTCTTATTACTCTCAACTGCATGCTATCGTTACTGGAAAAACCTCTTCTTTGACTTTGTCACATTTGCATTTATATTTAAAATATATTCGTGATTTACATGAAGATATACCGTCAGAAATTTTGGATCCAAATTTTGATTTGTTGCAAATAAGAAAGAAAAAAACCACTTTTGTATTAACTCCTCCTCAAATTTTTACTCTTTTTATTATTGGAAGATTAACAGAAATGGTAGATTCTTCTCATATTGATATATCATTAGATATTAAACATTCATCGTTTCCATCTAAGTATTCTCATCTATATGAATTAATGGAATGGGATTTTCTGCAATTATTAAAAAAGGATAGATTATTTTTATTTGAAGTAACAAATACCGATGGTATGCCTGATATTCTGCTTATTCCTGCATCTGAATTTTACATAGATCAAAAATTAATGATAAGATACCCGGATGCCGTTAAAAAATATATAAATGCAGAAATAGATCTGAATGTTAGAAGTATAGAAATCCTCAAATATGTAATTTATCACTTTCCTGAATATATGTATCCTGAGTTTTCTTATTATTTCGATCAGTTATTGAAAAAAGATGATTTTCACAGAGAACTATATGAAAAAACAAGGTTGTTGTGGAGATTTTCTGAAAATGCCGTAAAATTGTTCCCTAATATCAGAATAAGTGATGAGCCAGATTTGGAAATATGAAATAATAGATAGTAAATAAGTATCGTGTATATCTTCTACTAATAAATAGAACTCTTAGTTATAAAATTATATTTTCCCTAATGTATATAAGGAGGTGTAAAACATTATGTTTTCATTGCCATTAAAAAATAACGAAATTAGTAATTTAGGATTAATTCTTATGGGAACAATGGGAGTAACACAATCTATATTTAATACAATTAATCCTCCCTTTAGATATGTTAACGATCCATATAGTATTCCTTTTATCAATCCTTTAGGAATGTTATTTTCATTTGCTTTCTTGGGGGAATTATTAGAAAAAATAAGCGATAGAACACAAAATAAAGAAGTAGAAAGATAAGGAGGGAATATTTATGTCTGAACAAGACATTATCAAAACTCAAACTAAATGGACAGGAACAGAAGCAGATATTCAAAGTGAAATAATTGATAAATTGCATTATGTTGTATCAAGTTCCTTTGTAGCTGAAGTAACACTATCAACTCAAAAAAGAACTGATATTTTAGACATTGACACGGGTAGAATTGGAGTAGAAGTAAAGAAAACGTGGTTAGAAGGAGAAACTTTGTTAGAATTTACAAAACATGGATTAGAACAAAGTAGATCTTATTACATAATAATTCCTTTGGTTATGTGGGCAGACAGGGAGAATCGTAATGTTAAGTATATCATTGCAGATATGGGTAATCCAATTGTTAAAAGTATGTTTGAATCAATATTTAAAATGTATTCTAAAAAATTTGTTGATGTAAAAGCAGAAAATCTTACAGAAGATAAGTTTAAAGAATTAATAACCAAAAATGGTAGAAATACAGTTCTCTTAGCGGATAAAAGGTACCTTATTATGAGTTATGATGAAAATAAAGATGCTATTTTCCGTTCATTTTTTTCTACTGTAAAAAAAGAATCTACTAGATTGTTTAATAAAGTTTTTCCTCCATTTAGAATTTATTTAAATGGATATAGAGAAAAACAAGGACTAGATAGAATATACACCTTACTTTTTCCTCTTTTTTATTCTTTAAAGGTAACAGATGATTTAGTTCTTTCCATTACAAGAAATAACAGAAAAAAAATTAAGGAAAATATTGAAATAATTCAAGAATTTATTAATTCTATAAATTTATCTGCAGATTTACAAAAACTTCCTCGCAAAACTTTCTTCGAAACTCCTACAAGCATTGCCCCTCGTATTGCTATGTCAGATACTCCTTTGGAGTATCCTGAAACATTATTTAACAATTTATATAACATCATGAAACAGATAGATAATACAAAAATTATTGTGGATGGTAAAGAAGAAGAGTTGAGATGGGAATTGTTTTCTCCTGTAGGATTGGGAGATAATGAATACATTCGTAAAGTAAAGAGGAAAAGTGTAATAAAAATATGGGATATTCTAATAAACAATCGTGACGCTATTGAATCAGTAATAGGAAAAAATAAATCTGAACAAGAAGTTTTTGATATGTTATTTACAAAACTTGTAGATATGCATAGTCAATTACGAGATGGAAATTTATCCCAAGAAGAAGAAAAAAAATATCTTACAATACTGGGATGGTATGCATGGTATTTTATTACATATTTAGACGAAATGGTTAAAGTATCTTATGCATTAGCTTCTGAAAACTATCGTATGAGATATAATGAGTCTCAAACTTATAAAAAAATCTTAAAGAGAGTTTCTCCTTATATGTCTTTATATTCCAGACCTGATGTTATCAACGCAGTCACTCTTACAAAAATAGATGAATACGAAAAACTTTATGAGTTATCCTTTATAGAGGTTATTAATAGTCTTTTTAACGGAATTTACGAAATTACAATGTCACAATATTCAGAAGATGCAAAAGAAGGTAAGAATAGTGATATTGTAAAACTTGGCCAGATTATTGAAGATATTTATGATTTTAAAAATTTACTACAATGGTTTATGATATCTAAATTTGGTACTGACAGATTACCGTCATATATAGATGTAGATTTTAATGCAGATTATCCCGCTGTAAGAATTTATTTAGATACTGAAAAAATTTCAAAAATTTTGAGAAAATTGAAAAAAGGAGAAATTGATTTAGAAGAAGCAAAAAAACTTCTTATGGAGGAAAAGGTTATTAAATCTATTTCTGAACAAAGTGCTCCTGATAATGCTTTGTTTAAAAGATTGTATAAAAGTTTATCAGAACAAAACGGACTATCTTATAAAGAGGTTATTCGAATAATAGAGGAATATAAAGAAGATAAATCAACAAAATTAACCTTCGTAGAAATTCCTGATAAGTTATATAAAAAGGTAAAATTGTTGAAAGAATTTATTGAAGAAAAAATAGAGGAATATCCTATACTCAGCATTTTTAAAACTTCATTAATTACAGCAGAAAAATTTCTAGATATGATTGAAATTGATCCTGAAACTGATAAGAAATATATAAGAGACGCTGAAACATTTTTACAAATTCTTATTGGAGCAGAAGATTGGAGACGTTTTATGCAAATGTATGAGGATTTGGAAGGAATAGAATATGAAAACATTGATGAGTTAATTAACAGTAAATTATTTGATGAAGAGGAAATTGATGTTAATCAATACAAAGAATTCCTTGAAAATCATCCATTAGCATTTGTAAAGAAAACTATTAACGAGATTAGAGCAAGAAAAAATGGATTGGGGGTTTATACATCTTCTCAAAACTTTGAAAACTCTTTTAAAGAAAATTTCCTCACTTACATCATGCATACAGCAGTTCACAAGGAAAAATATTCTTTATTACCTGATGATGAGATTAAAGAAGCAATATTAAATTTAACTTTAATTTTGGAAAAAAGAATGGAAAACTCTTTTATAGAATTTGCTTCTTCTTATATTGCTTATAGAATTTTACAAGATTATGGGTATAATGAAAAACATGATGTTTTGTATTGGTTCTCTAAATATAAAAGTGAATTGGAAGATAAAATAGGAGATCTTGGTTTTCTTCTCGATGACTATGCTCCTTATATAACCCAACATCTAAAAGATAACTATTTAACAAAATCAGGTTCAATAAACAAAATTAGAACTATAGAAAGTGTATATACACATATGATTACTTCATTTGTAACTGCATCTACTCTTTTGGGTATCAAAGAACATATAGACAATTTAAGAGATATAAATAATATCGAAAAATTAGTCGAATCCCTTTTTTCCCCTCTTGAATATATGCTTTCTCATTATATTGCATTAATTAAAAATTTGGAAAGAAATGATCATGAGGAAATAATTAGAAGAGAGATTGTAATAGAAAAGAATACCGAACAATCTTTGAAAACTTTTCCAATGATTTATTCAATAGAGAAAAATAAAGTGGAAGATGAATATAACTTTCTCAAATCTGTTAAAGATAACTATAAAAGAATTTTTGATAGAAATACATCGATGATTTACAAAATATTTACAAATGAAGATAAAGAGAAAATAAATAACGGAATTAGAGAATTTATATATAATGGAAAACCTATTTTTGCTCAAGATTTCTTTGATCAAGAAGAAATGCTTCTAACTGCAATACGAAATATGGATCCAATATTCTTTATTAACAAAGAGTTTTTAGAGAATGTATACCAGGGAGTTTATATAAATATTATAGAACCATCTGATGTAGAAAATGAAATATTAATACCATACATGGAAAAAATAGAAGAAAAAATATTGGCAACATTATCCCAAGGAAAACTACCAAGCATTAACACTATTGATGAACAAATAGAAATTATTAGATATATACACGATGAATATGGATTTGAGAATAATGAAACAATAGCTCTCTTAGAAAGCATAGAAGAACATTTGGCAAAAATAAGAGAGTTAAATAAAATTCCTGAAGAAGAAAGAAAAAATGTTATTAAAAATTTACTTCCATCTGAGATGGAGGAAAGATAAGAACTTTTTTATCAAAAATAAAAGGGGGCAAATATTTGCCCCCTTAATTTAGTTGTTTTTATATCTTCTTATACTTCTTGGAAACCTTGAATACAAGTTTCTTGTGAGCAGGAACAGTAATTTCTTCTCCTGTCTTTGGGTTGCGAGCTTTTTTCTCTGGTACCTCTTTCATTTTGAAAGTGCCAATATCGGCAAGTTTAACAGTGTCACCCTCTTTGACCACATCTACAATGACATCAGCCATTGCGTTAATGACTCTTTTAACATCTTTCTGGGTTAAACCTGTCTTCTCAGCAACTGCTTTTACAAACTCTGCCTGTGTCATTAGGCATCCCTCCTTTGGTTTAATTTTCCCTTGCATATATATTATATCATTTTATTGAATAATAAATTCAAGGTTTTTGCGTATTTATACCCCCTTGTATAAACCCTGCAAATAATTTATAATAATTATGGTTAATATTTTCTATGAATAGATAGATGGGGGGAGGGGGAACATGGAGATAATAAATTCCGGGGAAATTTCTCAAAAACTTAACTCTCAAGAACTCAAAAAATACAGAATTTCTATTTTTATTTGGCAGTTAACTCTGACAGCGACCATGTTCTTAGGTATTCAAAATTTTGGTCCGTTTATAAGTGATCTGTGGAATACTAAATTCGCTTATTATCTTCTTGCTACAATGTGGTTATCCCGATTATTCGCCACATCAGTCGTTACTAAATGGGTAAACCACAGATTAACTATAGAACAATCCCTGAAATTATCAGCTTTGGGATATTTGTTGTTTTACGTGTTTTTCTATGCATCAATTCTAACTCACAATCCTCTATTTATATGGGGATCTGTTACTATTGCATCAATTTTAACTGATTTAGCAGGAGTAAGCAGAAATGAAGCATATGCTTATGTAGGATATGATTCCAATTATATTAATTTATTCTTTTATACAGGTTTATTATTCGGAGTATTTGTTAGTTTTATGATTTCTTTTCCTTATTCAATCATTGCATCGATGATTCTTGCTATTATTCCTTTATTTTTCAGATATCCCAGCATTACCCCTCATGAACATATAGAACGTAATGGAGGATCAAAACCTCTATATTATCTACTGATTATAGTATTTGTTTCTGCGTTAGCTACATATGCTCAGAAAATCTCCCTTATTGGAACAAAAGAATATACTTATTTAATTATTGCAACTCTTATCGTTTTTGTAGTACAGCTAATTATCATGAAATGGCCAAGGATGTGGCATTTATATACTATTATATGGATAGCTATTACTGCTTATATTCTTATTACAAGACAACCTAATCTTATTATTTTCTATTTGCTTGACACAGTTACTGGAGCAATAGTGGTTCATTTACAGTCATGGGGAAAATGGAAGGGAATTCTTAATGCATGGTCTGTTAGATCTTTAATATCTTTCCTTTTTTGGTTGTTATAAAAACTTCTTTTTTTCCCTATATTAACACCGAGGAAGAGAATTTTAATGTCTATTTATTAAGAAATTAATAAGGGATGGATAGAATGGTTAACAATCCTACAAGAACCAGTAAAAAACAAAATTTTTAAAGAAGAAATAAAACATTATTAGTAACAAAAAGTTTTTCCAACTGATAAAGAATTAAACATTACTTAGACTACAATGGAGAAATAGAGGCAGTCGACAAAGATTTATTGACTCTTCTCTTTCGTAATCATGGGTATTTCTATGTGAGATTGCCTAACAAAATTAATCAATTTGAAACAGAACACGAAAGATAACTCGGAGGTTATAGGGAATGGAAATAATTAAAGAGTTTAATAAAAAATATCAAATATGGGGGGATATTCTTAGAGAACTCATAGAAAATGAGGAGTTTGCAACTTCGAGTGTGGATTATTTAACAACAAATAGAAATAATGCTGAATTTATATTAAAAATTATGGAAGATGGTGAGGTAGATATTCCCTCCTTTCTTCTTTTTCTAAAAAAAGAAAGAGAAGACAACAAATGGTCTTTTGATGGGATAAATAATGGAATGATAGATAAAGTAAATCTGTCAAAATTATTGGAAGAACTTATGAAACAAAAAATTCGTAATAGTCACTCTTCTCCTACTTTCATTCTTCCTTTAAATCTCACAGAATGGATATCAGATGAATTTCTCCCTTTTATAGAATGGGAAAACAACAATGGAAATATTGAAGAAAAAACAGATCAATGGTTGTCATATCTATTTGGAAAATCTGTTTTTATAACGAATAAATTAACAATAACTCCTCCTGCCCCAGAAGTAATGTTAGAAGTTTATAAAAGAAAAACCAATAAAGAAAAAGAATTGATACTCCATCGTCGATTTTTCTCTGATTTATATGAAGAATTTAAAAAAATTGCCATTTCTAAGATAAACAAAATTAAATTTAATATTGGAGATTTGTATTTTTACTATCATTCTTATCCTGATACCAGGAAAAACATTAAAGATTTCCTTTCTTTATTAAGAGAAAATAAAATAGAATTTGTACCCTCTAATGCAATGGATTTGCCATTTGAATGGTTCATGTTTTTTATAAAAATACAACGACATGCCGATCTTTTTAATGCATTAATGGATATTTCCCAAGAAATTGTATTGGACGAGGAAAAACAGAAGCAAATAAAAGATTTATATCCTGTACTTAAGAAGATAGGGGAAGAAATGGGATTACGGTTTTCAGACAAATTTTTGGATAAATTACTATTTTCATCTCATTCAGAAAAAGAGTTCATCTCCAATGTTTTACTTGAATTTCCAATGCTTTCATCAGAGAAATATCTCATCAGTTCTCACTACAATATGAGAGGGTATACTTTTATGATAGAAGATTTATCCTCCCTCGAATCCCTTTTTGAAGATAAAAATAAGATAAACCAAATTATTCCTTTGTTCGTTGAATCGAAAATAAACAATCCACTTCTATTATTTGTTTTTTACAAATATATAAAGAATAAAAAAATAAAAGATAGAATCTTACAAAGCATACGGCATAACGATACTTTTCTTGATGATCTGATGAAACTAACTCCCGAATTTATTGTAAAATTTATAGTTTCTTTGCATAATTGTTCAGATATTGATAAAGAAATAAAGAAAGAAATATTTACAGCAATAACTCTTTATATGATTTGGTTTCCTACCAAATCTTCCATTAATTTATTTGATGAAGAGTATTTTAACTATATCAATTTCTTTACTTCTATGTATAATTCCGATTTCATTAAAAATATTTATAGAGTGTTGAGTAATTATGGAATTCCCATTCCTTACTATGCTATTGGAGAAACAGAAGAACTGGAAATATAAGAAGGGGGATCAAAAATGACAATTGAAGAAAAAATTGAAATGTTATATGAAAAATTTCCTGATAATATGGAAGAATTGGAAAACGAAGTTTTTGAAGGGATATTTCCTTTAATTCCTGTTTTATATCAAGTGGAAAAAGGGAAGTTATCTTCTGACGTATTGGATAAAATAGACTTTTTGGCAATGACAAAAATAAATTCCTATAAAAAACAAATTGAAATACTGAAGTTTAGCAACTCTCCAATTCTTAAGAACTTTGCTCTTCATGACAGAATTCTGCTTTCTCGTTTTATATTACAAGGTAGAAGAATACCTAAATCAATAGAATGGATTAAAAAAAATGAAAAACATTTGGAACAACTTCGTCTTGATTTGTATAAACATTTTAATATTTATATTGATAGTATAATGGATTTTATTTTTACCCCAGATTATATATCTTTTGATGACTATTATTACCTATTAGAACTTTCTTTAAAAGAAAACAGTAAATATGATAGTGCAGGTACTATTCAATCATTTTTAATAAAAAACAAATGGCAAGAATTATTAAGGTATTTTGAAAAATTCAAAAACAAGCAAATTCCTTTTATAGATGAAGTGATAGTATTTTCTCAAAATGTACAAGATGGGGAAATATTCCCCCAAGAATTAAAAGAAATCTTAATGCAAATAAAAAATTTAGTTTACGACGGATATCCTATTGGTATTTTATATCGTATAAAAGAACTTGAAGGCAAAACTCTTTCTTTTATTTTCAATAAATTATCCAATGAGGAAGATATAGAACTATTATTTATCATGTTAGCAACAATGCATAATTACCATGTTTTTGGAGGAAAAAAAGATAATATACATACTCTATCAAGTGAGAATTCCCCTGTGTTACCTGAATTTCTTGCATTGTATCAATCGTTAATAAATAAAAAATCTCCTTCTAATAAATTAATAGAAAATATTAAAAAGTTGTTCTTTATCACCTTTTCTAATGAATATCCTCGTGTGTACTTGGAGGAAATAATAGAAAATATAGAGAAAAACGATAAAATAATATACAAGTCATCAGCATATATTCCATATCTTTCGGTTGCAAATTTTCTTAGATATGGATACACACTTACTCCCAATATTAATATAGATGAAATCATATATATTCTTCATGAGAATACAGATAATGAATTTCACAGAAATAGTAAAGAAGAGGTAGATATAGAAGGAGTAAAAAAAGCAATGGTAATGTTAAACTATCTCCCATCAGATTATGTGTCAATTTCGTTAAATATAAGTTTTGGTTTTTACATAAAAGATAAAGAAGACATCGATGAAATTAGAAAGAAATCGATGAAAGAAGATCTTTATGTGGTTTCATCCCAAATTTACAATCTTTTTTTATCAGAAGAAGAGATGCATATAATTGCAGACTATTATTTAAATTTTCCAAATAGTAAAAATTTTACAGAAATAGATAAAATCTTATTATCATCTTTGTTATACAATTATTTGTATTTCGATTATGCTCACAAAAGAATATTACCCTATTTAATGGAAAAGGAAGAAAAACAAAATTTATATAAATGAATTATAAATAATCATAAAGGGAGAAAAAACAAGGTAAACAACATGAAAGAGAGATTCGAACAATTAAAGTACAAATGGGAAATATGGGAAAAGGCAGTTTCAATAGCATATCAAGAAGGAATTGTTGATATACAACTTCCCCATCCACTATATTATCATGTTTTATATAGTTTCTTGTCTTGCATAAAAGAAAGGAAAAATAAAGAGTTCTTTCTACCTATTCCTACGATTAGCAGAACTTCAAATAATGATTATGTTATAGATAATTGGGAAACCCTTATGATTGATAAGAATATTGGAGGAGAAATTATAGAAGCTCTGATAAAAAATTTGGTAAAAAGCAAACAAGAAAGACCAGTAATAAGACTTCCTTTAACTCTAAAAAATTATATAGATGAACAAATTCATCGTTTTATTGTATGGAATGATTTTGCATATAGTGGTAAGTTATATTATATTGACGACAAACATTACTTACTTGATATTGAAATTGCTTATATTATTGGCAATATTACAGGTATACGAGAAAATGGAGAAATTGTATTATCCTTCCCTGAGAAAATACTTAGAATGTCAGAAGTACATGAGTTTATTCTTTTTGCCGATTTTTTTGGGGATAGATATTCTGAATTTAAAGGATTATTATCCCAAAAAGAAAGAAAGATAACATTTAGTGATCTTTACCTTATCTATCATTTATTTCCTGAAAAAAGAAAAAATGTCATTGATTTTGCCTCAACGGTAAAAAAATTACCTCCTTCATTGTTTAAATTGCCATATAAAGAGGTTTCACATGTGGAATCTCTTTTTCTATCAAGTTTTACAAAAGGAGGGGGTTTTCTATCAAGTTTTATAAAAGATTTTTTTACAATTTTGTATAATTTTACCCCTAAGAATAAAGAAGATATAGAACTTATTAAACAAATAAAAAGAGAAGCAAATATTAATATTTCAGATAAAATTATTGAACAAATTCTTGTTACAGATAAAAGAGATAATTTAATAGAACTTATTGAACAGGAAAATCCATATCTTGCTAATTATCTTAAAATGCATCCCTATATAAAACATCATTCATACTATCAACCAGAATTATCAGTTATAGATATCCTGTTTATTGAACAAGAAAAAATCGAGGAAATTTTCTCAGATGAATATACCACATCTTTTGAAGAAGAGGGAGAAAGATTGTTTTCCATCGTCACAGGAGATACCAACAAAATAATAGAATTAATGCATGATACGAATTTGTTGATTCATCTGCCATTTGAATATTTAGAGAAACTTGTTATTGCGGTTCATTTTAATGAAGATATTCCTATAGAAGAAAAAAAAGAGTTTTTTTCATTTTTAACGATAAGTATGTTTCTGTATCCAACAATTACAAGCATAAATCTTTTTGATGTGGAGGATTTTTCGTTTATTAATACTATAACTTCTATTTATAATCCTTCCTTAGTAAATAAGATATATCAAATTATAGATGATGTTGATGGCCCCATACCTGTTAATCGAATACGAGAAGTTCCGGAATCTATAGAAATATAAATAGTGAGGTGAACAGTTAATATATGTTTAATAAGGTAAAACAAACATTAACTATAAGAGAGAAGTTAGAAAAAGTAAGAAAAAAATACAAAGATATTGATAAACAAGAAAAAGAAAAGTTTGAGAAAAAAATATCTTCTTCTCCTTTCACTTATGTTTTTTATCAAGCATGGAAAACAGGAAATATGTCATTATTAAAAAATATCGATTATTCTCTTCTTGATTATGAATATAGAAATCTTTTCAATAAATTTCATTTGATGCTTTTAACCTATGAACAAAATCCCATTTTACATGAATTTGATAGAAACGAGGGAATTCTTCTTGCTAGCTTATTTCATTATCTACCAGAAATTAATAAGCCTTTAAAATGGTTCATTGATAATGATGAGAAACTTGAGAGACTAGTTAATTATTTACAAGAACAACATGGTTATAATATTACTATCCTTGACTTAATAGGAGATGTTGATTATTTAACAATAGATGATTTTAAATATCTTTTGGAAAAAATTATAAAATACAAAACTCCGTATCCGTTGATTACAACAATACAAAGTTTTATAAAAGAAGATAAAATGGATGAATTAATGGTCTATCTACAACAATTTAAAGAAAATAATATTGTGTTTTTGGATACTGTCGTTTCTCCTTATGGAAACATAAAAAATGATGTGCTTCCCACTTTAAAGACAATTAACCATTTGTTAAAAGATGGTTTTCCTATTGGAGTAAAGTTTTATGGAATAGATTACAAAAATATGTTTAAAAATTGCAAAACCAATGAAGAATTTGAATTGTTTTTTACAGCAATTATTTCATTGTTAAAATATGTATATTCTGTCCCTACTGCTTTTGATAGATTGGAAGAAATTTCTATTTACGATATTAATTTATTTGGATTTTTTTATCATAAAATGCTAAAAAATAAAAATATCTCTTCTGATACCATCCAAAATATCAACAAAATGTTTATCAATTCGTTTAAAAGTGAGTTTTCTGAGGAATATTTAGAAATACTTTTAAATTATTTTGCAAATGAAGAAGTTATACCCCAACAACTTCCCCAAAAATTAATCCCAGATGCCCATATGCTTTTTGAAAGAGCACCTTTTACTCCTTTTCTTAATCTTAATAAAATTTTTGGGAAAGAGGATTTCGATTTTATTATAGATCTTCCCAAAGTTACAGTAAATGGATATAATAAAGTAAAAAAAATGATGAAATTATGGGATCCTCATAAAACGTATGATATATTTCAGATATCCAAGGAAAGAACTCTCCCCCAGTTAATGTATCAATATATAAATTCTAACAATTTCTCATTTAAATTTTCTCATAATATGTATATAAATTCTCTTGAAGAATTTATTGAGTTGAGAAACAAATTACAGCATCTTCAATCAACATTTACTATTCAATATCTTATATTATCAGAAAAAGAAATTGATATTCTCGCGAATTTTTATATAAATTACAACGATAAATTAACAACAGTAGATAATTTCTTTATATCTTTGCTTCTTGCTAATTATTATTATTTATACAAATTGGAAGAGATTGTAAAAGAAGGTAATAGAAAAATAATTGAATATTATAATAGAAATAATATGACTGCTAAATAAGAAAAACCACACAACGTCCATTAAGAACTTTAAAATGAGAAAAATTACTATTTATAACTCTAATTCTTCTTGTTCTACCTCATGTAAGAATTTTTTGTTCAATTCTACAATATTATCAATAATAATTTTTCTTATCTCTTCTGGATCTGAAGTTCCGAACATTTCTATCAATTCTTTCTCATAATGTTTGTTTAAATCTAATACATTATAAATTTTCAATAGTTTATCAAGAATGTGAAAAGGAAAACCACTTTTTGCTAAATATTGCAGAAAAATCAATTCTTGTAAAGAAATGGTGTTTGCGTTTCCTTCTTTGTCATTTATAGCACAAATAAAATACTGTATTATATCTTTTTCATTATTTTCCATTGAAAAAGAAGAAATAATTTTACTATATATGTTTAATTCTCTGTCATTTTGTGTTAATTCGTCTAAATAGATTGAATTAATTGTTCTAAAAACGAAAATTAAGAAGTTTTTTATTGAAACTTTATGATAAAGTAAAGAAATAATTCTCTCTTCTAAATCTTTTTCAGAAAATTCTAATTCGTCAGATAATAAACGTAAACTATCTGATTCAAGTAATTTGTCTGCCAATCCTAAATAAAACTCCTCATTATCAGAATTAAAATGTTCAAGAGTAAAAAGATATAATTTTTTTGATTTTTTTCTTTGTTCTTTATCTTTTTTTACATAAACATCTATACTATCTATTTGCTCATATACAGAACCATGAATTCCCATTTCATTGATCTTTAATAATTGAGATGAAAAAATAGTTTGCCATTGAGAAGATGGTATATCAAGTAAATCCATAAAATTAATATAAGCAACAGGAAAATCCATATCAATATCTATAAATTCTATTTGAAATTCATTAAATATTTCAGCAAACCCCATAGTTTCATACATTTCTTTTTGGGTTTTCTTTGCTGTATTAAATTGATTGTATTGTTGTAAAATAATTTCTTTATTCTTCTTGATAAATAAGTTTACCAATAATTCATATTTTTGCTTCTTTTCCATCCATTCAACAATCTTTTTTTGAAGATTTGGAGATAGTATTACAAACCATGGAGGTAATGCAGGTAGAGAGGGATTTACTATTATATATTCTGTTTGGGATAATAACAGATTTGTTACAATGTCTAAATCTCTTTCCAACTTATTTAATGTTTCAGTATCTGGGGAATCATGACTTTCTTCTGCATTGATTTTTCTTAAAATTTGTTCTTTTTCATATATTAGTGGATTACTAACAATTACAGGCTTTTGGTTTAATAATTGATATACATATTCTCTAATCATTTGCCATTGTTCTAATGGGGATATACAACGATCTAATTGATGAGAAAAAGTTGTAAACCTATTCAACATACTTTTTTCTTTCAATTTTGAAAAAAATACAGAAAACTTTTTTAAAAAATCACCTACATTTTCTCCTTCTTCCGTTTGTAGAAAGGATATAATATCAGATTGCTCATTTGATAAAACAAAAGAAGAAAATGACATTTGCCATTTAGGATCTATTTTGCTGATATCAACATTATCGTAAATTTCATCAATGTATATTTTTTCACTTTTTACGAATTGTCCGATAGTAGGGTTAAAAACTATCATTAATTAATTCCTCCAATTTTTATAATTAAGGATTTCATCTACTTTGTGCTATAAAGAATAGGGAAATTAAACGAGGTAAAACTATTTATTAAAACTGTTTATTAGACTTTTTAGATTCTGGATAGTTTTTAAGATATAATTTATGTAAAACTCCATATAACTTTTCATTAATAGTTCCATTGATCGTAGTTCCTTCTCTATCAACAATATAAGCATTTATGCTATTGTGATAATTGCCGAGATCCCTTTTTGAAAAATATGCTATCCCATATAACGAATCATTTTCTCTTTTATCGACAA
>Ga0256838_1000276_pt1 | contig 34633 bp, 26 predicted proteins | sample 4571419metaG_FD_185978 | JGI IMG/M metagenome (GOLD analysis project Ga0256838, IMG submission 185978) | Hydrothermal vent microbial communities from Guaymas Basin, Mexico - 4571-419 | ecosystem: Environmental > Aquatic > Marine > Hydrothermal vents | place: Mexico: Guaymas Basin | collected... | reverse complement strand
ACAACAAGCTAAGTGCTTTCCGTCTGACTCATAACTATTTATTCAACACCATTATAGACACAACCACCTTAAATCACACAATTAACATACAAAAATTATGCACTGTTAAAAATGAAAAATAGACAATTTTATGGCATTTTGCCATATTTTTGAGCTATCTGCTATTTATTGATTATTATTCTTAAAGAAAAAGTGTACTGTTTATACTTTAATTGCCGTTATTATGACATTTATGGTCTGTTATTTGTCATTATTCCATTAAAAGTGCATATGTTAGCTTAAAATTTGAGGATGAGTGATGAAGCATATTTGATTTTAGATGATACAGTTAAAGATAAACGGTAACATAGCACAAGAAAAAATTCTATTTACCAAGAAATTTAGTTATAGCAATACTCAATGATGATACAATCTTCATATGAACAATTCACTCACATTAGCCTCATTTATGATTCTCGCCATTGTAATCATTTTACCACTCGCATTTCATCTTACAAAGTATCTTGGTGTCTCTAGTGACAACACTCGTAAAAATGAGGTTGTAGAGGGAGGCATACGTCAAGTACATGAGGACTCTTTTAGTGGCTTTAATGTAAAGTTTTTCCTCGTCGGTATCATCTTCTTAATTTTTGATGTTGAAGTACTCTATATGTTTCCATGGGCACTTAATCTCCGTGATCTTGGATTTTTTGCACTTGGGGAGATGTTTGTTTTCTTAGGGCTTCTTGTTGGCGGACTTCTCTATGTTTATAAATCAGGAGTACTTAAATGGACGTAAGTAATACCCATCTTTTAGATGAAGCCGTTGTAACAACAACTCTTGAGAGTGTTGTAAACTGGGGTCGTGAAGCCTCTTTGTGGCCTTTTGTTTTTGGGACAGCCTGTTGTGCCATAGAGTTTATGGCAACAGCAGCTTCTCGTTATGATATTTCCCGTTTTGGTGCAGAGGTACTGCGTTTCTCCCCTCGTCATGCTGACCTACTCATAGTAGCAGGAACAGTAAGCTATAAACAGGCTCCTATTTTAAAGCAAATCTGGGATCAAATGCCAGAGCCTAAATGGTGTGTCGCAGTTGGAGCTTGTGCTTCTACAGGTGGATTTTATGATAACTACACAACCCTCCAAGGGATTGATAGCATAGTCCCTGTTGATGTCTATGTCGCAGGGTGTCCCCCTCGACCTGAAGCTATTATTGATGCTGTTTTAGATATTCAAAGACAACTTAAACGCGAACCAATTTTTGCATTACGAAACAGTGACTTTCATGGAGATTTAGATGATGTCTGAAATTATTCTCATTGAGAGTGAAGCACTTTTTACTAGCTTAGAAAAAGCAAAAGAGGAACTAAACTTCACCCTCCTCCTTGATATAACATGTATAGATAACTTGCATAAGTCTCATCCATCAAGCTCCCGTTTTGAGCTTATTTATATACTTAGAGATAGCTCTTTTACAAAAACAGTTATCTACAAAGTAAAAGTGAGTGATGCTACAGTAGGAGTAGCTACGATCTCTTCTCTTTTTAGTGCTGCTGACTGGGCTGAGAGAGAAGTGTATGATCAGTATGGTATCAACTTTATAGGGCATAAAAATCTCAAACGATTACTCAATCATATGGAGTTTGTTGGACATCCCCTGCGAAAAGATTATGAGATTACAAAGGGGCAGATGTGTACTGTCTCTCAGGACTTGATGGATGAGATGCGACCACTTTTAAGTGAGCGCAAGCTAGACCTCAACGATAACAATCTTATGGTAGTAAACTTAGGACCTTCACACCCTGCAAGTCATGGCACCATCCGAACCTTAGCTGCACTAGATGGAGAGACCATAGTCGCTGCGGCTTCTGAAATAGGCTACCTACATCGTGGATTTGAGAAGTCATGTGAAAACCACAACTATAACCAGATCATCCCCTACACAGACCGTCTTAACTACTGTTCAGCCATTATGAACAACATTGCATTTAGTAAAACTGTTGAGGAGATGTTAGATATTACCCTTCCTGATCGTGGGATATTTATACGTGTTCTTGTAGGAGAACTCTCTCGCATTATCGATCATCTTGTCTGTTTATCAGCTGGTCTCCTAGATATGGGTGGACAGACAAACTACTGGTATCTTTTTAATCCAAGAAATGATGCCTATGACTTTCTCTCAAAACTCACAGGGGCAAGACTTACAAACTCCTATATGCGAATAGGTGGTATGACTCATGATCTCTATGAAGGATGGGAAAGTGACCTGAAGAGTGTCCTTCAAAAAATAGAGCTAGGCATAAGTGACTCAATGAAAATGATCTTTCATAACCGTATCTATAATGAACGTATACAAGATGTCTCACCTGTCACAGCTAAAGAAGCGATAGACTATGGTTTTACTGGTCCAAACCTCAGAGCAAGTGGTGTTGCTTACGATCTGCGTTTCTCAAACCCCTATTACTATTATGACACTTTTGATTTTGATATGGTTGTTGGAAGTCATGGGGATACTTATGACAGAATGATGGTGCGTTTTGAAGAGATGAACCAGTCTATAAGAATCATCAAACAAGTGATGAAAGATATTCCTGATGGTGATTTTAATGTGAATGATAAAAGTATTATTATGCCTTCTAAAGAGTCTGTTTATGGTGGGATAGAAGGAATGATGAATCAGTTTAAACTTGTTATAGATGGAGTAAAAGTTCCTGAGGGTGAACACTATAGTGCCTATGAAGCGGCTAACGGTGAGCTTGGCTTTTTTATAGTAAGTGATGGGAGTGGCACACCCTATAAGGTAAAAGTACGTCCCCCTAGTTTCTATCATCTCTCAGCCTATCCAAAGATCATAGAAAACTACCAAGTTGCTGATGCCATTATGACACTAGGAAGTTTAAATATTATTGCAGGGGAGATGGATAGATGAGTTTTAAATTTACTCAAGAGAATTTAAACAAGATCGAGGAGCTTAAAAAACGTTATCCAAGCCCAAAAGCACTCTCTCTACCCTGCTTATGGATGGCACAATCTCAAGAGGAGTTTATCTCACTTGACGCGATAGATACCATTAGTGAAGTGACTACTATACCCCCTATGGAGATCTATAGAGTCGCCACTTTTTATACAATGTTTCAGTTAGAAAAACCAAAAAAACTCCAAGTTGATGTTTGTAAAACACTCTCTTGTAAACTCTGTGGAAGTGATAAAATTTTAAAATATTTAGAGTCTAAAGATGTAAATATAAACCATGTAGAGTGTTTAGGCTCTTGTGGCACGGCACCAGTCATGCAGATAAAAGATAAAAACTATGAAAATTTAACACCTCAAAAGATAGATACAATTTTAGAGGAGTTACTATGAGAGAATCTAAAATAGTCTCTTCGAAGTTTCATATTCAAAATGCTTTTAATCTCCATGTTGCGAAAGAGTATGGTGCTTACAAAAGTTTAGAGAAGATGGATATCTATGCCCCACAACAGATAATACAGATCATAAAAGACTCTATGCTTCGTGGAAAAGGTGGTGGTGGTGCTCCTGCTGGACTTAAGTGGGAACTCATGCCCCTTGATGACAAAAAACCAAACTTTTTAGTAGTCAACTGTGATGAGAGTGAACCAGGGACCTTTAAAGATAGACAGATTATAAGTAAAGATCCCCATCTTCTTATAGAGGGAATTATTCTTAGCTGTTATGCTATTAAGGCAAAAGCAGCCTATATTTACATTCGTGGAGAGTATAAAGCGTATCAAAATATTCTGCAAAGTGCCATTGATGAAGCATATGAGGCGGGTATTTTAAAAGAGTGTGACATTACTATTCATCGTGGAGCGGGTGCTTATATCTGTGGTGAGAAATCTGCACTTTTAGAGTCTATGGAGGGAAAGCGTGGACATCCAAGACTCAAACCAAAACAAAAAGAGCCTGAATGGTTCTTTGAAAATCCAACACTTGTTAATAATGTTGAGACTATTGCTACTGTTCCTTTTATAGTACAAAATGGAGCAGATGCTTACAGATCTTATGGAACAGAAAAATCCCCAGGAACTCTCCTTTTTGCCATGAGTGGACATATAGAGAGACCAGGAGTGTATGAAGCAGAGTTTGGAACAAATATGCTTGAGTATATAGAGCATTATGGTGGAGGTGTGAAAAATGGCAAAAAACTTAAGGCAGTTATTCCAGGTGGTGTTTCATGTGGTGTTTTAACAGCAGCAGAGTGTGAGGGCTTAACACTTGACTATGAAGCACTTAGAGGTGCTGGAAGTTCTTTAGGAACAGGTGGCATGATAATAATGGATGAAGATACAGATATGGTTGCTGCACTAAAAAACATCTTAGAGTTTTACCATGAAGAGTCTTGTGGACAGTGTACTCCTTGTAGAGAAGGGAGTGGATGGAGTGATACCATTGTTGCTCGTATATTAGAAGGGAAGGGAACAGAAGCAGACCTAGAAAAGCTCTTTGAGTTAGCAGACATTATGAATGGTAAAACTATCTGTGTTTTCGCACCCTCTATTTCCCAAGTGATTGTTTCATTTATTCAAAAATTTAGAGATGAGTTTGAGGCGGTACTAGTATGAGTACTCTAGTAAAAATTATTGTTGATGGGCAGGATTATGAAGCAGAAGCAGGCTCTCTACTTATACAACTTCTTATTCAAGAAGATATAAAAATCCCCTACTTTTGTTACCATGAGTCCTTAGGTGCTGATGGAAATTGTCGTATGTGTATGGTAGGCATTGAGGGGCAGAAACGTCCACAGATTGCTTGTGATACCCTTATAAAAGAGGGTATGGTTGTTAATACTAAAACAGATACTATAAAACAAGTGCATACTGACATACTTGAACTCGAACTTATAAACCATCCAGTTGATTGCCCTACATGTGACCAAGCAGGAGAGTGCTCTTTACAAGATTTTTATATGGAGTATGGTCTACACACTTCTAAAATCACCATAGAAGAGAAGGTAAAACATAATAAGGCTGTAGATTTAGGAGCAAATGTGATGCTCGATCAAGAGCGTTGTGTTTTATGTGCAAGATGTACCCGTTTTACTGACAAAATAACAGGTACGCATGAACTCGGAATAGTTGGTCGAGGAGATAATGCTAAAGTCACAACTATGCCAAATCGACCACTCTCAAATCCTTATGCTATGAATGTAGTCGACTTATGTCCTGTTGGAGCATTAACAAGTAAAGATTTTAGATTTTCGCAACGTGTCTGGTTTTTAGAGACAGCAGAGGGTGTTTGTCATGGGTGTGCAAAAGGGTGTAATGTCTACATAGATCATAACAAACTCAAGTACAAAGATGATACTATCTATAGATTTCGCCCTCGAAGAAATGATGCTATTAATGGATTTTTTATCTGTGATACAGGGAGACTTAGCTACAAAGAACTACAAGAAAATCGCCAAGAGAGTACACTCTTAAATGGAGTTATTATAGATACAGATGAGGCTATAAAACAAGCTAAAGAGCTTATATTTTTATATAAGAGTAATATCTCTGTTATTATTGATGCAAATCTTTACACAGAAGAGATAGAAGCCATAGTTACATTTGCAAAGAGCATAAACGCAACTATTTTTTCACCTCTTGAGGTTTATGAAGAGAAAGCATTTGGAGATGATATGCTCAAAAGTTCTATGCGAGCTGCAAATGCTGAGACTATTAAAAGAATGGGAATAAACACTCAGAGACCTGAAAAAATAGGACTTATTATAAATTTTAACCACCCACAAGAGTTTGAGAGTGATAAAAAAATAAACTTCTTAACACACTCACGAGAGTCTGCTGAACTCTGCTTTGCTATTGCAGTGTTTAGTGAGTCGAGTGGTTCACTTACAAATGAAGATGGCATTACACAGTACTCTCAAAAAGCTATAGATAAAAATATACCTATAATGACAGTTATAGAGTCCATACAAAGGTTAGGGTTATGAGTACAGCTTCTATAGCAGTAGCCATTATTTCCTTTGTTCTTGGGACACTTTTAGCACTCCTTACCATCCCTGTACTTGTTTGGTTGGAACGACGCATCGCCTCACTTATCCAAGATAGAGTCGGTCCAAATCGTACTAATATTTTTGGATTTCGTTTAGGTGGTCTTGTACAATCTTTTGCAGATGTTGTAAAACTTTTGCTTAAAGAGGAGTACTACCCAAGCCATATAAAGATGGGAAAATGGCTCTTTATGCTCGCACCTGTTATCACCTTTGTAGCAGCATTTTTGGCATTTATGGCTATCCCCTTTGCAGATACTCTCATCATAGATGGTGAAGCACTTCGAGTTCAAGCACTCCCTATAGACTTCGGAGTTTTCTGGTATCTCTCTATCAGTGCAGTTGGTGTTTTAGGTATTATATTTGGAGGTTGGCTTTCACATAACAAGTATGCTCTCTTAGGAGCTGCTCGTGCTGGAAGTATGGTTATCTCCTACGAACTTGCACTTGGACTCAGTATTATCTCCTTTGTTCTTACCTATAACACAGTTGATTTTAATGCAATGGTACACTTTCAAAGTGGTACTTTTTTTGGTTTTATTCCTGCTTGGGGTATTTTTATGCAACCATTAGCCTCTATTATTCTCATCATTGCTCTTTTTGCTGAAACAAACCGTAACCCTTTTACTGTAGCAGAGGGAGAGAGTGAGATAGTCGCTGGGTTTATGACCGAGCATACTGCTATGAAGTTTGCAATGTATTTTATGGGGGAGTATGTCGCTATGAATACAGCAAGTGCAGTTATTGTCACTACTATATTTGGTGGCTACCAACTCCCTTGGATAGATACAAAAACACTCCTAGAAAACTTTTCTATCTTTGCCCTCTCTCTCATAATCACACTTCCCATAGTAGTTTTTATAATGATACGATGGATGAAAAAAAACAACAGAGTAAAAAGTACACTCTCTAGTGATGGTGGGCGAAACTTTGAAACCAAAGTCCTTAGTATAATTCTTATAAGTGTCACTCTTTCTATTGAAGCGACTCTTATTTATCTTGCATTTGTAGCACAAAATCCACTTGCAAACTCTCTAGCTATTGCCCTTTTTCAAATAGTAATTTTTGTTGTAAAAATGATGCTTTTTAATATCTTTTTTATTCTCATCCGTTGGACTATTCCTCGCTTTCGCTATGACCAAGTACAAAAACTTGGATGGTACTATCTTTTACCACTTGGACTTTTCAACCTTTTTATAACAGCCATCATCGTTGTAGGAGTCTCCTCATGAGTCAAAACATAAAAGTTATCCCAAGACCAAGTAACAGCTTAAGAGATAAACTCTATCTTCCCGCTATTGCTGATGGAATAAAAGTCACCTTTAAACATCTCTTTAAAAATGTAAACGATATAAATACCGTAGAGACACTTCGCTACCCCGAAGAGCAACCAAGTGACATTACTACTCGCTACCGTGGACTCCATCGACTTACACATAGAAAAGATGGAACAGAAGCCTGTGTTGCTTGCTTTATGTGTGCAACGGCTTGCCCCTCAAACTGTATATTTATAGAAGCACAAGAGAGAGAGGATGGGCTTGATGAAAAAAGACCAAAAAGTTTTTTCATAGATACCCTAGAGTGTATCTTTTGTGGCTACTGTGTTGAGGCATGTCCCTGTGATGCTATTCGTATGGATACAGGTATATTTTCACTTACAGGAAACAGTCGTAAGGATTTTGTGATGGATAAAGAGAGACTCTTAAGTCATAAGGGAGCATTTAGTGAGGAGGTGAGTTGTGCAAGAGGCTAATCTTTTAGAACTAAGTATATTTTTTATACTCACTGCATTTATACTCGGTGGTATCATCGCAATGCTAACAAATAAACAGACTGTTTTCTCTGCTTTTGGATTTTTAATTGCAATGATAGGCATTGCTGGCTTATTTTCCCTTTTAGGGAGTCGATTTTTAGCAATAGCACAGATTATGGTAAGTGTTGGGGCTATTGTTATTCTGAGTATGCTGACTATTTTAACACTCAATGCAAAAGAGGAACAGCTTCCAAAAGAGCCACATAAGTATAAATGGATTTTACTGACATCTTTTTTAGTAGCACCCTTTACACTTTTGCTATTTAAAGCACTCCAGACACTTCCAGACTACTTTACACAGACTCATACACTCAATGCTAAAATCATGGGTGATATTCTCTTTAGTGAGTGGGTTTTACCTTTTGAAATATTAAGTATTTTACTTTTAACTGCAATGATTGGAGCTATAGTTATCGCGAGAAAGGAAGAGATACAATGAGTCCAGACTATTTCTTTGCCCTTGTCTCTATTCTCTTTAGTTTAGGTTTAGTCGGTGTTGTTAGCCGAAAAAACCTTTTTATTGTCTATATGTCTATAGAGTTAATGCTAAGTTCTATCTCTCTTCTCTTAGCAACACTCTCCAAACTCCTAGGAGATGGAGGAGGTTCTGTAATGGCACTACTTATGGTAGGTGCCATAGCCTCTGAAGCAGCACTCTTTTTAGCCATGATAATTCATCTCTATAGAGCTAGAAAAACCATAAATAGCGATGACTTCAATGAACTACAAGAGGTGCGCTAAATGTTAAGTGTCATAGTTATTTTACCTTTTTTCTCTGCACTCCTTATAGGTATTGTTTATTTACAAAATCCCAGTGCCAAACGCTACTACTTCTTTACAGTAGTCGGTGTTGGTGTCCCTGTTCTCATTACGGCTCTTGCACTTATAGAAAGCTACTCCCTTATAAATGGAGCAGAGACTATTCACAACGAACTTTTCACATGGATAGATATTGCTGCATTTAAAATATCGGTAGCATTTATGGCAGATAGACTCAGTGCCCTCATGATAAGCTTTATTACTTTTATAGGCTTACTCATCCATGTTTATGCAGCAGGCTATATGAAAGAGGATGCAGGATATGGAAAGTTTTTTGCTTACTTTAATCTCTTTATGGGAAGTATGTTACTTCTAGTCTTAGCAGATAACCCTATTATGATGTTTATAGGATGGGAGCTTGTAGGGCTTAGCTCTTACCTTCTTATCGGTTTTTATCATACTGACTCTAAAAATATTACAGCAGCAAATAAGGCTTTTATACTGAACCGTGTTGGTGATTTTGGTTTTATTATAGCTCTCTCTCTACTTTTTATCTCTTTAGAGGGAACTAGCTTTACCTATGAGGCTATAAAACTAAATATCTTAACTATAGACCACACAACTCTTAGCATTATAGGTGGACTTCTTTTTGTGGGAGCTATGGGAAAATCAGCACAGATTCCTCTCTATGTATGGTTACCAGATGCTATGGCAGGACCAACTCCTGTCTCAGCACTTATTCATGCTGCAACTATGGTTACAGCTGGTGTTTATATGGTAGCACGCTATAGTTTTATCTATGAAGAAATTCCAAATATTGGGCTCTTTATAGCAACTGTTGGTGCAGCTTCAGCACTCTTTGGCGCCATTATCGCATCTTATCAAAGCGACATTAAAAAAATTCTTGCATACTCTACTATGAGCCAACTCGGCTATATGTTTATAGCCGTTGGTTTAGGCGCTTACTCTAGTGGTATCTTTCATGTCTTTACCCATGCTTTTTTTAAAGCCCTTCTCTTTATGGGTGCAGGTGCTGTTATAATTGCACTGCATCATGAGCAAAATATATTTAAGATGGGTGGATTAAAAACAAGACTAAAACTTGTCTACATCACTATGTTTATCGCCACTTTAGCCATTAGTGGCATTCCTCCTTTTTCAGGATTTTTTTCCAAAGATGCCATTTTAGTAACAGCATTCGCCTCTGAGCACTATGTGATATGGGGCGTTGGGACACTCACCGCTGGGCTCACAGCATTTTATATGTTTCGAATGCTTTTTAGCGTTTTTCATGCCAATACAAAAGAGTCTCACAGACTCCAAAAACTACCATTGTCTATGACTCTTCCCCTGCTCATTTTAGCAGTAGGTGCAACAACTGCTGGATTTCTTGGAGTGAATGAAGCCTATGGAGGGAGTAACCTCATCACAAATTTCTTAGCACTTCCAGATAGAGTTCACCATCTCTCTCATATAACAGAGTATATGATAGCTACACTCAATGTTTCTTTAGCATTTATAGGTATGCTACTCGCTTACAAACTTTTTGCTACAGATGCTCTTCCCGCAAAAGCAGATAGTAGTTTTAGAAAGCTTGCTATTCATAAGTTTTATATCGATGAGTTTTATGATTTTCTTATTGTAAAAGCTCTTCTATCCATGAGTAATATCATAGCAAATACTCTTGATCCAAAACTCTTTGATGGTTTTATAAATGCTCTTGTTAGACTCTACATGAACATCTCTCTCCTCTTTGCACAACTTCAAAATGGAAAAGTTCGCTACTATGCACTTTACATTATTGCAGGGGTTTCTATGATGAGTAGTTATCTTATTTTTAAACTAGGAGTTCTCTAATGAGTGAGCATATTTTAACGAGTATCATCTTCTTACCCCTTAGTTTTGCAGTTATTTTAGGGCTATTTAGGGCTTCACTCACACAACTTAGAGTAGGTGCTATGCTCTCCTCAGTAGGAACACTTCTACTTGTTTTTTGGTTGATTCTACACTTTGACCCAAGTATTACAACTATGCAGTTTAGTAAGGATCTCCCATGGATTCAAAACGCAGGTATAAAATACATCTTAGGAGTAGATGCCCTCTCTTTGGTTCTCTTACTACTTATAGCACTCCTTATGCCCCCTCTCTATATCTATATGATGAAAGAGAGTCGTAAAGGATACTACTATAACTTAATGCTTCTTCAAACTGGAGTAACAGGAGCTGTTCTCTCTCTTGATCTTATTCTCTTCTACCTTTTTTGGGAGACGATGCTTCTGCCTATCTTTGTTATGATAGGAAAATATGGTAATGGTCTCAAACAGTATAACTCTATGAAAATACTCCTTATGACCATTCTTGGCTCTATGTCTATGCTCTTCTCTATTCTTTATCTTGGTTTTATCTACTTTGAAACACATGGTGTTTGGAGTTTTGCACTCTCAAACCTAGCAACATTAGAGTTTAATGTTCACACTTCTATATGGCTTACCGCAGGATTTTTACTTGCTTTTGCCATAAAAATTCCTCTCCTTGGTTTTCATACTTGGATGGCACCTGCTTATGGTTCTGCACCCACACCTGCTGTTGTAATTATGTCCTCTATTATGGCTAAACTTGGCATTTATGGGTTATGGCGTTTTGGATTTGGACTCTTTGAGGAGACTCTTCTTTACTATGCTCCTGTCATCATCACGCTTACACTCTTAGGACTTCTCTACTATGGCATTCGTGCCATCACAGAAGATAACCTTAGAAGAATGTTCGCCTACTCCTCAGGCTCACACCTCTCACTTATTGCACTTGGACTTATCCTTGCAAATGAGTATACTTGGTCAGGTAGTCTCTATTTTATAGCAACACATGCTCTCTCAAGTGCGGGAATATTTCTAATGATAGGACTCACATACACCCGTTTTAAAACAGTAAATATTAGTGAGCTTGGAGGCATTGCAACAAAGGCACCTCTCTTTACTTTTTTCTTTACTTTTTTTGCTTTAAGTATCGCTGGAGTTCCTGGGACTGGTGGGTTTGTAGCAGAACTACTCATCATTATAGGTGCTTTTAAAGCTAGTTTTTGGATAGGGGTTGTCACCGCTACAACAATGCTCTCTGCGATGATATATATCTTTTGGATGTTACAACGCACACTTTTTGGAGAGCCAAACAAAAGTCATGTGTTTAATGACCTCAACCTTAGAGAACTCTGCATTGTAGTACCTCTTTTTATACTCCTTTTAGTAACAGGATTAGCACCCTCTCTCTTTACACCCTACTTTGAACCTCTCCTTTTAGAGACTCTTCAAAAACTACCAACTACTTTAGGAGTGATGTAATAATGCAAGATATTTTCTTAGCCCTTCCTATGGCAATTATAATTTTTGGTGCATTAACACTTATGCTTTTGAGTCATTCAAAGCTTAGTATTAAATCTTTTAACCTTATCGCTGTAGCTTTTTTACTCCTCTCACTTTTTTTACAATTTATAAACTTTAGCACAGAGACTAATAGCTACCTTTTTGAGTCTATCTTTCATCAAAGTTTTATTCTTGATAAATTTGCTTCACTCTTTGATATGATGTTTACACTAGGAGCTATCTTAACGCTTCTTATAAACAACGACTATATAAAAAGCCGTAACTACTTCAATGGTGAATATTTTTCCCTACTACTCTTTAGTGTTTTTGGTATGATGATGCTCGCACACGCCCATGAATTACTTACTGCCTTTATAGCCCTTGAGATAGCTTCGCTTAGCATATATGCACTAGCAGGTTATCATAAAAGTAAACGAAGTAGCAGTGAAGCGATGATGAAGTATATGGTTTTAGGCTCACTTACTGGTGCATTTTTTATGCTTGGAACAGCTCTTATTTATGGTGCAGTTGGAGCTACAACACTCAATGAAATTGCTCTTTATGTACACTCTCACGAGTTACAAGAGATGACACTCCTTATAGTTGGTGCCTCATTTTTAATGGTTACAATTATGTTTAAAATTGGAGCTGTCCCTTTTCACTCATGGATTTTAGATGTCTATCATGGTGCACCCTACCCTATTACTATGTTTATGGCATCTACTTTTAAGATAGCTATTTTTGCGATTGCCCTGCGTCTATATCTTGTAAACTTTTCATCTATTAACTACATCTGGAGTGAACTCTTAGAGATAATGACTATTCTTACACTTATAGGTGGTTCACTTATAGCTATAAAACAAAACCTAGTAAAGAGGATGCTTGCAGGTTCGAGCATAGTCCATAGTGGCTATCTACTTATAGGTATCTCTTCACTTGGAGTTCACTCAAGCATCGCAGCCCCTGCCATTATGTTCTACCTTATCGCTTACTTTATTAGTTCAGTTGGTGCTTTTGGAATATTGAGTTTTATAGCTTCTCAAAGAAGAGGACAGATGAGTTATGATGACTTTAAAGGTTTTGCAAAAAAGCGTCCCTATATGGCACTTATGATGTCTATTTTTATGCTCTCTCTTGCAGGATTTCCATCTACCATTGGATTTTTAGGAAAATTTTATATCTTTAGTGCGGCCATAGAATCGGGACAAATTTTACTCGCTGCACTTGGTATACTCACAGCATTTATATCAGTCTATTACTACTTTAAACTCATTGCAATGATGTACTTTTATGAGAGTGATGCTGAGCAAAAGAGACTCCCACTTGGGATTAGTACCATTATGATTGTAGTGATGGCACTGATTGTAGTTTGGGGAGGGATTGGGACTTCGCTTATACCTTTTGTTCCAGGAGCCGATGCTTTTATCTCTTTTGCAAAAGAGGCTGTGAGTTCTCTACAGTAGCTCTTTTTACATAACACCAGCATATAGCAGATATCTATATGCTACCAGTCATCAAGCACAAAATCATTTGATTCACTTTTTACCTGCTTCACTTTTATATCTTTATTTATTTGGGGATCTTCTATTTTTTTTACTTTAGGTTTACTCATCTGCTCTTCAAACTGTAACTCTAAACCTTTACTTGTCATAATGAAACCATTTACATGTAGTTTTCCATCATGAATTTGCATATGATGCTCTTTACACAGAGGAATAAGATTATGCTTGTTATCCTTATGAAAATGTCCTATAAATCCAGCTTCATCAGCTAAACTTCTTTGGGATATATGATGCACATCCTCGGCCATTGCCCCACAGATAATACACTTTGTCACATAAAGCTCTTTGTTGTACTTACTCGTTTTTTTCTTCACTAGAAGCTCTAACTCATCAAAATCATTAGCAAGTCGTTTTCGAATAGCATTTGCCTCTTCTAAAAATTCACTATCCATATGCAGAGATTTTGCAAACTCCAAACCATAAATACTACTCCCACTCCCTGCCTGAAGGACACGGTTAAAGAGAAGTTTATCCGCTGATTCATCATACTCAACACTTAGATGCAGATCTACTACATTGTTAAGTCTTCGTATCTCTTGCATTGTTGAGAGTTGGTGCAGGTGTGTAGCAAAGAGAAAAAGACAACGGGTATTTGCTAGTTTTTTAATGGCACTCGCAACTATGGCAACACCAGAAAGTGTCTCTGTTCCATGACTTATCTCATCACCAAGAACTAAAGATCGTACAGTAGCACGGTTAAATATATTTTTTAACTCAAGCATCTCAACAGCAAAGGTTGAGAGTCCTTTGGCAAGATTATCTTTAGAGACTATGCGAGTAAAAAGAGAGTCAAATATGCTAAACTTCATAACCGAAGCACTCACAAAAAATCCAGACTGCGCCATTAGTGTGGCGATGCCTATACTTTTCATAAGAGAACTTTTCCCACTTGAGTTTATACCATAGAGTAAAACACCATTCACATCATGCCCATCATGAACATTTACATCAACCATAACAGTATCAGGATGAGGAAGATCCATATACTCACGACTTCCCATCACTATGTCATTAGGCACATAGAGTCCACCTCTCTCTTGTAACTCAATAAGTGGATGGCGAAGTTGCATTATTTGCATAAAGTTTTCATCCTCTTTAGCTTCTACAATCATAGGTCGAGAGTGCTTATAAGCTTGGGCTACTTTTGAAGAGCTTACACCTACATCAAGATCAGAAACATAAGCAATTACACGATCAAAGAGTAGTGAGTATCTGCGTTCATATACAGCTTGCAGATTTATATACTTCTCTTTTACAAGAGTCACTATCATACGGCGATTTTTCATAATTTTATCGGAGAGTTCATCCGTAAAGGCAGAGGTGATTTTTACAGAATTTGTCAGTTTTTTCACACTATACTGTAAGAAAAAAGCATCTTTTTTAAACTCTAATTCTATAAGAGAGTAACGATTTTTAGAGAGTGAAATGTAATAGCCCTCTTTCTCTAAAAGCCCCAATGTTACAAGTCGGTTAGAGCTTCCCGCATTAACCGACTCTAAAATCCCCTCTATTCGTTTCATAATATCTTTAAATGCTATAAGCATCACATCATTCTCTTTAACAAGAGTATCTATAGTCTCATCTACACCACTCATTAAAAAGTTCTCATCTACAGTTGCACTTGTAAAACGGCGAGAGACGTCGAGATCTATACTTTTGTTAATATCACGAAGAAATTCATCTACTTCAGACTCATGAAAAGGTGTCTTTTGAATCTTATGTTTTTTTACATAGAGCATTAACTCTTTTACGGACTGCATAGAGTCATAAACATGGTTCATCTCAAATGGATGTAAACGACCAAGATTGAGTCGGCGAGATAGTCTCTCAAGATCATAAACACCCCGCATCATCTCATCCAAGTAACGTACATGAGAGGAGACTCTCTCTATAAGATTATAACGGCGATTAAGTTCACCCTCTTCCATAATTGGGTTTAAAAGTCTCTCTTTGAGTAGACGTCTCCCTATTGCGGTGGCACTTTTGTCGAGCATTTTTAGAAGTGTAAACTCTTTTCTATCTTTTGAAATAATTCCCATCTGCTCTAATGCACTGTTTCCAAGATACATAAAACGACGATTATCTATTAACCGTGGCAGTGACATTTTTTGTACTATATGATAGTCATGCTCTATTACGAAATGAATAAGTATTGCTAGAGACTCTGTTATCATAGGGTTGCGTTCAAGATCAAGGTGTTCTATGGGGGAGAGAAGTGATTGAACCTGATAGACTTCACCAAAGAGTTTATTTTGAAACTCTATCTTAGGTCTTTGATTATTTACCGAGTAGTGATAATGATCTGGAATTTCCAAATACTGCATCACATGACGCTGATCATCTATACCATCTAAAAATGTTACTACAATTTCACTTGTTCTATATACATTCAAAAGATTAAAAACCTCATCTAATGCATAGGAGGGATCCTCACTCGTTGAGTGTGTCTCATAGAGCCAAGTTTTTCCTGTGGTTACATCTAATGCGGAGTAGCCTACACTATAAATATCTTTGTATTTATCTATAATAAGTGAAACTATATAGTTATCATCATTATCTACTATATGCTCAAAATTTGTTCCAGGAGAGACTATCTGAGCGATATAACGACTTATTTTAGGGGGTTTTCCCTTCTGTTTTACGACTATAACAGTGTACTTTTGCTCTTGAATAAGACGGTTTAAGTAGCGTTCAAAACTTACAGCTGGAACACCTGCTAAGAGAGGATTTCTATCTGAATTTTCTACTATATTTTTATTTTTCTTTGTGAGTTGTATATTTAAAAGTTCCGCTATCTCTTTGGCTTTACCAATCTGCTCTTCATCATTGTTAACCTCATAAACCTCATAAAAAGTACCAATTTCCATAAAGACTACCGTGTCACGGCCATACTTCTCTTCAAAGTGACGTTGCAGATCAAAGTAAGTCTGTGTTAAAAGTCTCTCTTTATTATTTAATATAGCACTTACATCTGATGATTTCACAGAAAATTAACCTCTAAGTTCTTTTATAGCAGCATAAGCTTCATTGAGTCGCTTAGTCTTTTCTTCTGAAAATTCTAACATATCTTTAGGAAGTCCTTTACTCACAAGTGAGTCATAATGATGCTCTTTCATAAGTCTTCGATAGTTCTTTTTTACAACTGAAAAATCATCATTAGGAGTACACTCTAACTCAGCATAATAAGCATCCATTTGATTTATAGATGCTGTTTGCTTAAATGCACCACCACTACTGGAGTAGCTTCTGTTTGAATAGTTTGAGTAACTATATGATCCACCATTTTTTCTAGCTTTTTCAAAAGCTTGAAATGCCTCAGCATAAAGAAACTTAACCCCAATAAGAAGAAAAAATGTAAAAGGAAAGAAAAGAATACGTGGTGCAAATATTAAAAGTAATATTCCTATAAAGACACTTCCAAAACATATTCCAAGCCATGTAATCTCAAGAAATATTCCTAATGCTATAAACGCCAAACCAAGTAATTTTTTCAATCATATAACCTTATTTTATTATGGAAAAAATTATATCATAGTTAATGTCGAATTTTATTAATGAAGTGTGAAAGTAGATGAAATATAGTGTAAATGAATGGAGCGGGTGAAGGGATTCGAACCCTCGACAGCCTGCTTGGAAGGCAGGAACTCTAGCCACTGAGTTACACCCGCATGGTGTATTTTTAAATGGTGCCGACACGAGGATTTGAACCCCGGGCCTGCTGATTACAAATCAGCTGCTCTAGCCAACTGAGCTATGTCGGCAAAAAAAGTCTTTACAAATTTTTGAATTATTTGTGCTTTAAAATTAGGCGAAGCATACACTAAGTATGTGAGTCTGATTTTGAAGTGCAAATAAACAAAAAGAAGTGGCGCGGTGGAAGGGACTCGAACCCTCGACACCCTGCGTGACAGGCAGGTACTCTAACCAACTGAGCTACCACCGCGTATATAATAAAAGTTTGTATTTTGGTTTAGTTGTGCAGAAGTTTTTAGTGAAATGTACTCTAGTACATAATCTAAAAGCTGAAGTGCAAATAAACAAAATATGGTGGGCACTACTGGACTCGAACCAGTGACATCTACCTTGTAAGGGTAGCGCTCTACCAACTGAGCTAAGCGCCCAACTTAATGGGAAAATAAAACACCAAATAAAATGGCGACCCCTAAAGGATTTGAACCTCTGTTCCTACCATGAAGTGATAGTGTCCTTGGCCACTAGACGAAAGGGTCACTGTTACTTTCATAAACGAAAGGTTTGTTAAAAATGGTGGGCACTACTGGACTCGAACCAGTGACATCTACCTTGTAAGGGTAGCGCTCTACCAACTGAGCTAAGCGCCCATCCAAACTAAAAACAGTGGCGCGGTGGAAGGGACTCGAACCCTCGACACCCTGCGTGACAGGCAGGTACTCTAACCAACTGAGCTACCACCGCATATTTGTTTTTAATTTAAAAATGGTGTCCTGTGATGGATTCGAACCATCGGCCACATCATTAAAAGTGACGTGCTCTACCAGCTGAGCTAACAAGACATTTTGTCTCTTATTTGTTAAGAGGTCGAAATTATAGACAAATAGATTCTATATGTCAAGGGTAAAAGAGACAAATTTAAAAAAAAGTCTCTTTATCTATTAAAAGGAGCATTTTAATGGCATATAAAGCACTCTGATGTTGTATATAGTTCCTATCTCCATTAAAGTGTAAATGCTTTTCTATATGGGTATCTTTTGTTCTTGCACTAATGTATACAGTCCCAACTGGCTTTTCATCTGTTCCACCACTCTCCCCTGCAATGCCACTCACTGAAAGTGTATAGTCTGCATTACTCACATTTACAGCACCCTCACTCATTTCTAAAACAACTTCTGCACTTACAGCACCATTTTTTACTAAGGTAGTATGCTCTACAGCTAACCAGTTCTCTTTGAGTGCATTCGAGTATGTGACCAGCGAACCATCTAATATAGCTGAGGCTCCATTACTTTTTGTAAAATAGTATGTTAATAAACCACCCGTACAGCTCTCAGCAAAACTGACTTTTTTTGAAAGAGTTGCAAGTTTCTCTATTATATATGGCACAATATCTGAAGATGCTATAAGTTTTTGAGGAAGGAGTCTCTTTCCTGCATGAATAAACTTACTAATATCACCATAGCGTTTAGAAGATATATCTACTCTCATCCATCCATCTACGATTTGTGTTACAACAAAACTAACTTCAAATGTTTGTGCAATTGGACTCAAAATATTTAGAAGTGTACTCCTCTCTTCTTCAAAAATATGCACAGATGCTTTTGTCTCTTTAGAAGGAATGAGAAGTGTTGGCATCTTTTCATTTTCATCTATTTGCAGTACATTAACAAGAGAGTTATTGTACTCAAGGAGGTAACTTCTCTCTTCAAAAAGTGTAGCCTTTTGTGGAATAAGAATACCTTCTTGCAAGACTTGGTTATCACTTGTTGCAGTACATATAAGCTTGCCAATAGTAGAAAAATTCTTTTTACTTGTAATTATAATGATCTTCTCTTGTGCATTTAATCTCTCTTCTATATAAAGAAAGAGAGAATTGTCACTACTTTTAAAATATGTAACAGAATTTATAAAATCACTATTATTTTCTATTTGACGAAGAACATACTCTTTTAATGCTACATTGTAAATAAACATATTTCCAATAAATATAAGATGTAATTTCATTGTATAACAACCTTCTTGTGTAAAATTAAAAAAATAATAACCATATTAAGCTTAATTAGTGATTTTCATGATTGTCCTCTAAATATACTTTTAAATATTATTTAGATAAAATCCGAAAAAACAATACTTACGATTATGAAGGACATTCAATTGACTGCTGATAAAAAAATACTTCATGTGATCTCAAATGAAACAAAAAGTTCAATTGATCAGATGAGGATTGTTACTCCAAGTATTTATGCTTCAATTTTCACTCAATATGCTAATGAACATGGGGAGAGCATTGAGCATGAACCAAAACTTGCTTATGATATTTTAGAAACAGAATGTACAACTCTTTCTAATTTACAATCACAAACATCTAAAAATGCCTCGCAACTGAGTGACACAACAAATAAAGCACTCCATGCCATAAAAGATAAAGATGAAGCACTGCTTAGTGAAGTACTCAAAGAGACACAATCGTTAAAAGAAGAGATAGAAAAGCTTAAAGAGGCTGTCTACAGAGATGAACTTACACATGCTTACAACAGAAAATGGCTACATGACAGACTTCTTGTTCAAAATGAAAACAGTTTTTTAAGAAGTGGTGTCTTAGTTATGATTGACTTGAACTACTTTAAGCAGATTAATGACACACATGGACATATTTTAGGGGATAAGGTTCTTATATTTATAGCGAATGAACTAAAAAAGAGTAAACAAAATATTATTCGTTATGGTGGTGATGAATTTCTTATTGTTTTTGATGCAAGCCATACACTAAAAAATGCTCTACAGATACTTAATAAAATAAGAGAAAATGTTTTAAAGAAAAAGCTCAAAGCACATGATTCTATGTTTAGAATTAGCTTCTCCATTGGTGCAGTAGCATTTAAAAAGGGTGATACTCTTTCAGAAGTGATAGAGAGTGCTGACAAAAACATGTATGCAGATAAACAACTTATTAAAAAGAGAATTAAAGGCATAGAAGTTTAAAATACGAATACTTTATCAGTTTTTTAATATATTAAAGATATAATCCAAAAAAATTTCATACACTTTTGAGGTACTTATGGATTATAAAGACACACTACTTTTACCAACGACTAGTTTTGCAATGCGCGGAAACTTAATAAACAACGAACCAAAACGTTATGCTACATGGGATGCAGAGAAAGTTTACGAGAAGATGAAAGCAAACCGTAAGGATGCTCCAAAGTTCACACTTCACGATGGTCCTCCTTATGCAAATGGTCATATTCACATCGGTCATGCACTCAACAAAGTCCTCAAAGACATCATCATTAAACACAACTATTTTAACGGCAAATCTGTTCGTTTTACTCCGGGTTGGGATTGTCACGGTCTACCAATAGAGCAACAAGTTGAGAAAAAGCTTGGTGGGAAAAAGAAAAAAGAGCTTCTTGAGACTGCAGAGATTCGTAAACTTTGTCGTGAACATGCTGCAAAATTTGTAGATATTCAAAGAGATGAGTTTAAAACTCTTGGTATCATCGCTGACTGGGAAAACCCTTATGTTACTATGGACTACAAATTTGAAGCAAACATCTACCGTACACTTGCAAGTGTTGCAAAAAAAGGTCTTTTAGTAGAACGTTCTAAACCTGTTTTTTGGTCATGGGCTGAGAGAACTGCACTAGCTGAAGCTGAAGTGGAGTACGAAGACAAAGAGTCTCACTCTATATTCATCGCGTTTGAGTTAGATGCAGACGCAAAAGCAAAACTAAACATAACAGGAAAAGCAGCTCCTGTTATCTGGACTACAACTCCTTGGACTATTCCAGCAAATACTGGTATATCTATGAACCCAGAAGAAGAGTATGTTCTTACTGACACGGGTTATATCGTAGCTAAAGAGCTTTTTAACTCTATGATTGAAGAAGAAGTTATAAGTGGAAAAGTTGTTCAAACTTTTAAAGCTACTGACTTTGAAAATACTAAAGCTATAAATCCTCTTAATAAACGTGAATCTCGCATCATCTTAGGTGAGCATGTTCTTATGGATAGTGGTACAGGTTGTGTACATACTGCTCCAGGACATGGTGAGGATGATTACCGTGTTGGACTCCTTTATGACTTAGAGGTTGTTATGCCTGTTGATGAGACTGGTTGTTTTGATAACACTATTGTTAGAGATAACCTCATTCCAAATGCAGAAGATTTTTTAGGTCGTCATATCTTTAAATCTAACGATGATATAATAGAACTAATGGGAGATGCAGTACTTAAAGTAAGTAAATTTACTCACTCATATCCACACTGTTGGAGATCTCATACTCCACTTATCTTTAGAGCAACGAGACAGTGGTTTATCTCTGTAGATGGAACGCCTGAGGGGCAAAACGAAACACTTAGAGAGAATGCTCTAAGCGAAGTAGAAAAAACTCTTTTCATCCCTGAAACTGGTCGTAAACGTCTTACATCTATGGTTGAAAACCGTCCTGACTGGTGTATATCTCGCCAACGTGATTGGGGTGTTCCTATCGCTTTCTTTAGAGTGAAAGCGACGGGTGAAGTTATTTTCGATGAGAAAGTTCTTAACTATACAGCGATGATTTTTGAGATGCAAGGAAGTGATGCTTGGTACTCACTACCAACAGAACACCTACTCTACCCTGGTGCTGGTTACAAAGCGAACGAAGTAGAAAAAGTAACAGACATCTTAGATGTATGGTTTGACTCAGGTTCTACTTGGAACTCAGTTATCAAGTCTCGTAACTATGATGCTGGTGAGTACCAAGCAGACCTTTATGTAGAGGGTTCTGACCAACACCGTGGTTGGTTCCAATCTTCACTTTTCCTCTCATGTGCAGTAGAGCATAAAGCACCATATAAAGGTGTTTTAACTCACGGTTTCACAGTGGATGACAAGGGCGAAAAAATGTCTAAGTCTAAGGGTAACGTTATCGCTCCTGAGAAAGTTCTCAAAGAGTACGGAAGTGAAATTCTTCGTTTATGGGTAGCTTCATCTGATTACCAAGGGGATTTAAAAATCTCTAAAGGAATACTCAAACAAATTTCTGAAAACTATAGAAAGCTAAGAAATACATTTAGAATTATGCTTGCAAATATTAATGACTTAGAGACACTTACTCCTTATGAAGAGATGGGTACACTTGATAAGTGGATTTTAGATGTAAGTGCTGATGTATTTGCTGAAGTTCATAAAGCATTTAGTGAGTACAACTTTGTAAATGGTATGAGCACACTCAACAACTTCATCGCAAATGAGTTAAGTGGTATGTATATCGATATGACAAAAGACAGCCTTTACTGTAATGCGAAGAACTCTAAACGAAGAATGGCAAGCCAAAGTGCAATGGCAATGATAACAAAATCTCTTTTACTCCTTATGGCTCCTGTTCTTACTTACACTTGTGATGAGATCATAGAGCATGCTCCAGCAGTTGTTAAAGGTGATGCTGAGTCTATCTTCGACCTTGTATATGCTCCGATAGTTACAGGTGAGTCAAACTTTAATGCAGAGTATATGACAAAAGCTCGTGAAGGTTTTGGTTCTGTTGTAGATACTCTTAAAAAAGAGAAAATAATAAAATCTACACTTGAGCTTGTTATCTACACTGAATCTAAAGTGGCACTCGATCTTGATCCAACTGATGCTGAAGATTGGTTTGTTGTTAGTGGTGTTTATGAAGACAAAGCAGAAGAAGAGATTCTTGGTTCATTCAAAGTAGATGAAGACAGTTTCACAATTACAAAAGCGACTGCACACAAATGTCCACGATGTTGGAAATTTCAAGCAGAGAAAGAAGAGTCTACATGTAAACGCTGTGAAGAAGTAGTTAGTGCCTAACTTCGAAGAACCAGTCTCATTTACATTTATCGCAGTAAGCATCGCTGTGATATTTGCCTTGGTAGGACTTGGTATACTACTTGTAAAAAAATTCAAGTAGTTTCTCTCCTCTAAAAAAACACTCTTATTTCATCAATTATGCAACATCATGTACCAAGTACTTGCCTTTATGAGTTTGTGCTATGACATTTTGTTTTATTTTTGTAGATGAAGTTTGAGGGTTATAGCTTACCTGTACAATTTTTGCACCCTTTAACTTTAAATACTCTTCTACTGCAATATTATGAGGTTTATCTCCCCAATCTTCTCCAACCACAAAAATATCAACATCAACTGCTTTACATTGAGTCACATACTCAAGTTTATCATAGGATACAACATCATCTACACAGTCTAAAGATTTTAACATTCTCATTCTTTGGTCCAATGGAATTACAGGTACATTTTTTTTATATGAAGCGACTACTTCATCAGAAGCAACCCCTACTACAAATTTGTCACCCAATGTTTTACAGTATTCTAAAAGGTCTAAATGACCAATATGTAACAAGTCAAAAGTACCAACGGTATATACGGTCATGATTTACTTCCTTAAGTAATATTTATTTTATTCATAATACCCTTTTATACTGAAATTTATGTTATACTGAAAAAATAATTACAAAATACTTAAAAAGCAGGAATTTAAATGTCAAAAGAGAGTATCATACACGAAAAGTTACAACAACCCACAATTTTATCTTATATCAAAGATATTCCAAACCTTTTATCACTTTCAGGTTTAGCTTGTACCATACTTGCTATTTATTACTCCATCGAGGGTGTTTATGCTCTTGCCATGATTGGAATGGTTTGGGCAGTTGCTTTTGATTGGGCTGATGGACTTGTCGCTCGAAGACTCAAAGGAAGAACTCCAACGGATGCAAAATTTGGAGGTCAACTTGATGTACTTATAGATATTGTAAGTTATGGTGTAACACCTGCTATTTTACTCTTAAGTTATGGAAATTTTGAACCACTTTTTTTAATTGGAGCCTTTATAATAGTTTCTGCTGCTGCCATACGTTTAAGCTACTTTAGTACATACGGTTTAGCTGGAGGGACAAAATACACAGGATTAGCATTAGATAATAATAGTTTAATTTTAGTTTCTATATTTTTATTAGAGGGTTTCGTGAGCAGTGGAACTTTTACAACTATTTTATACATAAGTGGTGTTTCACTTGCTATACTGAATGTTTCAGAGATTAAGACACCAAAACTCTCAGGGAATCCTAGAAATGTTTGGCTTTTGGCTATGTACACTTTAGGAATCACTACTATTTATAGCTGGAAGCTTTTAAGTTGAGAGAGAGTTTAAAAGGGGTAAATATATATTGCCAACCAAACTACAACTTTTTTTGTTTTTAAAAGTTTATGCTCTCTATGAGCAGGTATAAAAAGGGCATCGCCTTTTTTAAGTTTATGCACTACACTATCCATCTCTATTTTTGCACATCCTTGTAGTACAACTACCCACTCATCACACTCTTGAATGAAAGTTTGTGGAGTGCTTAGGGTGTTTGAGATAATTGTTTTTATCTCTACATTTTTATGACTTAAAAGTGTTTCGAAATTTTCACTATCTAATGCAGGAAGCTTATACTCAAAAATATTTTTCATTATTTGAGTAGTTCTAAGAGTTCATTACCACTAAATTTAATGTCATCTTGCTGTCTATTTTCATCATACACCGACTCTTGAATAGCCTGTTTTTTCTTTTGGAGTTCTAAAATCTTCTGCTCAATACTATTTTCTATTATAAGCTTATAAACAAAAACTGCCTTTGTCTGTCCTATTCTATAGGCTCTATCGGTCGCTTGATTTTCTACTGCTGGATTCCACCATGGGTCATAGTGTATGACAGTATCGGCTGCTACGAGATTTAGCCCTACTCCACCTGCTTTAAGAGAGATGAGGAAGATACTTGCATTCCCCTCTGTAAACTTCTCTATAGCCTCTTCGCGTTTAATTGTCGAGCCTGTAAGTTTTGAGTAAGAAATATTTTTGGCAATTATCTGCTCTTCTAAAATTGCCAACATTGAGGTAAACTGAGAAAAAACAAGTACCTTTCTCCCCTCCTGCATTAGCTCATCTATAAGATCTAAAAAGAGTTCAAGTTTGGCAGACTCTTTGACTTTTTGTGCCTCACTAATTTTGAGGAGACTTGGGTCACAACAGACTTGACGCAGTTTTAAAAGAGCATCCAAAATAGTGATATGAGAAGAGCCTATCCCTTTCTCTTTAACAGCATCTTGTACTTTTTTCTCCATAGTCACACGAATAGACTCATAGAGTTTGGACTGTTTTGCATCAAACTGTGTATATTTTATTATCTCAGATTTTGCTGGAAGTTCATCAGCTACAATCTCTTTTGTTCGCCGTATCATAAAGGGTTTGAGCCTCTTGTTGAGCAAGTTTTGGCGTTCAAAATTATGCTCTTTCTCTATTGGTGTTTGGTAGTAGTTTCTAAAAAAACTCAATGTATCTAAAAACCCTGGCATCAAAAAACTAAAGATACTCCAAAGTTCCCCTAAATGGTTCTCAATAGGTGTTCCACTTAATGCTAGTCTATACTCAGAATGGAGTTTTTTAATAGCTATAGCCATCTTTGTTTTTGGGTTTTTTATCTTCTGTGCTTCATCTAAAATAATGTAAGAAAAAGAGTGTTTAAGAAGTACCTCTTCATCACGAGTGACAAGCGCATAAGTCGTTAAAACGATGTCATAGTTCCCTATCTCATCAAAATATTTTGCTCTCTCATTCCCATGCAGGATAAGAACACTCAAATTTGGAGTGAATTTTTTAGCTTCATTTTTCCAGTTTGCCACAAGAGAAGTTGGCATCACAATAAGCGATGGTTTTTGTAACTTATCTTGCTCTTTTAAACGCGAAAGATGTGCTAATGTTTGGATGGTTTTTCCCAGTCCCATATCATCTGCCAAAATTCCACCAAACTTAAACTCATGTAGAAAGTTAAGCCAGTTAAGCCCCTCTTGTTGATACTCTCGAAGAGTGGCGTTTAATGCCTTTGGAGGTTTAGCTTCTTTTATACCCTTAAAGTCTTTAAGCTTTTGTGAGAGTTCCAAAATCTCTCTACTCCCTCGCCAAATAACATCATCATCCATAAAATCAACAAGATGAGCATCATAAGGAGAAATCTTCAAAGAGTCATCACCCTGTTTTTTATCAAAGAGTTCTATAATAGTTTTTAAAATAGGCTCAATCTGCTTTGTCTCAATAGAGACAAAATGATTTTCTGAGACCTCTACATTGATAATCTCAGGCATAGAGCTAATATCATCAAACTCACTTATAATAGTTGAAACAAGAGGTGCAATAGCTTGGGAATGACCATCAAATTCTAGGTTAAAAGAGAGATCAAACCAGTTGTTTGATGCTTCACTCTCAACAACTACTTCTGAATCACTCTCAAACTTCAGACTAAATGCCTCATCTTGAACTATCTCCCACCCCTCACTACGAAGTTTTTCTAAGCCACTCTCTAAAAAATCACTCCAGAGTTGTAGTTGCGCTTGTCTGTTTGACTTTTCAAGAATTACAGAGAGATTCTCTTCTACAATTTTCACTTCAAAACCAAAATCTTCTATAGTTTTTTTACAATTCGCTTCAAAAAGAAGTTTTCTCTCTATCTCAACTTTTTCACCACTCTCATAAAAAGAGCTAAATTCAAGCTGTGGCATATACTTCACACTATACTTTTCATAAGAAAAATCTACTACAAAAGAGTTGTTAGCTTTAAGATGAAGTGTTGGGATGGGAATTGTAGAGATTTTTTGAACTTTTATACCTTTTGGCGTTTGAAGTTTTAAAGATGGGATTTTTTTTGCGACAATTTCTAAAACATCACTCACACCCTCTTTTGGAATCTTTGGTGCCTTATTCATAAGTATATAGTTTTCTAAACTTATATCCAACTCTTGAAGTGTGTTATTTAGGGTATTTAGTACAAGTGGTGGTTCTGTCTCAAAAACCCTCTGCTCTTTTGCACTAAGGTTTGACTTGAATGTGTAGTTCCCTTTGTAGAGTTTTAAAGAAAAATCTGTTTGAAATGGAGCTTCTATAAAATCTATCGCTTTTTGATTATACTCAAAATAAGCACGACCAGTTGCCACTATCTTTTTTACAAGAATATTTCCAAGTGAACCACTCAACTTATTCATAGTAGAATAATAATCCTCGGAAACAAAAACACGAAGTAGTTGCAAAATATCTTCATCTTCTGTAACTTTCAATTCACGATAAGAGTAGGAGTGAAGTACCTTATAATTATCTAGTTTAGTTCCCCTGCTTATTGAGCCATTTTTAAGTCTCTTTGATTTAAAAATAGCCACTTTTCCCTTGTCATAAGATTTAGCACCATCAAGCCTATATGTTAGAAAATAGTCCTCTTTCTCTAAACTTGAGCTCTTTTTCTGAGAATTATTCACATCAAGAAGCCATTTTTGAAGCATAAAATCATCACTGTTTTTTAGATGACCTATCTTAGACAATTCTCTTCTTTGAATTGACATCATATCTGACTTGTATGTTATGCAGACAGCTGCAATATGCTTACAGTTGTATGTAACAGGACAACTACAAGTACCAGCTATGACTATATCAAAATCTTCATCTTCATAAATTTCTATATTTTGTTCATAAGGTTTATGTGATGAACCAAGTACTTTTCCAACAATAACTGTACTCTCATCACCATATTCATCTACCTCCATAAACGATTTACACTCAATAACTTTTCCATAAGAGTAGTACTCAAGCCCACGCTTATAATATGTAGTATTAATATTATTTTTAATGTTTTCTGTTGTTATTATTATTCTATCCATCTATTTCTCTTTTATTTTTTAATATTCATATCATAAGAAACTTTCTCAAATAACTGAGCTAAAAACACTTTTTTAAAGTCATCATTATTTGTAAACTGCTGATAAATTTTAAAGCCATCACCCATAAAATAGTCTTGTATGGTATCTGTTGCGACATCGGAAAAAACCACTTTCATATTTTGTCTATCTGTATTTGATGTTGATTTTATAAAATCACTATTAGTTCTAATATCATCACTGATATTTTGCACCAATCGCTTTACTTTATCATCATCGCCAAAGTCTATATTTCCAAACTTATCATTAAAGGTTTGTAAGATATTTGAGAGTACATCTATCTCAGGTTCTGCACTGCCACCACTTCCATCGCCTGTCATTGGTTTAAGAACACCATCGCCACCAAGTCCGATATTTTGTATATCTTTTAACTGTATTCTATAACTATCATAATCGATATTATCCAGTATCCCCTTTGAAAGATCTTCATCTTTTTCAATCTCTAATTTTGAAAATAATTTACTCAAAAACATATATCTTTTTTCAACAGAAATATTTTCATCTCTAAAAGGTATGATTTGAACTAAAAATGAATATAGTCGTAAAAAAGATTGTACTTTACCTTTAAACTCTATTTTTGTGTCTTTATCTAATTCTTTAAACTCTTCTACTCCACTATCTAAAATCGAATGTATAACATCTTCTTTTTTATTGCTTATAATTGCTTCTGCAAAACTTTCAATAAGCACATTATCATAAACTTTAAAACCATCCAATAAGTCTACTAAATCATATAGTTTATTATGGTCAGTTTTTTCTTCTAAAGATGTCATTTCATAATAATCTTTAAATGACTTTTCAACATCATCGTGTGTATTGTAAAAGTCAAGTACAAAAGTTTCATTTTTATTTGGCATTACACGATTAAGTCGTGAAAGTGTCTGCACACATTTAACGCCACCAAGTTTTTTAAACACATACATCGTGTGTAATTTCGGTTGGTCAAATCCAGTTTGGTATTTATCTGCTACAACTAAAAATTTATACTTTTGGGTATCAAATTCCTCTTTTGTTTTAGAATCGCCAAAACCATTTAGTTTACCCTCTGTGTACTCTTCATCATCTATCTTTACAGTCCCTGAAAAAGCCACAATAGCTTTATATGGCTGATTATTATCTTTTAAATATCTATTTAATGACATAAAGTATTTAACAGCATCTTGCCGTGACTGTGTAACTATCATAGCCTTTGCTTGACCTTTTATCTTCTTGATTACATTATCAAAAAAATGGTCTCCGATAATACGAATCTTTTTATCAATAGTTATTGTTTGTGTTTCTACATAATGCTTTAGTTTTCGAGAGGCTCTTTTTTTATCATATTTAGGGTCATCTTCTATTGCACTCAGTAGTTTATAATAACTATCATATGTTGTATAGTTTTTTAAAACATCCAGTATAAAATTTTCTTCAATAGCTTGTTTCATACTATAAAGATGAAAAGGAACATATCCACCATCATCAAGTTTTTTTCCAAACAACTCTAAAGTTTTCTCTTTTGGTGTAGCAGTAAAAGCAAAGTATGAAGCATTTTTCTGTAATTTTTTAGCCTTAATAATCTCCACAATCTCATCTTCTAATGTTCTTTCCTCTTCACTCTCTGTATCACTACCAATACTTCCACCCATACCTTGCATTGTTGAACCACTTGTTGAACTATGAGCTTCATCTATAATTATTGCAAAATTTTTATCGGACAAATCTCCTATATCATTTACAATAAAAGGAAATTTCTGAATAGTTGAAATAATAATTTTCTTACCATCTTTTAGCGACTCACGAAGTTGCTTACTCCCATTCTTAATAGGTTCAACAACACCACTCTGTGAAGCAAACGATGCAATATTATCTTGTATCTGTTTGTCCAATATCGTTCTATCTGTAACAACAATAATACTGTCAAATATAGGTTTTGTACCACTACTATCCATATGACTCACAAGCTTATGAGCTAACCACGAGATAGAGTTAGATTTTCCACTTCCTGCACTATGTTGTATCAGATACCTTTGCCCCACCCCTTGTTCTTTTGAGTCATCAAGTAGCTTACTTACTACATCAAACTGATGAAATCGTGGAAAGATAATCTTTTTACTTACTTTCTTAGTCTCTTTATTTTTTTCTTCTATATACTGTGTATAATTTTTAACTATATCTATCAGTGTATCTTTTTTAAATATCTCTTCCCAAAGATAAGCTGTTTTCACACCATCACTTAAGGGATTACCTGCACCTTTTTTTAGTTCTTTATCTGCTTTTCCTGCATTTAAACCTTTATTAAAAGGCAAGAAAAATGTTTTACCTGCTGAGAGTCTTGTAGTCATATAAACTAAGCTTGTATCTACTGCAAAATGTACTAAACATCTACCAAATTTAAAAAGCTCTTCTCTTGGGTCACGATCTTGCTTATACTGTTTTATTGCATCATTGACATTTTGACCTGTTAGCTCATTTTTCAATTCAAGTGTAATAATTGGTACACCATTTAAAAACAGTACCATATCAAGTGATTTTTCATTCTTAAGACTAAAATGAACTTGTCTCATTACAGAAAAAATATTTTTAGAATATAGTTTTACAATATCAGCATTTAATGTAGAGTTTGGCTTATCATAGGCGATGACTAACTTTATGCCATTATCTTTTATGCCATTCTTAAGAACATCCACAATCGTTTTAGATTGTATCTGCTTAAAAATTCGTTTTACTATTTTAGTTTTATACTCACTACCATGTATAATTTTTAACTTCTCTAACTCTTCATTTTGAGTATCTTCTAAAAATCTAAACAATAGTTCAGTATCTAAACATAAAGCTCTATCATAGTCGTGATAGTTTCGTTTCTCATAGCTATTACTATCAAATAAGTAACTCTCTATAAACTCTTCTAAATTAATCTCTTTTAATTCTGTCATTTCATCGCCTTAATTAAAATGTTTCTTCATCAGCTTACCTTTAGACACATTATAATACAATTCTGTATCTTGATATACCAAATGGTATAGAGGAGTATCTCTTAGATATTCACTCGCAGGTGGCTGGATAACATTGCACAGCCGTACCAAAGCGGTGTTAAACTCCAGCGACACTTTTTAAATACCTAAACCTACTATCTTCATCAAAATAATCTATATCAATAATACTACTTTTATGTAAAATATTATTTGCTACTTGATTATGTGCATTTGTAATATTTAAGAGTTCAAAAGAAGCATTAGTTTTAGCATTAGATAATAAAAAATCTTCAACTCTCCAAATAATAGCATTAATATGCTCTTTATTTGACAAACTCCCTACATCACTATAATGATGCTTAGATGTTTTTTTATCTACTATATCAAAATCAAAAATAGTATTTTCATTAACTTCAAGATATTTAGAAAACTCTTTTACAACAAGTTCTTTTGTATCTTGTTTTATAATCTCAATAGTGTCTATCTTTTCTTTAATGTGGAACTTATAACCAATATAATCTTCATATAAAATCTCTAAAACTTCTTCAAAATTTTGAGAACTTCTAAAATATTTTTTTTCACTAAATTTCAGATAGTTTCCATACCAATGTGATAAATTTACTTCTTTATTTAAAATATCAATAAATTTTACAATGCTATTCTTATCTACAGATGGAAAACTCATTAATTTACTCAAATGTGTATCATTTATAAAATGAAGTACATTTTTTTCATCATTTGCTAAATGGATGCCTACATTAAAAAACTCATCACTGTCTATATTTGGACAATATCTTATTGTCTGATAGTTATATAATCTTCTCATCTTGTAAATATCTCCCTATTTCCGATTCTTTGTGTCAAAATAAATGCTATTTCATCTTTTATATTTTGAGGATTCCACTCACTAGGTAATTCATCTATCAATGCTAAAACTTCATCATAACTAAGTTTTTTATTCATCTTAACAACACTATTGATTTTATCACCAAGTAAATAATCATCATCAAAACAAAATTTATTATAAAACAAAGGCATCTCAAACAATGCATTATCTCCCTCAATATCATAAAAAGAACTCAACATTTCAAATGCACCACCAAAATCTATAAGATAGTTTTTATTATCATCTTTGCAATGTAAGATATTAGGATTACTTTTATTTCTATCACTATTCATTATATATCCATCATAATTAATAGTCTCTTTTTCCATCTGTTTAGTTAAAGAGCTACCTATAAACTTCTCACTATTATTTATCCATTTTACTCCAAGGTTCAAGCCTTTAGAATTTATAATATTTCGCAATGCTACTTGCTCTCTTTCATTCGATGAATTTTCAAATTTTGCCTTTGCATCTACAATAAAATCATCATCTATTTTAAGATAAACTATTTCAGGTATCTGTTTAAAATCAAATTTTTGCAATAATTTATAAGATAAAGTTTCTATAAATATCCCATAATCAACTTTATCTGCCAAAGTTCCATCATCTCTAGTCTTTAGCACATAAGTATTATTGTCCTCTGCTTTTACTACAACAGGGCAACTATTTCCATAGCTTGTAACATCTTTTATTTCATTTATATATAATTCTTGCATCAAACGACCCTTATCTGCCCAGTAACGACTTCACTTATTAAGCTAATTTTATACTCTTTGATTAAATCTATCTCTTTTTGAATTTGCTTTATGACTTTATCTATTTTGGATAATTCAGCTTCAATATAGTGAACTATCTCTTTTTGTTCTTTTTTTGGAGGAAACACAACTTTATAATTTTTCACATCTGTTCCCGTTATCAGAGGTTGTGCTGTTGATGTAGATAATTTATTTAAATCTAAGTATCTTAAATAATAATACATATATTGATAATTTTCAGATGTTTTTATAATTAAGGCATTATCCGTAACCCATATTTTTTCATCTGACATATGAACATTACCACACTTCGCACCGACTCTACCAATAATTAATGTATCTTCATAAATATTGTAATCAGAATAATATCCTATTATCCCATTTCCCCCATAGACCTTATAACTTCCTTCACTTACTATGTCACTTGAAGTTAATCCTGTACCACTATATATATTTATTGAATATTTTAGCTTTTTTATTTTCCAACTATTGGGTATATCCCCAATCCACTTAATCCCACTATCTGTCATCTTCATACTATCATCTAAGCCTTTTGTAACAGCTTGGTTTATGATAGCCTCTTTCTGCTCTTCGAGAAGTGATAGCTGTCTTTTTTTTTCTTTTATAAACTCTTCTATTTGTTGATTTTTTATATCTAAAAAATTTGCTATTTTTTCTTGTTCAGTATATGGTGGTTGAGTTATATTAAAATTTTTAACAATGTCTAAACTAATGTTATTTTGAGTTGTTGAACTTGATAAAAAAGGCAACTTATCTTCAATAGTTTTCAGATAATAGAATAAAAATTTATAAAAAAGCTCTTCTTTTGGCTTAATAGCTAAAATAGCTTGATTTGTTGTTAGTTCATAAGGGCTATATGCGACCTTGCCAAGTGAAGCATATATAGAGTATAAGATAGAGTATGCCTCTACTCTTTGTGCCGATGAATTATTTAATCCCTTTTCTGTAATATATTTTTTCGTTTTTTCTATATATTCAGACTTAGTTATATCAGCAATAGCCACCCATAATAAAGCATCATCTTTATTCTCTGTCCAGTAATCACTATTTGATGTTAATGGTGTTCCTCCACCCATAACTTTATCAACCATAAATTTTAATTTTATAACTTCCCAATGCTCAGGAATATCCCCTATAAACTCTACACCTGATGGTTTATAGCTCTCATACTGCTTCATTATTTAATTATCTCTTCTAAAAGGTTTTCAGTTTTTTCTTCAAGAGCTTTGATGTCTTTAAAAATCTCATCTAACTTTCTTGGTGCTTTGTACTCATAGAAGTATTTGTTAAAAAGTATCTCATAGCCAACTTTAACACTATCCCAAACTATCCAAGCATCAGAAACATACGGTTTTACCTCTTTATCAAAATACTCTTGTATATCTTGTTTTAGTGGTATCTTCTCACTATCTCTTAAGTCACTATCAGCAAGTAGCCCTTTTTCAGTGTCAAAAGGGTCTATACAAACTTCACTTGCTTCTTTACTTACTGAGCCAAAAATATCTCGTATAAGTTTTACCTGTCCCTTTGTAGGTTTAAAAGAGAGTTTCTTTTTAAACTCACTAAAAAACTTTGTATCATTGCTACTCTCATTTGAGCTTAAAAGTGCTTTCAAAAGTTCAGATGATTTTTCTGTATTTAACTTTTTAAACTCTTTGCTCTTTTTAAACAGCTCTATTTTAGACTCTATATCTTTATACTCAAGTCTAAGAGGTCTATCTATTGTGATTTTTGAGTAGCCAAAATCTTCATTATCAAAAACCTTAAGATACTTACTCGTATCATCGCTCATAAAAAGTTTTGTTAGTTTAGTGATTTGTTCAGGTGTCATCTCATTTCGTTTTTTACCTAAACTCTTTGTCATCGGTTTATAAAATTCTTCACTACTCGCACTTATGAGTTTTACTTTGCCTTTACTCTTTTTGTTGTTAGTTACAAGCCAAATATATGTAGAGATATTAGTATTGTAAAACATATCTTTTGGTAGCTCTATGATAGCTTCAAGCATATCATTTTCTATGATATGTTTTCGTATATTACTCTCTCCACTCCCTGCATCTCCACTAAAGAGACTT
>Ga0256838_1000275_pt1 | contig 34666 bp, 37 predicted proteins | sample 4571419metaG_FD_185978 | JGI IMG/M metagenome (GOLD analysis project Ga0256838, IMG submission 185978) | Hydrothermal vent microbial communities from Guaymas Basin, Mexico - 4571-419 | ecosystem: Environmental > Aquatic > Marine > Hydrothermal vents | place: Mexico: Guaymas Basin | collected... | reverse complement strand
TTTAGGAATTGTTGTAAGTTTAATAATATGGAGGATATATGTTAGAACCGATAATTAACCATCAAAAAGAGATAAAAGAAATTTTTAAAAAGATGGAATTTTTAAGAGACAATTTTGACTTTGGAAATCTTAAAGCATTTTATGAGGAACTTTATGATTTGGTAAAAGATATGAGAAATGAACTCGATTATCATTTTAATTTACAGTTTTATTCTGTAGGTGAAAATGAAAAAACTAAAAAATTTGTTATGGAAAATAAACTTGTTAGAGATATGTTATTTAGAATGCTTGATATTATTAAGGCAAAAGCTGTGGAAAATTCACCTGATGCTTTTATAAAATTTGATGATTTCGAAGAAATTTTAAAAGCTTATTTGAAGAAAGAAGAAGGACTTTTTTTACAACAAATCAGAGAAGTCTTAAGTGAAAATGAGATTAAAGAGATTGAAAAAAAATTGCGTGAATTGGTTTAAAAGAGAATTTTTATGTTAATTTATTAAAACTTTTTATATTTTATATTCTCTTCTAAAGAAGAATGACTTATTTTGTGTTAAAATTAACTTAAAAAGTTGGATAATGATAGAGGTAAAAAATATAAAAGATTTAAAAAAAGTTATCAATTGTATAAAAAAAAGCGGAAAAAAAATAATTATATTGAGCGGTACATTAGGGAGCGGAAAAACAACTTTGGTAAAAGAATTTGCTAAAAATGAAGGTTTGAATGAAACTGTTACTTCTCCTACTTTTGCTATACAAAATATTTATGGGAATAAAATATATCATTATGATCTTTACAATAAAGGGACAGATGAGTTTTTGGGTCTTGGTATGTTGGAAGAGCTCGAAAAAGAAGGATATCATTTTATAGAATGGGGAGAAGATTTAGAAGATATTTTAAAAACATATGGATTTGATTTTTTGAAAATAAAAATAAATATCGATGAAAATAAAAGGCAGTTTGAATGTCAAAATTAGAAGCTAAGAACTTAAAAAAATCTTTTAAAAATATTCTTATTATAAAAGGAGTGTCATTATACGTAAAAACGGGAGAAGTAGTAGGGCTTTTAGGACCGAACGGAGCAGGAAAGACTACGACTTTTTATTTGATTTGCGGTCTTTTAACACCTGATGAGGGCAGAGTGGATTTAGATGAAAAAGATATTACAAAATATCCGCTTCATAAAAAAGCAAGACTGGGAATAGGATATCTTCCGCAGGAAAGTTCTATTTTTAGGGATTTGAGCGTAGAAGATAATTTATATCTTGTGGCGGAAGAATATTATGATAAGGAAACACAGAAAAAAAAAGTTGAAGATTTATTGGAAAAGTTTAATATTGAGCCTATAAGAAAAAGAAAAGGAATTAATTTAAGCGGGGGAGAGAGAAGAAGGGTTGAAATAGCCAGAGCATTAGTGCCGAATCCTAAATTTTTGTTTTTAGATGAGCCTTTTGCAGGAGTTGATCCTGTTAATGTCAATGAAATTAAAGAATTGGTAAGTTTATTAAGTAAAGAAGGCATAGGTGTAATAATTACCGATCATAATGTAAGGGAGACTTTATCTATATGCGACAGGGCGTATGTTTTAAAAGACGGAAAAATTTTAACCGAAGGAAATGCGGAACATATTGTTTCACATTCCGAAGTTAGAAAATACTATTTGGGAGAAGATTTCAGACTATGAAATTAAAAACAAAAGTTACTAATAAAATATCAACTAAACTTATTGGATTTTTACCTGTATTAAAAGCTGGAATTGACGAACTTTATGATTATTTAAAAGAAGTTTCGTTCGAAAATCCCCTGGTGGAAATTAAAAATAAAAAAATTGTAACCTTTGGAAATTTAAAAAATGCCATTACTGATGAAATTGAAGCACTGAGTCTTTCGAAAAAAAGTTTTTATGAAGAACTTGTAGAGCAAATAGAAAACTCTCATTATTTTCCTACGGAAAAATCGAGATTTATCGCTTTACTCATAGCTGAGGATATTTCTCCGGAAGGATATTTTGAAGGTAATGAGGAAGAGATAGCAGCATCAATAGGTGTGGATGTGGAAAAAGTTAAAAAAATAAGAGAAAGATTTAAATATCTTGAGCCTAAAGGGGTTGGTGCTAAAAATATGCAAGAGGCTTTCTTATTTCAGCTTGAAAGTATGGATATCGATGAAGAACTTTATAAATTAACAGAAAATATAATTAAAAATCTTTCTGATATTGAAAAATTTTATAATCATCCGAGATTTGGAGAGGCGATAAAAATAATAAAAGATTTTAATATAACCCCTGCTATAGAATATTCGGTTTCAGAAGAAATTATTCCTGAAATTATTGTTTTAAATAATGACGGAGAATTGGAAATAAGATTAAATGAAGAATATTATCCTGAAATATATATAAAAGAGTGCGGAGATGATAAGTATTCAAAAGAAAAATTAAAAGAGGCAAGAAGTTTAGTTGATGCTCTTGAAATGAGAAAAGCCACATTAAAAAAAATAGCTTTAATGATAGTGGAGCTTCAGTACGACTTTTTTAAAGGCGGGGTAATTAGACCTATGAAAATAAAAGATATAGCAGATGAGCTTGAATTCGCGCCTTCTACCATAAGCCGCGCCATAGCAAATAAATATCTGCTTTGTGACAGAGGAATAATTCCTTTAAAAAACTTCTTCTCAACGGCTCTTGATGAAGATGTTTCAGCAAATCAGATAAAAGAAGAAATAAAAAATATAATAAAACAAGAAAATAAACAAAAACCTCTAAGCGATGAAAAAATTTGTGAGATTATAAATAATAAATATAATTTAAAACTTGTGCGACGAACTATCACAAAATACAGAGAAGCGTTAAAAATTCCGAGCAGCCGTGAAAGAAAACGACTGTATAAATTGGAAAACAGGTAATGTTATCTAAATTTTAAAATTATTCATTTCTGATTATTAAGCTTTCCGGCAAATTAAATTTTTTTATAATCTCAGCTTCTTTTTCTCTCATTTCCCCATTATCTGTTTCATGATCGTATCCCAATAGATGTAAAAGACCGTGAATAAAAAGAAGTTTTATTTCATCCTCTATCGAATGACCCAATTCATTAGCTACTCTTTTAGCCGTATCTACTGATATTATGATACTTCCAAGAGGCATTCCTGGCATTTCTTCAAGAGGAAAACTTAATACGTCTGTAGGTTTGTCTTTATTTCTGTATATTTTATTAAGTTCTTGTATCTCTTTATCCGTAGTAAGAACCAGTTCTATGTCTTTATCCGTAAGACTTTCATATATCTCTTGTAGTAAATCAATATCAAACTCAAATTCGCTTCTGTTGTCAAAATCTATCATTTTAAGGCCTTTTTTAGTAAAATTATACAAAAAGGCTATAAATGAAAAAAGCTGTAGTCATATTAAGCGGTGGAATGGATTCTACAACGACCGCTTTTATCGCAAAAAATGAAGGTTATGATATTGTTCCCGTTCATTTTAATTACGGGCAAAGAACTGAAAAAAGAGAATTAAAAGCCTTTAATGATATTTGTGAATATCTAAAAATTCCTGATAATAAAAGATATATAATTGATATTCCTTTTTTTAAACAAATAGGTGCTTCAGCACTTACTGATGAAAATATAGAAGTACCGACAGATGGAGTGAAACCCGGGGTTCCTGTTACATATGTGCCGTTTAGAAACGGAATTTTTTTATCTATTGCCGCGGCTGTTGCGGAAAAAGAAGAAGCCAAAGCAATTTATATCGGAGTGGTTGAGGAAGATAGCAGCGGATATCCTGACTGTCGTGAGGAATTTATTAATTACATGGAAAAAGCTATAAATGCCGGTACAAAACCTGAAACAAATATTCAAATAAAGACTCCTTTAATTCATTTAAAAAAAGAAGATATAGTAAAAAAAGCCATAGAAGTCGGAGTGCCTCTTGGACTTACATGGAGCTGTTATAAAGAAGAAGATGCGGCGTGTGGTGTTTGTGACAGCTGTAGACTTAGACTAAAAGGGTTTGAAAAAGCAGGTATAAGAGATAAAATTCCGTACAAGGGTTAGTATGCGTTTTTTAATTCTTTTAATTGCCGCAATGCTTTTTGCAAAAGACGTAACCTTGCAGTTTAACTGGCTCCCGCAGTTTGAATTTGCCGGATATATAGTTGCAAAGGAAAAAGGGTTTTATCAAAAAGAGGGCCTTAATGTAAAATTTTTGTATTATAATCCTAAAATTACCGTAATGAATGCGGTAAAATCAAAAAAGGCTGATTTCGGAATAGAAGAAATCGACGTATTTGAAAAATATTTAAAAGGCGAGCCGTTTAAGGCAATAGCTGCGATTTTTCAGGATTCTCCCCATGCACTGATGGCTATCAGGGAATACAATATTACCGATTTAAATGATTTAAAACATAAAAGACTTGCATTAAAATACGGTAAAAAAATACCGGTCGGTATTCAACTTATGCTCTTAAGTAATGGTTTAAAGCTGAGTGATTTTAAACTTTATCCCGTAACATTTAATATTAATGATTTGATAAACAAAAAATATGACGCCATTACTGTTTATATTTCAAATGAGCCGTTTTTATTAAAACAAAAAGGCTACACCCCTGTAATTTTTTCGCCTAAAGATTACGGTTTTCATTTTTATTCCGGAATTATATTTACTACAAAAGAATATTTTGTTAAAAATCCAAAGACGGTGCAAAAATTTTTAAAAGCCACAATAAAAGGCTGGAAATGGGCTTTTTCGCATATAGACGAAACGGTTGATTTAATTTATAACAAATATAATCTTTTACATAAGTCAAAAGAGGCTTTAAAATATGAAGCAAACGTTTTAAAAAAACTGGCAGGTGAGAATATAGGCGAAATATCTCTAAACAGACTAGAGGAAATCAGCAATTATTATAAAATTTTGGGATTGAAGGTTAAAAAAGACGTTAAAAATTTTATTTATGACCCCGGCAAAGTATATTTATCTGAAAAAGAAAAAGAGTATTTGCAACAACATAAAGTCTTTAATGTATGCATAGACCCTAACTGGCCTCCGATTGAGTATGTTGAGGATGGAAAACCCAAAGGAATTGCCCAGGATGTTTTAAAAATAGCGGCAAATAAATTAAACGTAAAATTTAACGTAATAAAAACCAGGTCTTGGAAAGAGAGTATGAAACTCTTTAAAGAGGGTAAATGTCAGCTGTTGGCTGAAGCTGTTAAGACAAAAGAACGTGAAAAATTTGCCTACTTTACCAAACCTTATTTAACATATAAAATGGCTTTTATTACGCGTCAAGGCACGCCTTTTATAAATTCTATAGAGGAAGTTTTGAATAAAACGTTAGCCAGGCAGAAAAGCAGTGCGCTGATTGAAATATTAAAGCAAAAATATCCTAATATTAAGATATTAAAGACTGAGACGACCCTTGATGCTTTTAAAGCGGTGGCTGAGGGAAGGGCATATTATACGTTAGCCATACTGCCGGTTGCAAGTTATATAAACTATAAATATCTTTTAAATTTGCAAGTTTCTGGGTATAGCGATATAAATTACAATATCTCAATGGCTGTAAATAAAAAATATCCTTATCTTTACAATGCCCTCTCAAAAGCGCTTGATACAATAGAGCCAAATGAAATAAACTCCATTACCAAAAAATATATGTATGCGGTTATTTCAAAAATTGATTATAAACTTGTGATAGGTGTAATTGTATCTTTTTTTATAATAGCTGTATTTTTTTATTACAGACATATATTGCTTAAAAAAATGAATAAACGCCTAAAAGATGAAGTTAAAAAGGCAGTGTCGGAAAAATTAAAAGCGATTTATGTGGATAATGTTGCTGGGTGTTATACGATAGCGAAAATGGTTGATGATAAAAACCCTGAAAAATACGCAATTATTACAAATATTAAAAATTTTAGCAAAATCAATTCAATTTACGGTTTTTCTGTAGGTGATGAGGTATTAAGAGCTGTATGTAAAAAATTAAAAGAAATAAAACAAAACGTCTACAGGCTTGATGCGGATGAGTTTATAATTTTTAGCAATGACTATAAAAAAGATATTGAGAAAATAAAGGAAGCTTTTAATAAAGAAATAAAAATTAACAATCTCTATTTTAAACTCTCGTTTTATTTCGGTGTAGCGGAAAATAATGAAGATATACTCAGGCATTTGACGATTGCTTTGAAAACAGCAAAAAAGAACCTCTCGGAATATTTTGTATTTAAAAAAGAAGAGGAAAAAGAACTTAAAGATTTTTTTAAATTTAATGATTATTTATTAAAAGCAATTCATAATGAAGAAGGATATTCAATTGAACCGTATTTTCAGGGGATTTATTCTTATAAAAACAAAAAAATAGTAAAATACGAAGCACTCGCAAGACTTATAGTAAAAGAGAGGGTATATACTCCGTATTATTTTATTGATATTGCCAAAACTTCAGGATTTATTACGGATTTGACCAATATAATGATAGAAAAAAGCATGAAAGCCGCTAAGGAATACGGCTTTGACGTATCGATTAATCTGACCGAAGAGGATTTTTTAAGGGATGATTTAATAGATTTTATCTGTAATAGAACAAAAAAATACGGGTTAAACCCTTCGTCTGTAACATTTGAAATACTTGAGAATATTGCAAACAAACAGATGAATGCAATTAACTATAAACTTAAAACCTTAAAGAAACTAGGATACAAAATAGCAATTGACGATTTCGGGGTGGAAAACAGTAATTTTGAAAAAATTGCGGATTTGGAGATAGATTATGTTAAAATTGACGCTAAATTTATCAAAAACATATACCGTAATAAAAAATCGCGTATTCTTGTTGAATCTATTGTATATTTTGCTCATAAACTCAATATTGAAGTTATTGCAGAATTTGTGGAAAATGAAGAAATAGACAATATATTAAAAGAACTTGGCATTGACTGCGCTCAGGGATATTTTTATTCAAAACCACATAAAAAAGGAGAATAATGCAAAAGAAAATTCAAACGGTAAAAACCCTTCTTGATTCACTTCCGTTTATAAGAAAATTTTACGGTAAAACCATAGTGATAAAATACGGGGGAAGCGCTCAGATTGACGAAAAACTAAAAGAGAGTTTTGCTGTGGATATTTTAATGCTTTATATGGTCGGGATTAAGCCTGTAATAGTGCACGGGGGAGGAAAAAGAATTACGGAAATTTTAAAAGCCCTTAACGTCAAAACGGAATTTAAAGACGGGGTGAGGGTAACGACTGAAGAGTCAATAAAAATTGCCGAAATGGTTTTAAGCGGAGAGATAAATAAAGAAATAGTGAATATGTTAAATCAGCACGGTGCAAAAGCCATAGGGATTAACGGAAAAGATATGAGCTTTATGAAAGCAAAATCATTAATAGGTTATACCGGTGAGATTACTTCAATAGATGGAGTTTTTATTAATAAACTTTTAAGCGAGAATCTAATTCCTGTAATTGCTCCCATAGCAGCCGGTGATTCACCGACTCATCCGGGATACAATATAAATGCGGATACTGCGGCAAGCGAAATAGCAGTGGCAATTGATGCCAAAAGAGTTATATTTTTAACCGATACGCCGGGTGTTTTAGATAAAGAAGGAAATCTTTTAAGCTCACTCAGCAGTGACGAAATAGAAAAATTAAAAAATGACGGAACTATAGCCGGAGGTATGATCCCAAAAGTAGACGCAGCATTAAACGCTGTTAAAAAAGGAGTGGAAAAAGCTCATATTATTGATGGAAGAGTAGAGCATTCCATACTTTTGGAATTATTAACAAGCGAAGGTATCGGTACTGAAATCAAGGAAAAATAATGCATTACATCTGGACTGAAATGTTTATTCTTTTTTTAACTGTTTTTATAGCAAAAATACTTGCTAAAAAAACAAATACTGTTGATGTTTTATGGTATATAATTTTAGGGGCGTTTCTTGGAAATTTAGGACTTTTGCCTGAAGATGAAAGAATAGAGTTTTTAGGCGAAATTGGTATTATCTTGGTAATGTTTGCTCTTGGATTTGAAGAAAATTTAAGCGAATTTATAAAAGGATTAAAAAAAGCTTGGGGAATAGCGGTAATAGGGGCTATTTTCCCGTTTTTGGCCGGGTATTTTACCGCTAAACTTTTTGGTTATTCAACAACTTCGGCTCTTATATGGGGACTTACAATGACCGCTACCGCAGTGTCTCTTACAATGGTAAGTCTAAAATCTTTAGGGCTCGAGAAAACCCCCGCTGCTATGGGAATTATGACCAGTGCCGTTGTCGATGACGTATTAAGTTTAATAGGGCTTGCCGTATTGTTGCCAATTATCTTAAACAGCGGCTCAAGCGGAGGAGAGTTGACAATAGATTTTGAAAAACTCTTATACACTATTTTCGATGTTTTGGCATTTTTCGGGTTTGTGTATCTTGTCGGAAAGTTTATCGTACCTCATAAAAAAGGCATAAGATATTTATTTATAGTGGATAATGGGAATTACGCAGTTCTTGGTGTTTTCATTTTGGTGTTTATGTTTGGGGATGTGGCGCATATTCTTGGATTTCATCCGGCAATCGGTGCGTATTTTGCAGGACTGATATTAAAAGCAGAATATTTTGAAGTAGGCAATCAAAACAGAGCAAAAGAGATAGAAAAAATCACTGACACAATGGCATATACTGTATTTGGTCCTGTATTTTTTATACTTTTAGGTAGTAAAATATTATTTGAACTTAGTGTAATAAAAGATGTAATTTTTTCTACATTGGTACTTTTTTTAAGTGTATTGGTTTTACAAGTACTGTCTGCTGCGAGTGCGGCTAAATATACGGGAGGGTATTCCAATAAAGATAGTTTCTTAATAGGTTTAGGGATGTTAGGACGCTCCGAGCTTGCTTTTATAGTTATAAATATAGCATACGTCCAAAATCATCTTATCTCAAAAGAAGAGTTTTATACACTTATGTTTACCACTTTTTTACTTAATATTTCCGTTCCTCTTTTATTAAAATGGTTTAAACCTATATACGAACGGGAATAGTTTTTGCTTTTCTCCTTAAAAAGGAGAGAAAATGTTAGAGATTAAAAAACCAATTCCGGGATTTGAAAAAGAAAACAAAGCGGTTTTTAAACAAATTGACGAAAATTTCGCTATTTTAGGATTGGGAAATGTCAGTTTTATTTTAATAAATCCGTTTTCTTTGATGAAAGATTATTCTTTTGAAGTTCCGAGTGATGTAAAAGTACTGCTGGATATTAATGAAAAGAATCTTCCGTTAGTATATTGTAACTTAGTCAAAAAAGATCCCTTTGAAGAATCGATAGTTAATTTTAAAGCTCCAATTTTAATAAATCCTAAAAACAATACTGTAGCCCAGGTTATTTTGGATAATTATGGATATGCTCCACTTAAGGAATTTATAAAAGAATAATGATACAATTCCACCCAAAAAGGGTGGAGTTGCCTCTTAGTAAATTAAACACCGAACAACTACAAGCCGCAACCGCGCCGCTTGGACACAATCTTGTCATAGCGAGTGCCGGGACAGGCAAAACTTCTACAATAGTCGGAAGAATTGCGTATCTTTTGGAAGAAGGCTTAAAGCCAGAAGAGATACTTCTTTTGACTTTTACGAATAAAGCGGCGGCCGAAATGAAAGAGAGAGTTGCTAATGTTTTGCCTCAGGCAAAAAACATAGAAGCCGGGACATTTCATTCAGTCAGTTATAAATGGCTTAAAAAACTTAATAAAAATTTAGTATTAAAACAACCGAAAGATTTAAGAATTCTTTTTAAATCGATTTATGATAAAAGAGATTTTTCACGTTTAGGTATTGAAGAAAAACCGTATTCTGCTAATTATCTTTTTGATTTATATTCTTTATATCTAAATTCGAATGCTCCAAGTTTTGAAGAGTGGCTGATTTCAAGAGCTCCCGCTCAAGAAGAATACGCAATAATTTATGAAGATATTTTTGATGAATACGAAATGGTTAAAAAAGAACATAATTTAGTTGATTTCAATTCTCTTTTGATTGAAATGATTAACGCGTTAAAATCAGGAATTCAAAATCCTTATAAGGAAATTTTGGTTGATGAGTACCAAGACACTAATCCTTTACAAAACGAATTCATAGAATCGGTCAAAAAAAACAGTCTTTTTTGTGTAGGTGATTACGACCAAAGCATTTACGCTTTTAACGGTGCTGATATTTCAATAATTTCTACGTTTGATAAAAGATATGAAAACGCTAAAGTTTACACTCTGAAAAAAAATTACAGAAGTTATGGAGAAATTTTAGATATAGCGAATAAAGTTATAAAAAATAACCCCAGAATTTACCCTAAAACTCTTGAAGTTACGAGAGGATATTGCGGAGAATTTCCAAAAGTACTTATTTACAACGATACTTTTGAAGAATATAGGGATATTGCCAGTAGAATTTTAACATCAACTACAAAAAGAGATGAAATTGCCGTACTTTTTAGAAACAATTCAAGTGCCGATGCGATTGAAGCAATGCTTAGGGAAAAAGGAATTGAGTGTAGAAGAAAGGGAGGAGTCAGTTTTTTTGATTCAAGAGAAATTAAAATTACATTGGATATACTTACTTTTTTGATAAATCCAAAAGATATAATGGCATTCATTCATATTTTCGAATATGCCAAGGGCGTTGGCAGTGCTATAGCAGGAGAAATATTTGAAGCACTTAATATTCTTGGCGACGGTAACGCAATAGAGGGTTTTTTAAATCCTGATACAACAAAAAAAATTTTCACTAAAAAAAGAACATCTTATCAATTGGGACTTTTTGATGATTTTGTAACTCTTGGAAGTGTAAGTAAGTTTAAGGATTTGGGATTTGAAGAGGAGTTTTTATCAAATCCGATTTTGAGACATCCGAAACTTTCCACAGAAGGTGCGGAATTTTTACACTATTTTTATCAATTTTTAAAACGAGTTAAGAGATTGAAAAATCCGATGTCGATTTTTAACGAACTTATAAATTCTAAAATGTTTCAAATTATTGTTATGAGTCTGGCAAGGGAAAGAGCAAAAGATAAGAATGGAAAAATAGACGAAGATAGATTTGAAGAAGCAAAAGATAAAATTCAAAATAAAGTAAAAGTACTCGGTAATCTTTTAAGAAACTATACGGAACTTGAAAGATTTTTAAATGCTATGGTGCTTGGTGCGAGTGAAATGAGCGAAGGCAAGGGTGTAAATCTATTAACTGTCCATGCTAGTAAAGGGCTTGAGTTTGAAGAGGTGTATATTGTAGATATGATGGAAGGAAGATTTCCGAATATCAAACTTTCAAAACCTGCCGGTGGAATTGAGGAGGAGAGGCGTCTTTTTTACGTAGCTGTAACTCGTGCTAAAGACAAGCTTTTTTTTGCTTTAGCCAATCGCGACAGAATTAGAAATCAGGAGTATGAACCTAGTAGATTTTTAACTGAGGCTGGATATCGTATAAACTGAGTTTTGAATAATTGTTCAATTGACATAGGGGGATAGGTGTGCTAAAATGGAGCTAAAAAGGGTAGGGATGAAAAATTTATCGGTAAAAAATAAAATTTTGCTTATTGTAATATCCTCGGTGATTCTTGTGAGTATTGTTTCAACGATGGTTGCCGTAAACAATATTTATCAGGTAACCAATAAAAATATAGAAAATTTTAAAAATACTATTATGGCTCAGAAGAAAAAAGAGCTGATGGATAAAAGTGAAATTATCGAAAAAATTGTTCTGTCTTATTATGACAGGACAAAACCGGAATCCATTGAAAAAAACGCCAAAGAAGATTTGGCTCAGCGAATGGATATCCTTTTTCACATAATAAATACTTATTATCAGGAAAATAAAAACAAATTAAGCGAAAGTGAACTTAAAGAACGTATAAAAGAGCTTGTAAAATCCGCAAGATACGGAAAAAGCGGTTATTTTTGGATAAATGATTTTAACTATAAAATGGTAATGCATCCTATAAAACCTCAGTTTGACGGAAAAACGTTTATCAATACTCCAAAAGTTCCATTTGTAGAACTTGGAGTAAACGCCCTTAAAAAATGCAACTGCGACGCCACATATATTAAATATCAGTTTTATAACCCTGCCAGCAAAAAATATGAATTTAAAGTCTCTCTTGTTAGGGAATTTAAACCGTTTCACTGGATAATAGGAACTGGAAAATATCTAAGTGATGTAACGCCTCAGATTAAGAAAGAAGCACTTGAGAGTATTAGAAAAGTAAGATTTGGAAAAAGCGGATATTTCTGGGTAAACGATATGAATTATAAAATGGTAATGCATCCTATTAAGCCCGAGCTGGAAGGAAAAATTTTTGTTAATACTCCTAAAGTGCCTTTTGTTCAGCTTGGCGTGGACGCCCTTAAAAAATCAGGTAAAGATTATGCATATATTAAATACAAGTTTTATAATCCGAAAACAGAACAATATGAAGAAAAACTCTCAATTGTTCGACTTTTTAAACCATGGGGATGGGTCATAGGAACGGGAACTTATCTTCAGGATATGTATAATACTATCGAAAAAATGAAACAGGATGCTAAAAAAGAAGTTTTAAATGCGATATTAGAAATAGTGGGTATTAATATAATTCTGATTGCAATTATTGTATTTATCAGTTATTTTGTAAGCAACAGATACATAATCGAGCCTCTTCAGAAAATAGAAAAAGGTCTTGTTGAATTTTTTGAATTTTTATCAAGAAAAAGAAATGATTTCAGTAAAATAGATGTGGATACAAAAGATGAAATCGGACAGATGGCGCAGTTGATAAACGAAAGTATTGAAAATGTCCATAAAAATATTGAAGAGGAAAAAGCACTCGTAAATAATTCCATTCAAATAGCAAACAGGGTAAAAGACGGATATCTGGATAAAAGAATTACGTTAAATACCAGTAATCCCGAACTTAATAAACTGAAAATTGCGCTTAATCAGATGCTTGACGTTTTAAATCAGAAAATCGGTACCGATTTAAACGAAATTCACAGAGTTTTAGAAAGATATGCCAATTATGATTTCAGCGCTAAAATTGAAAAGCCTGTGGGTGAAGTCGAAAAAATGATTAACGAACTTAGAAACGTTATAGCTACAATGATTAAAATAAGTATTCAAAATTCAGAAGAACTTGATGAGGTTAGCAGTAAATTAAGCAAAGATGTGGAATCTTTAGACGGGTCTATGAGAGAGTTAAAATCTTTAATAGATAGAATTACAAATTTAGTTGAAAGTACGACAGTCGGTCTTAATGAGAATTCACAAAAAGCTCATATGGTTGCCTCCCAGGCAGAAGAAATTCAAAATGTAGTATCCGTTATTAGAGAAATTGCAGACCAGACAAATCTCTTAGCTCTTAATGCCGCAATAGAAGCTGCAAGGGCCGGTGAGCACGGAAGGGGATTTGCCGTAGTTGCGGATGAGGTCAGAAAACTGGCTGAGAGAACTCAAAAATCCTTAGCCGAAATCGATACGACGATACATACGCTTGTTCAGTCTATCAGCGAAATTGTAAAGAACATCGAAGAAAATACAGAAGAAATTAATAAAATTAATGATTCTATGAAAGAGATAGAGGAGATAGATAATAAAAATATAGAAATTGTAAAAGAACTTTCAGAAACAAGCGAGGAAATAAAAGAAATTTCCAGTAAAATTAAAAAAGAAATCTCCAATAAAAAAATATAAACTTTTATGATACAATTCGCTTTAAAAAGGCGAATTGTTGAGTCTTAATTATAAAGAAAATAATCTTAAAAATGTTTTACACGGTTTTTTTCTGGCAATAGCTATGACTATAGCCGAACCTTCCACCATTTTGCCTCTTATTGTACATCACTTTAGCGAGAGCGTGGTGCTTGTTGGGGTTTTTGCCTCTCTTTTAAGAGGAGGGGCCATTGCCGTTCAGCTTTTTGCCGCTTTTTACGCCCAGGGTTACAAAAGGGTAATGCCTTATCTTAAAAAAGTTTTTTTGGCGAGATTTCTTTCATGGTTTGCCATAGGTCTTGCTATTTTGCTTATAGGGGATAAAAATCCGACCCTTACTTTATGGATATTCGGTATAGGGCTTTTTATTTTCTCTTTTTCCGCAGGATTTGGGAGTATTTATTTTAGTGAGATAATCGCTAAAGTTTTTAATAAAGAAGAGCGCGGAAAATCTATGGCTAACAGACAGTTTTTTGCCGCAATAGGTTCGATAATAAGCGGCGGGATTGCAGGATGGGTTTTAGCTACTTTCGAACCTCCAAAAAGCTATGCGTATCTTTTTATGATTAGCGCTTTTTTACTTGGTCTCGGACTTTGGGCTTTTTCTACGATAAAAGAACCGGTAAAAGAAAACGTGAGAATTAAAGAAAAGAGCTTTTTGGAATTTTTGAAAAACGCTTTTAAATTTTTAAAAGAAGATAAAGCCCTTCAGATTCAGATATTAACTATTCTTTTCAGTTATTCATTTTTATTCGCGTTTCCTTTTGTAATTTTAAAAGCAAATCAGACAATTCATTTAACCGGTTGGCTTGTGGGAGGATTTGTGACGGTTCAGATGATAGGGGCGTTGCTTGGTAATTTAGTATGGAAAAAACTAGCACCAAAATATAAACTTATAATAATTTTAGCTTATCTTTCGATGATTTTAGCTTTTATTGTAGCTTATTTCGCCTCGAATTCATGGCAATATGCTCTTGTGTTTTTTTTAATAGGTTTTGCAATGGACGGGTTTAAAATAGCCGGTATGAATCTTTTGTTTGAAATAGCTCCGGAGGACAAAAGACCGATATATGTCGCTTTACAAAATAATCTCACTTCAATAGGTCTCTTTTTTGCTATTCCGGGAGGACTTATATTAAAAGCTTTCAGTTATGATGTTTTATATCTCTTTACAATTTTTATGTTGCTTGTGGGGCTGTTTTTCGCTACAAAATTAAAGGCTGAATAATGGAAGGAATTATTGATTTTATTGTAGATAGTGTAGGGGGTTTAGGTTATATAGGAATTTTTATTATGATGTTTTTGGAAAGCAGTTTTTTTCCTTTTCCAAGTGAAGTGGTAATGATTCCTGCCGGTTATTTGGCAAGTAAAGGTGAAATGAATCTTTTTTTGGCAATTCTAAGCGGTATTGCCGGAAGTATTGCCGGGGCTTGGTTTAATTATCTTCTTGCTTACAAATGGGGAAGGGCGGCACTTTTGAAATTTTTAAAAGAACATCATCTGGAAAAATTAGAAAAGTTTTTCGAAATACACGGAGAAATTTCTACATTTAACGGAAGATTGATTCCTGGTATTCGCCAATATATTTCTTTTCCTGCCGGACTTGCTAAGATGCATCCTGTGAAATTTACCGTTTTTACTGCGTTAGGTGCCGGTGTTTGGATATTAATTTTGACTTTTCTTGGATATTTTATAGGAGAAAACAGTGAGCTTATTCATAAATATATAAAAGAAATAACAATATTTACTTTAATTTTTATAACTGTTTTTACTTTTATTTATTTAAAATTAAAAAAATAGGAATGGATTTATTCCCATTCCCATCTTCTACCGAATCCTCTGCCAAAACCTCTTCCGTATCCCATACCTCTTCCATAGCCTCTACCATGACCAAAGCCTCTGCCAAAACCTCTACCACGACCATATCCTAATCCTCTGCCATATCCAAAGCCTCTCCCTCTCATTTCGTATCCTCCTTCATAATTTACAGGATGTGTAAAATCTTCAAAATTTTCAAGTACTTTTTCAATATCTTTTTCATCTGTTTCCATAGCCTGAATACCTTCAAATTCCAAATTTCTTATCATTCCTTCTCCAAAATCTCTTGCTACGAATATATCAACGCCTGCTTCTTTAAGTAAAGGCGGTATTACTCTTCCCGTGCCTAAACCTCTTTGGCCTTCAGGAAGATTTTTTAGATTGATGTTTTCTTCTTGTATTCTTTCAAGAACAGGATTTTGAATATAAAATTTTTCACCTGTATCTGTGTCAATAATTAAAAATCCTTTTGCCAAACCTATGTGGTTTGCTATTGTTTTTTGATTGTTTGTTGGAAATGCTATTCTCATTTTTCCCTCCTTAAAAGTTGTTATTCTTCGATTTCTATTATTTTTCCGTGCATCAGGGCATCTGCTATTTTTGCCCTGGCATTTTTAAGAATGCGGCTTATTGTCGGGCGAGATACTCCCATTTCTTTTGCCACATCCTCTTGATAAAGTCCTTCAAAATCCATAAGTCTTATAGCTTCCATCTCGTCTTTTGTTAAAAAGACTCTTTCAAGAGAATGAGATGGGATACCGCATGGTTTAAAACATATATGATTAAATTTTCCCCTTATTCTTCTTCTAATCCTTCTAGGCATTTGAGCTCCTTGACATATGTTCAATAAAATTATAGCATATTTATGAACATATGTCAATAAATTTCATTTCATATTAAAATTAAGTAAAATATAAAAAGAAAATTTAGTTATAAGTTTTAATTATAACTACTATAATTAAAACTTATTTGTGGTATACTTCCAAAAAATGAAGGAGGGGCTATGGAGAGAAGCCTAAAATATTTTCCTGTCCAACTGTTTGCAGTTATTATGGGATTTTCTGGTCTTACTATCGCTTTTGCGAAAGCATATCATTTTTTAAATTTTCCGTATTGGCCTTATTTAATTTTACTTTTTATTGATGTTATGCTTTTTTTCGTAATATTCGGTGCTTATATGATAAAATGGATAAAATATCCTGATGCCGTAAAAAAAGAGTTTGCTCATCCAATCAAAAGTTCTTTTGGTGCGGCTATTTCAATTAGTTTCTTGCTTGTTTCCATTGCAATAAGCGATTTTGCACCGCCTGTATCCGTTACTTTTTGGTTTATAGGAGCTGTGCTTCATCTCTTTTTTACATACAAAGTCATTAAATTTTGGATAGAGCATGACAAACTTGAAGTTAAACATATAAATCCTGCCTGGTTTATCCCTATTGTTGGTAACGTATTGGTACCTATAGTAGGTGTTGATGTTTGTGATGAAGTGGTAAATCATTTTTATTTTAGTATAGGTATTTTCTTTTGGATAATATTAATTACTATCGTAATGTACAGGATGATATTCCATTTACCTCTTGGTAAAAGACTGATTCCTACTTTTTTTATTCTTATAGCACCCCCGGCTGTAGGATTTATCAGTTATTTTAGAATAACTTTTGGAATAGTGGATTTTTTTAGTCTCTTTTTATATTTAATAGCATTTTTTATTCTGTTTTTACTGCTTATTATGCTTAAAAATTTTCTTAAACTGCAGTTTTTTATATCATGGTGGGCATATACGTTCCCATTGGCTGCAATAACAATAGCAACTATCCTAATGGATAGTGTATATCATAAGTGGTTTATAAAAGCATTTGCTCTGTTTTTATTAGCTTTAACAACCGTAGTGGTTGGATATGTGAGTTATAAAACATATCTTGCTATCAAAAATCAAAAAATCTGTGTACCTGAGGAGGAATAAAATGAATAAAAGAAGTTTAATCGGTGGAATTATTTTGGGATTTGTTGTGGCAGTTTTTATAATTCCTTTAATGTTTAAAATTGCAGCTGAAGATATGCTGTTTAAACAGGTAAAAAGTCCGTATGATTTTGAGAAAACCGTTCAGGTTTTAGTAAACAGAATCAATAAACAGCCAGGATGGCATGTTGTTACAGTAATTAATCAGGAAGAAGAAATAAAAAAATACGGAGGACCGGATGTTGGTCCTGTTAAAATTATAAAATTCTGTAACGCAAAATATGCGGGAGAGATGTTAAAAGATGACAGAACAAAATTTATGGCTGTTAAAATGCCTCTTAGCATTGCCATATACGAAGACAGTATGGGAAGAGTTTATATTTCTCTTATGAACGGATATCTTTTGACGAGAATGTTAAGCTTAACGCCAGAATCAAAAATTATGGAAAAGGTTGTTAGAGATATTCAAAATATTTTAAGTTTTGTTCATTTTAGATATTCTATATTTTAAAGGATTTGAATGGCTAAAAAAGTATTGATTTTAGGTGGAGGATTTGCCGCTCTTGAGAGTGCTATATGGCTAAAAAAATACGGCTTTGACGTAACGGTTGTAACGAATAGAGAATATATGTATGTGTATCCTATTTCTATTTGGATACCTACGGGTGAATACAAGTTTGAAGATTGTATAATTGACTGGAAAGAACTCAGCCGTGTTCACGGATTTGAGCTAAAATTTAATAAAGTTAAAAAAATTGATATTAAAAATAAAAAAGTAGAATGCGAAAATGATGAATCAAGATGTGATTTTGATTATCTAATAATCGCAATCGGGGCGGATAAAGTAAAACACAAAGGAAGCGAGCATTTTCTTTCGATCTGCGGCGCTCCTGAGGAGTCCTTAAAAATAAAAGAAAAACTTGACGAGCTTATAAAAAGAGGGCATGGCAAACTGGCATTCGGGTTTGGTGGAAATCCAAAAGACCCGAGCAACGTAAGAGGGGGACCTGCTTTTGAAGTAATGTTTAACGTTCATCATAAATTAAAAAAATTAGGACTTAGGGATAATTTTGAGATAACTTTCTTTGCTCCTATGCCAAAACCGGGCGCCAGAATGGGTCAAAAAGCCTTAAAAATAATGGATGCGTGGTTTGATAGATTAAATATTAAACAAATTAAGGGTAAAAAAATTACCGAATTTGTAAAAGACGGCGTGATTTTTGAAGACGGAAGCAAGCTTGAGAGTGATTTGACTATGTTTATCCCGGCTGGTAACGGGCCTGAACTTTTTAAAGATACCGGGCTTCCGTTAAATGAAGCAGGATTTATCAAAATTAACGAATACTGCGAAGTTATGCATGATTTTGATGAAACAAGTTCGGATAAGTTTCCTATTTTTGCGATAGGTGACAGTGCGGCAATCGACGGACCTGACTGGAGAGCAAAACAGGGACACTTAGCTGAAGTAATGGCAAGAGTTACGGCATACAATATTAAAATGATGGAAGAAGGCAAGGAAGCTAGAAAAGAATACATCTCTCATATAAATATTTTATGTCTGATGGATAGTGGTGATGGCGCAGCTTTCGTATATAGAGACAATAAAAGAGCTATCTTAATTCCACTGCCTGTTATTGGACACTGGATGAAAAAAGGTTGGGGCTGGTATTTTAAAAACTCAAAACTCAATAAAATCCCAAGAATCCCCGGGATGTAATTTGATATAATTTTTCAAAAGGGCTTTTGCCCTTATAAAAATCAAAAGTGTCAGAGGAAATAAAATGGAGCTTGTTTATTTATGGATAGAAAAATATAAAAATATAAAACGTCAAGGATTTACTTTTTCTCCAAGATTTGATTGTGAATTTAAGCCAAAATATAACGAAAATGATGAATTGATTCCAGATGAGAGCGAATTAATTATAGAAGAGAAAAAAGATTATGTTAATATATTTCCGGATAATATCAATATAACAGCAATAGTTGGGAAAAACGGAGCGGGGAAAAGTAATTTAATTAAAGCTATTTATGAATTAACTTTTTTATTTTTAAATAAAGACAAAAAAAACTTTTATTTGGAATCGGAAATTGAGGATGAGAATGTTAATGATTTAATAATAATAATGTCACTTATGTCAATGACTGAAGAAAAAAACTCTTTTTTTTTAATATTAAATTTTGGAAATAAATTTTATAAAATTGACTCTGAGGAGTTAAAAAATTATTTACAACAAAATAATTTAAATGTTTTAGGATTGAAAAATAACGTACATTTTGAATTTAATATAAAAAGTAATAAATGTATTGATAATTTTAATGGTATTATTGATAGTTTTTTTATTTATTATAATTTTACTATTGATACTTGGAATGAAAAATTGTTTCAATGGCAAGAATACTTATATCATAGAAAAGATGATTATGAATTTCCACTATTAATTGAACCTTATAAAAAAAATAGAAAAATTGATATTGATTTATTAATTACAATAAATAATCAACGTATATTATTATTTTATTCATTTTTTAAAGAAAAATTAATTAAAAATAAAATAACTAACTTTTTTAATCCCAACCAAATAAGATTTGAATATGCAAATAGTGAAAAAGATATGGTTTTATTAAAAGAATTAGAAAATCAAATAAATGATTTTTTTAGTGATTATGAAACAGCCCAATACGGGGCCGAATATCAACCAATATTTAATAAGTTTAAAAGCATTAAATATAAAATTATTTACAAATATATAAAATTATTCAAAACTTTTGATATTGATAACTTATTAATAGTTGACAAAATTATTAATTTTTATCAAAATAAAAATTACAAAGAATTAAATTTATTATATATATATTTTAAAATGATAGAAAAAAAACAATATTTAAATAAAATCGCTGATAAAATTGATTATTTTGAGCAAAAGCTTATAAAAATAGAAAAAAATTATAAAGATAACTTTGAAAAATTAATTAAAGAATTTGAAAGATTTATTGATTCAAATAATTTCGATTTTATTGATGAAAAAAATTATAATTTGTTAAAATTAAAAATAGCAATAAATTTTCATAAGAATTCTTTGTTTAATAAATTACCCAATAATACAAATAAAATTGATTTAAACAATTTACCAGAAAATAATATTGTTAATTATTTTCCTGGTTGGCTTGAAGTACATTTTTATGAAAATGAAAAATCATTAAATTCTTTAAGCACAGGTGAGAAATATAAATTTTTATTTATAATTAGTTTATTATATCAACTTTCAAACATAAATAAAGTTAGTAAATATAAATCAGTGTATTTAATTTTAGATGAAATTGAATTAGGTTTGCATCCAGAATGGCAAAAAAATTTTATAAGTGATTTACTTTTTTCTCTTAAATCTTTTAAAGAGTATGGAAATTTTGAGATAAAACTTGATTTTATTTTACTTACCCATTCTCCATTCATTCTCTCAGACCTTCCAAAAGAAAATATTATTTTTATGAAAGAGGGCAAAAACGTTAGTGATGAAGTAGATATCAAAACTTTTGGAGCGAATATTCATACACTTTTGACTCACGGATTTTTTATGGAAGACGGGCTTATGGGTGAATATGCTAAAAGTAAAATTGATGAAGTAATTAAATATTTAAATGATGAAGATTCTGAAATTAAATCTAATGAAGAAGCACAAAAAATTATAAATATTATAGGAGAGCCTATAATTAAAAAAGAACTTCAAAGAAGACTTGATAGTAAAAAATTGAATAAATGTAAACAAATAGATGATATTAAAGAACAAATAAGGCTTTTACAAAAAATGATGGAATATTTAGAAAATGAAAAAAATAATAATAACTGAAGATACAAAAAATAGACATTTTAATGAATTGAAAGATAAGTTAAAAAAGTTAGAAAAATTGTTAAAAAAAATAAAAGCTCCTTATTCATTAAATGATGTTTTGTTGGCAAAGCCTTATAAATTATACGAAATAGCTCAATGGAGTAAGAAGAAAATATATTTTATTCCTTTAAAAAATGAGTACAAACATTCTGAAAGATATACCTTTTTTAATATAAATTTTAATTTCATTAATGATTTATACAATAATTTCACAAAAAAGAAACAAGAGTATAATGCATATGATTTGGCAAAGAGTCTTAATGTAAATACATGTCCCTATTGTAATATTAATTCTATTTATACTGTTATTGATGAAAATAATGAAAAAATTATTCGTCCAGAATTTGACCATTTTTTTGATAAAGCAACTTATCCTATATTGGCACTATCGTTATACAATCTTATTCCATCTTGTCATCAATGTAATTCAAATCTAAAAGGGAAAGAAAAATTTGATTTAGGGAATTATTTACATCCATATATTGATAATATAGATAAACATATAAAATTTAAAATAAAAATAATTAATGCAAAATTTTATCATTCAATTGACGGGTTTAAGTTGGAGATAGATTATTTATCACAAAAAGCAGTAAATCATAATAATATATTTAAACTTGAGGAAAGATATAGTTATTTAAAAGACATAATCCTAGAACTTATTCAAAAAAAATATATGTATAATGAGGATTATTTAGAATCACTTTTTAAAAAATATGAAGGTACTTTTTTTAGAAATTTGGAAGATTTAATGAGATTAGTCAGTGATGGATATATAAATGAAAGTGAAATAAACAAACGACCACTTTCAAAACTGATAAAAGATATATCAGAAGAACTGGGACTTATATAATTTTTTCCAGCTTTTCTTTTAGTTTATTGCTGGCGACTGTTGCTTTGTCGTTTAGGAATATGTCAGTAATAGTATTTGTATAGTTGGACGGTTCGATGTTTATTTCGATGATTTTTGCTCCGTTTTGTTTTGCGAGTATCGGTAGTTGGCTTGCCGGCATAATTTCCCCTGTTGTACCAACTACAATAAGGCAATCGGCATTTTCACAGAGTTTTATTGATTCTTCAAATGCTTTTGGAGGAATCGGTTCGCCGAAAAATACGAAGTCCGGTTTTAATATTCCCTGACATTCAGGACATAAAGGAGGTAAATTTTCAAGAGAAATTGAATCCGAAGGAAATTTTCTTTTGCAGTCGATACATTCCATTTGACTTGCCGTGCCGTGAAATTCAATTACATTTTTACTTCCCGCTTTTTGATGTAGATTGTCGATGTTTTGGGTGATTATACCTCTTAATTTACCGATATTTTCAAGCCAGGCTAAAAATTTATGAGCGTCATTTGGCTGCGTGTTCCCCATATAATCATAAAAAATCTTTTTTATATATTTCCAACTCTCAGCTGGATTTTGTATAAAAAAATCGATATCTAAAATTTTCGGATCGTATTTACTCCAAAGCCCTGTAGGCCCTCTAAATGGTGGAATACCGCTCTCAACTGATATCCCAGCTCCCGTAAATGCTACGGGAAATTTAGAATTTTTTATAATATCAGCGGCTTTTTTGTAATTATTGATTTCCATTGTGCTCCTTTAAGTCGTTTAAAATATCTTTTATATAATGTTTTTTTGATACATAAGTATTGATTTGATAAAAATCAAGATTACCGAGCATTCCTTCCCCGAAGAATTTTGCTATAAAAATTTCAACTCCTAATTCTTTTAATTTTTTGGGAATAACTTGACCGATTCCCAGGCCGTGTTCTCCGCAGTCACCTTTTAATTTTCCGTGATTTTTTATTATTTTGTTTAGTCTTTCATTTTCTAAATATATTTCTTCTTGTGATTCCGTGTCAATAATCAAAAAACCTTTTGCCAGACCTATTTTAGGCGCAAGTGTTTTTTTATCGTTAGTAGGGAAGGCTATTTTCATTTTTTTCTCCTTAAAAATAATAAATTATTATACTATTTTTTTAATATTAAGATATAATTTTCAAAAAAGGAGAGAAAATGCTAAAAGAAATAATTAAAAAAATTACTGAGTGGGCTTTAGAAAAAGAAGAAGAAGCGGCAAAACAGTGTGCTATACCGATGGAAGAAATTGAAAAACAATTAAAAATACTTCAAGAAAAAAAAGAAGAACTCCAAAAGAAATGTGAAGAGCAGTTAAATGAACTCGATCAGCTTATAAAAAGAGTTGAAAAAATAAAAGAACTTGAAGTTCAAAGATGTAAATTGAAAGAAAATCAAGAGAAAAAAGATTAATTTTCTTTTTTCTTACATAATTCTTTATTCATTTTAAATATTTTTTTAACTTTTTTTAAATCTTTTTCTTTTAAATAGATATGTTTTAGCATTAATTTTTGGCATTTATTATTTAAATCAATATCAAAATCTTTAAAAAATTTTTCATAATCAGAAAGTTTTTTTTCTGCGCTTAAATAATATATCAAATGAGATAAAGCTAAAAAGAAAAGACTCAAAAAGAAAAAAACAATAGAAAATACTTTTATATCGAAAATATATCCGCTGGCCTGATAAGAAACGATTGCTAAAATTGCTAGAGCGAATAGGGTGGTTCCTATGAAATAACCTTTTTGAGAAGTAATAATAAATAAATAATTATCCAAATTTTTTTCTATTTTAGTGGCAGAATATAAATTATAAACAGCCATTAAAGTCAAAATAATTCCGACAAAAATTAATCCGTAATATAAAATCATGTTAACTCTTTAAATTTTATTGAATTTTTCTTTAATTCTTCTTTAAACCATTCGAAAGTTTCTTTTGCTTTTTTACCGGCAAAAGATATTTCAGAAGTATAATCTAGCTTCGGAAGTGTAGAAAATTCCACTTCTTTTGGAATTTTTTTCATAATATCCAGCATTTCCGATTCTTTAGCATAAGCTATTAAAGTATATCTTTTTTTGATTTCTTTTATGGGAAAATATTTTTTTATAATCCATTCTGTCATAGGATGAGACATCTGCGGAAATCCGGGCATAAAAAAATATCTCTCGTCAATCATAAATCCGGGATAACCGTTTATCGGATTATTCCAGATGGGTTTGGAATTTTTAGGCCAGTAAGCCAAAAGATATTTTTTTGTGTTGTCTTCGTTAGGAAATTTTTGGTCTATTAACTGTTTGAATTCTTCATTATATTCCATTTGGGAATTAGTGAAAACTCTAGCAGCTATTTCTCTAGTATAATCATCAGGTGTGGCTCCGATTCCTCCATAACAGAAAAGATATGAATTTTCAGTGTTTTTGATTAAATTAAATGTATCTTCCATAAGTTTAGGATCGTCTTTGATAATAAAAGAGGCGAAAAGTTCGTAGCCTCTTTCTAAAAGAAGATTTTTTAAAAATTCAAAATGTTTATCTTTTCGTCTGTTTTGTAGAATTTCGCTGCCTATAATGATTTGAAAAATTTTTTTCATTAAACTCCTGCTTTTTCTTTAATTACTTTTTCCATTTCATCTACTATTTCTTCAATTGTTCTCTCACCGTTTATTTTAATAAGTTTTCCCTGAGATTCATAAAATTTTTCTATATCAGCTAAAGGTTCTAAATATACTTTCATTCTGTTGTTGAACACTTCGACGTTATCATCCGCACCTCTTGCTCTGCCAAGAACCCTGTCTTTTGCCACCTCTTCGCTAACTTCTACTTCTATTACGCTTACCAGTTCAATATCATCACTGTTTTTTAACATCTCATCAAGAGCTTTCATCTGTTCTACACTTCTTGGGAATCCGTCTATTAATACGATAGGTTTGTCAGCTTTTTCTATTGCGCTTTTGATTGTGTTAATAACAATCTCAAGAGGAACAAGCTTTCCGTTGTCGATATAACTTTTTATTTCTTTTCCAAGATCGCTTCCGCTTGCAACTTCGGCTCTTAGTAAATCTCCTGTTGAATAATGAACTACCAAATCAGGATTTCTTTCAGCAATAAGCTGGGCATCTGTAGTTTTTCCACTTCCAGGTGCACCTATAATTAAGAATAGTTTTTTCTTCATTGTATCTCCTTTTTTTATAAGATTGGACATTCGAATTTTTTTACATAAATTTTTTTTGCCATACCTCTCCCTATGGCTAATTTTCTTCCGTCTACATCTATTTCCAAAGGACCGAAAAAGGATTTGTTAATAATTTGTCCTAATTGTCCTTTATGAATTCCTAAATCGTGTAACCTCTGTCTAAAATTTTTGCAACTTTCATCAAAATCTACAATTTTAAAAACATCACCGCTTTTTAAATCGATAAGTCTATACTTATTCATTATCCGCTTTTGGCTTTTTTACTCTGATATGTAATTCTTTTAATTGAGATTTGTCAACTTCTCCCGGTGCTCCGGTAAGCAGACACTGGGCTTTTTGAGTTTTAGGGAATGCTATTACGTCTCTGATATTATCTGTTTTTCTCATAAGCATAATTACCCTGTCAAGTCCAAGAGCAAATCCTCCATGAGGTGGTGCTCCGAATTTTAAAGCGTCAAGCAGGAATCCAAATTTCTCCCTTGCGTCCATTTCGTCGATTCCAAGAAGTTTAAATACTTTTTCCTGGATTTCTTCTTTATGTATCCTGATACTTCCTCCTCCTATTTCATATCCGTTACATACCAAGTCATATGCGATTGATTGGATATCTTCAAAATTTTCTTCATCCCATGTATCCATATCAGGCATAGTAAACGGATGGTGTAGAGGAGTTGGATTTCCGTTTTCGTCTTTTTCAAACATAGGAAAATCCACTACCCATACGAATTTATATTCGTTTTCATTAATTAATCCCATATCTTTTGCTATTTTTTGTCTAAGTCTTCCCATATAATCAAGAACGGTCTTTTTATCTCCCGCACCGAAGAAAATAATATCTCCGATTTGCGGTTTTAATTTTTCTATCATTTTGTTTAGAGACTCTTCGCTCATAAATTTAAGAATAGGTCCCTTTAGTCCTTCTTCTTTTACCTGAATATAAGCAAGCCCTTTTGCTCCAAATTTTTTAACGAAGTTTTCAAGTTCTTTTAATTTTTTTCTACTGTAAAAATTATCTCCTCCCGGAACTTTCAGAGCTTTAAAGCGGTTGTTTTTTTTGTCTTTAGCAATTTCAGCGAAAATTTCATTGTTTGAATCCACAAATTCGTCAATTACATCCACCATTGCCAAATCAAATCTTAAATCAGGCTTGTCACTTCCATATTTTTCCATTGCTTCATTATAAGAAATTCTTTCAATCGGTAAATTTACTTTAATTCCAGCCACTTCAAATGCTTCTTTTATCATGCCTTCGATAGCTTCTATTACGTCGTCTTCTTCTACGAAACTCATCTCAACATCCACCTGGGTAAATTCAGGCTGTCTGTCGGCTCTAAGGTCTTCGTCTCTAAAACATTTTGCGATTTGATAGTATTTGTCAAAACCTGCCACCATTAAAATTTGTTTAAAAAGCTGAGGGGATTGAGGAAGTGCGTAAAATTCCCCGGGATGAATTCTACTCGGTACCAGATAATCTCTTGCTCCTTCTGGAGTAGATTTTGTAAGAATCGGAGTTTCTACATCGATAAATCCGTGTTTATCAAAATAATCTCTGATGGCTTTTGTTACTTTGCTTCTTAATATAAAAGTATCGAGCATATCTTTATCTCTGAGGTCTAAGTATCTGTATTTAAGTCTAAGTTCTTCATTTACCGATTTGTCACCTATTTGAAAAGGAAGGGTTTCGCTTGTATTTTCTATTTCGATTTTATCCGCAACCACTTCTATTTTTCCGGTTTTGAGTTTTGGATTTTCTAATCCTTCACCTCTGAGTCTTACTTTTCCTTTTACTTTAATTACGTATTCGTCTTTTACTTTTTCCGCAATTTCATGTGCTTTTTTACTGTCTGCCGGATCCGCTACCACTTGAATTATTCCGCTTCTGTCTCTTAGGTCGATGAAAATAACTCCACCGTGGTCTCTGTGTGAATTAACCCATCCGACAAGTTCTACTTCTTCGCCAACATTCATTTCATTTAAATCCGCGCAGTAATGGCTTCTCATTAATTTCCTTTTTTGGCGCAATTATATCAAATTGTGATATAATTCAAAAAAGGCGAAGAAATGAAAACGTATATTTTAATAAGTTTAATTCTTTTTAATATACTTTTTTACTTTATAGCCAGATGGGTGAAATTTTTTTTATTTAAAAAGAGAAAAAATATAATTTTAAAGCTTCTTTATTCTCGTGTTTATAAAATAGGTATTCCTCTTTTACTTTTAATAGATATAAACGGCTTATTTTATGTTTTCGAAAATAGATTAAACGGAATTGCCAATATTAAATTTTTTTTAAATGTAATAATAATTTCATGGCTTTTTTATGAAGTTATTAAATACATTATCTATACTTCAATTTCAATAAAGATCTCAAAAAAAGAAACGGTTAGAAGAGAACTTTTTGCGTTGGCGATAAACTTGACAAAAGTATTTATAGTATTAGTTATATTTGTAATAATACTCTCGCATATGGGAGTGAATATCACAGCTATCATTACATCATTGGGAATCGGTGGTGTTATTATCGGACTTGCGGCAAAAGAAACATTAGGTAATTTTTTTGATTCTATAAGACTGGTAAGTGAAGACGCTTTTCATGTGGGCGACTGGATTGAGACAAAAGATTTTGAAGGTTTTGTAACTGAAATAGGCCTTACCGCTACTCAAATAAGAACTTTTGATAATGCTTTGATAACTATACCCAATTCAAAATTGGCAAACGAATGGGTTAAAAACTGGTCAAGAAGAATGATAGGCAGGAGAATAAAGTTTTGGATAAAAATAAAATACACCACTGACACGCAAGAACTTGAGCGTGTGATAAATGAAATAAGAAATATGCTTTTATCCCATCCTAAAATCGTAACAAATGAGAAAATAAACTCTTATTTGATGAAAAAAATGAAAAAAAACACTCTGTTTTTAATAGAAGATAAATATGGGGTTAGAAAAACTCTTTTAGTTTATTTGGATAAGTTCGATGATTATTCGATGGATATTTTAGTATATGCTTTTTCTGTGACTATTGACTGGGAAGAGTGGCTAAAAGTAAAACAAGACGTAATGTTTAAGATTCTTGAAATCATTAAAAACTCAAAACTTGAACTGGCTTATCCGACCAGTGTCATTTTTTATGACGAAAGGAAAAATTTATGGAAAGACTCATTCGAAGATACATAAAAAAAGACGATCCGGATGTTTTACATGACCTGAGAGTCTGGGCACGAAAAGAACTTAGTATTTTAGAAAAAGAGGGCAAGACGGATTTAGGCCTTAAAAAACTTTTGAAAAAGTCTTCAAAATTAAGAGACACGGATGTTTTGCTGGAAATTTGCAAAGATAAAAAGGTACGGAAATATTTAAAGAAAAAACATAAAAAACTAAGACAAAAGTTTTTAAAATATATAAAAAAATTTAAGAGAAAAATTGTACTTTTTGAAAAGAAAAATGATTTTAACTGTGAAGAAATTTTTAATACTTCTTTTATCGGTAAGGATGACAAAACTTTACACAAACTAAGAATTTTGGTAAAAAAATGTAGATATACAAATCCAAAGCTTGAAGATAAATTAAAAAAAATTCAGGATTATTTAGGAAAAGCTCATGATTATTATAATTGTGAAAAATTGTTGATAAAATTTGGAAAAAATCCGAAAAAAGCAGTTAGAAAAAAACTTAAATACATAAGAAAAGCGGAAAAAGTAAGACTTACTCTACAGGGTTGATTCCCATTTTTTTACTTCTCTCCATTGCCTGCTGGGCCAGATATCTGTCACCGAATTTTTGTAGGTTTTCATATTCCGTTTCAAATGTCTCAAAGTGTCTCTCTTCATCGGCGATAATTTGTTCAAAAATCTGTTTTGTGCCGCTATCTCTGGCATTTGCTGCTTCTATTGCGAAATCGTTATACATTTCCATAGCTTCTTCTTCACTTTTCATAGCCCATTTTAGCATCTCTTCCACATCTCTGATATGTTCAACTTCATGTGAAGGTTTCATTTCTATTTCTCCGCCTAAAAACAAAATTCTTTCGGCAAATTTTTCGGTATGTAACATTTCGTCTATTGCCGTTTTTTTAAAAATAGATGCCAAAAGGTCATAACCTAAATCGTCTAAAATAAAATGAAAATACATGTACTGATGTATTGCACTTAATTCTTCAGAAATGGCTTTATTTAATAATTCGATTGATTTTTGTTTGTTCATTTTCTTTCCTTAAAGTTTTTTATCATTTTTTCTATTTCTTTGTCCGAATAATTTTTTATAAACGCCATTTTTGGATTAATGTTGTTAGATTTTTTCATTTCGAGCAGCTTTTGTTTAAGTTCAGCAGCATTCATCGAATCAATTTTGGGTGCTACTCTTCCGTTGTGGCACATATTACAGCTTGGATACCCAAAAGCCAAACCCGCAATAAAAATCATAAGTTTTTTCATTTCTTCTCCTTTAAAAAATTATATCACAAAAAATTAGCAGATAATAAAATTTTTCCATTTATAAGAAAATATAATAACTTGATATAATTATTATAAAAAAGGCCGATAATGAAAGCCGGATTTGTACTAAAACCTAAAAATACTATTGCATTAAAAGAGGTTTTTTTAAAAATAAAATCGATATTCGAAAAAAAGGGAATAGACGTATTGCTTGAGAGTGTTTCAGCTAAAGCTATAGGTCTTTTGGGAGTGGAATTTGATGAAATGTGTAAAGAAGTTGATTTTTTAGTTGCTTTAGGAGGTGATGGGACTTTGATTTCTTTAGCTAGAAGAGCGTATAAATACGATAAACCGGTTCTCGGTATAAACGCTGGAAATTTGGGCTTTCTTACAGATATTAATCCTGAAAACATAGCGGAATTTCTCGATAAGTTTTTAAAAGGCGAGTATAGAATCGATGAAAGAATGGTAATAGAAATTGACTATCAGGGTAAAAAACTTTATGCTTTTAATGATGTAGTCATTAGCAAAGATGTTATTTCTTCAATGATACATATAAAAATCGATACAAATGAAAGTTTTTTAAATACTTATCACGGTGACGGACTTATAATTTCCACTCCTACAGGATCTACGGCATATAATTTAAGTGCAGGCGGTCCAGTGGTATATCCATTGACGGAAGGATTTATTTTGACACCGATATGTCCGCATTCTTTAACTCAAAGACCCTTGATACTTCCGAGTAATTTCGAACTTGAAGCAGAAGTAAAGGAAAAAACGGCAAAATTAATAATAGACGGTCAGGAGATATATGATATGACAAGTAAAATAAAAATAAAAAAAGCACAAAAACCTGCCAAACTTATCCATAGACTTGAGAGAAATTATTTTGACGTTTTAAGAGAGAAATTAAATTGGGGAGAAGTGAAGTGATAGAGAGGGTTTATCTTAAAGAATATGTGACTTTCGAAGAAGTTGAGTTGGAATTTAGTGAAGTGGAGATGGAATTTAGTAAAGGCTTGATAGTATTTACCGGGCCAAGCGGGGCAGGGAAGTCTGTGCTTATGAGAGGAATACTTTCTATTTTCGGATACTTTGACGTAAATGCCAAAATCAGCGAAGCGGTGGTCGATAATGATATAAATCTTGAAGAGTACGGTATTGAAAACGATGAAGTTATCATTTTCAAGCAAATTAAAAAAAATAAAAACAGATATTTTATAAACAATCAGGCCGTAAGTAAAAAAATTGTCAGAACTATTGCGGATACTTTTATAGATTATTTGTCTTTAAGGGAAATAAAAGAGTTTGAGAGTGAAAATATTATAAAAGTTTTGGATGAGATGATCAAAGAGAAAGATTATTATGTTAAGTTATTAGAATACAAAAACCTTTTTAAAAAATACAATCTTATAAAAAACGAATTAAAAAATCTAAAAGAAAAAGAAAAAAATGCTATTGAAAGAATGGAGTTTTTAAAATACGAGTTAAATAAAATTGAAACGATTAATCCAAAAGAGGGTGAGTTTGAAGAATTGATGAAAATAAAAAAAGATTTAAGCCGAATAGAAAAAATAAAAGAAAAAGCAGCTGAAACAGAAAGAATATTTGATTTTGAAAATTCCGTATATGAATTTCTTGACATGATTGAAGAGGATAGCGAATTTTTTTCAAATGCTATGAACGAACTTAGAATAGCTATCGATAAAGCAAATGAAAAAGCCGAATATTTACAAACAATAGATATTGAGGAAATTTTAAACAGATTATCTGATTTACAAGAATTAATAAGAAGATTCGGTTCTCTGGAAGAAAGTTTGAGATATTATAACGAAAAGAAAAAAGAACTTGAAAAACTTGAAAATTTAACTTTCGAAAAAGAAAATTTAGAAAAAGAATTGAAAGAAATAACTTCTAAATTAAATGAAATAGCCGTGTATTTGCATGAAGAAAGAAAAAAAGCAGCAAAGCGCTTCGAAGAAAAATTAAATCTTTATTTATCAAAATTATATATGCCCGATGCTAAAGTAAAATTAGAATTAGTCGATGAATTTTTTGAATCAGGAAAAAATAGAGCGGAAATCGTTGTTAACGATATAGATATAAATACGATTTCAACAGGGGAATTTAACAGATTAAGAGTAGCGCTTTTAGCAAGTAAATTAGAATATGATGATGAAGAGAAAACACTGTTTTTAGATGAAATTGATGCGAATTTGAGCGGAGAAGAGAGTATGAGTGTGGCAAATGTTTTAAAATATTTAAGTCAAAAATATCAAATTTTTGCTATATCACATCAGCCGCAACTAGCAAGTAAAGCTGATAAGCATTTTTTAGTAACAAAAGACAAAAACAAATCTTTTGTAAAAGAGCTTAGTAATAAAGAAAGAATTGAGGAAATAGCAAGAATTATAGGCGGGAAAGAAAAATCTCAAAAAGCGCTTGAATACGCAAAAGAACTTTTAAGAGGTGAAAATGTATAACAAACTACTGGAAAAAATAAAATATTTGGAAAATGAACTTGAAGAAGTGAAACAAAACAATGAAATTGTTTCAAAAAATTTAAAAAAATTATTTAATGAATGTAAAATCGAAAAAGACAAAAAAGAAAAATTCAAACAAAATTTCAAAAAAAATTTAACCCTTTTACAAAATATCGAATTTAAAAAAACTTTTCATGACGGAATACTCGGTTTTGAAGCGTTCCTGGAATTTTTGAATGATATTGAAAACAGTGCCTTATTGACAGTGAAATTATTTGATGATAAACAAAAGAACAGATATCTTTATGGATATTTTACAAAAAAAATTAGTCCTTTTTTTACTATAAAAGATGATATTTTAATAGGACTTATTAGCAAAAATGACATTTCGAAAATAAAACAATTAAACAAACTACCTTTTTATAATCCGCAAAACGAAGATTTTGATGAAATAGAACTTTTTAAAGTTATTTTTATGGCAGAAAATATTGATATGTTTATTATTAATAAGATTTTTCTAAAATTTGATGAACTTTATAAAAGACCGAGTCTTAGAAAAAAACATTTTATTGTCTATTCCTTTGATAAAGATAAGATTGTTGATTTTGAAATTGAAGAGAGTCTGAAAGAAAAGAATAAATATTCTTATATTTACGAAGAGAGTTATCCGGATTTGGAACTTAAATTAAAAAGAGAAATAAGAAACATACCTTTTATTTTAGCTTTACTTGAAAGAATTGATGAAGAACTGGATGAAATAAAGAATTCAAGGGGTATAATAAACGTAGTAAATAGAATTCTTAATTATATACAGCTACATGTGACGGAAGAAGAAATACAAAAAATTGTAAAAAATTTAAGAGATACTTTAAAAAAATATAATTTTTAGATATAATTTTATCCCACAAACGCGGTGGTGGTGGAATTGGTAGACACGCAAGGTTGAGGGCCTTGTGGGCGATAAGCCCGTGAGGGTTCGAGTCCCTCCCACCGCACCATAAAACCTACTTCAAATCAATGTATTTTCGGGCATTCCAAGCAATTTTAACCATTGAAAACCTACCCGCAAAACCTACCCTTGAACAAAAGTAATTGCAAATCATTTTTTTATACAGAATATATTTTTTAAAAACCTACCCTAAAATTTAGAAAATTAAATTTTTTTAAACTTGTAACTATACTATTTTTTATTTTTCAAAACTTCCTTAAAAAGGAAAATTTTTAAAACTTTTTTTATTTTATAATCTTTTATTTCTAAAATTTCTTTATATTTAGCTAATGAATCAATATTTTTAGCCATAATATTATAATATGCCAAAATTTTCGTTCTATCTTTTAAAGATATAGTCTTGTCCATCATTGTTTTTAATGAATCTTTAAAAATTTTTAATTCTTTTTTATCTAATTCATTAATTTTTCCAAGTAAAAAATAAATATCATTAACCTCCATTTTTGTAAAATATTTAGAATCCACTGATTGTACAATTTTTTTATATGTAAAATTAAAATCATCACTATATTTAATAGCCATAGATAAAGTTTCAAATGTCTGAATTTTTGCAGGAAGTTTTATAAATTCTTTAAATTCAAAGATATTATTTTCATCTTTTTTAAGAATAATTACATTTTTTGTTGAATCATAATAAACTGGAAGATTATTATTTCTAAAAAAAACATACGTACTGAAATTATGGGGAAATGTTTGTGTAATTAAATAAATAAACTTTCTTTTTGTTTCAAATTGTTTTCTCAAATATTTATTTTTCCAAGCCCCTATATCTCCATCAAATTCACTATTTTCAAACATCTTATCAAAACCTACTACCTTTTCTACATTCCACCTGCTGATATCTCCATTAAAATTATTATACAAAATAGAAAACACTCCAAACATTCTATTAATCTGTGAAGTATCAATACAATTTAAATCTGCTTCCCAATTTGGGTTATTTGGAGTTCCTTGAATATTATATATTTCATTTTCAATATTTTTCATTAATTCATTATAATCTTTTGGTTGATATTTATAATTCATTGCCCTACTTTCAATTTATTAATTATTTTCTTTAATGTTAAAATTTCGTTAGTTAATTTTTCCATATCAATTGATTTTTTAATATCTCCAAATGCTACTTTTACAAAAATTTCTTCCATATCAATGCCAGTAGAATATGAGGAAATAAATCCATATATATCTTTTTCTTTTGATTTTTTTGGAAAAAGTATATTTCTTATTTCTTTTTCAATTTTTTCTAATAAATTATACTCTATATTGCCAAAAAGATTTCGAATAAGTATCGT
>Ga0256838_1000274_pt1 | contig 34688 bp, 46 predicted proteins | sample 4571419metaG_FD_185978 | JGI IMG/M metagenome (GOLD analysis project Ga0256838, IMG submission 185978) | Hydrothermal vent microbial communities from Guaymas Basin, Mexico - 4571-419 | ecosystem: Environmental > Aquatic > Marine > Hydrothermal vents | place: Mexico: Guaymas Basin | collected... | reverse complement strand
ATATGTATGACATGAAGAAGGGGGTCAATTAACAGAAGCTGTTAGAAGAAAACCGTATAGTGTAATATTATTTGACGAAGTTGAAAAAGCTCATCCAGATGTGTTTAATACTCTTTTACAAGTATTAGATGATGGTAGGTTAACAGATAGTAAATGAAGAACTGTAGATTTCAAAAATACTATTATTATTATGACTTCTAATATTAAAGAAGAAAATTTAAAAACTTTCTTTAGACCAGAATTCTTAAATAGAATAGATGATATAGTAAAATTTAATAAACTTGATGAAAATGTAATAGTTTGAATTATCGATATATTATTACAAGATGTATCTAAATTATTAGAAGTAAAATGAATAAAAGTAGAATTTACAGATGCACTTAAAAAATATATTGCAAAAACAGGTTATGATCCAGAATTTGGAGCAAGACCATTAAAAAGAGCAATTACAAACACTATAAATAACCAATTATCAATTAAATTATTAAATTGAGAAGTAAATAGCTGAGATAGTATCATTTTAGATATAGATAACAAATGAAATTTAATAGTAAAAAAAGACTAGTCAAACTAGTCTTTTTTGTTATAATAAAGAAAATTAATATTAAATGAAAATAATGTTTAAAATAGAAACTTGAGAAAATAATCCAATACTTAGAACTCCAGCATCTAAAATACTAGATAAAGATTTTAAGCAAGCTGTGAAGTTAGGTAAAAATATGATTAAGTATATTAAAAATCCTGATAATTGATGAGTAGGTTTAGCTGCACCTCAAATATGACATGGTATAAAATTAGTAGTTGTAAGTATGCTTAATGACCGGGATGATGAAAGTTTTAAAACTATAATGCTTTTAAATCCTGAAATATTAGAATTTTGAAAAGAAACTGATATCGAATCAGAATGATGTTTATCTATACCTTGAGTTAAATGAGAGGTAAAAAGACCTACAAAGATAAAACTAAACTATCAGGACGAAAAAAAGACTAAAAAAACACTAATTCTAGAATGATTACCTGCAAGAATTGTTCAACATGAAATAGATCATGTGAATGGAAAATTATTTATTGATTATTTAAAATAAAAAAAGAACTTCATATGTGAAGTTCTTTTTTTTATATTAATTGAATTTACTATAATCTTGCATTTTCATTTCAGCATCCGTTTTTCTTACTATATCAAGAATAACAGAAACTATAATTATTAATCACGCAGCAGAGATAATAAAATCTACTGATTGCCCCATGAATTTAGACATAATATATGGCAATACAGCAATTAAAGCTAAGAATCAACCACCAAATAAATTTAAATGATCTGAAACTTTAGTTAAATAATCTGCTGTATCAGAACCAGGTCTAATACCAGGAATATAACCACCTCTTTTTTGAATACTTTCAGCAACATTTTCTGTATTAAATGTAATAGATACATAAAAGAAAGAAAACCCTAATACTAATAAAAAGTATACTGCAATGAAATACCAAGAAGGATTAGTCATACTAAAGTAAGTCAATAAGAAATTACCTATTGAAGTAGCTGTAGCACCTGAGCCATCTCATGTTAAAATTTGACCAATAATAGCTGGAAATGTAACTAATGATACTGCAAAGATAATTGGAATCATACCTGCTTGATTTATTCTAATTGGAAAATAAGATTTTTCTTCTCTTCCTGTTCTTGTATAAATAAGTGGAATTCTTCTATTACCCTCAGTAAACTTAATAATAACGTAAATTATTAATAATGTTGCAATTATCAATCATACAAATAAAGGATAATCACCTCATGAAATATGACCCATAATAGAACCTGGAACTGCTGATAATACTCAAGCAGTAATAATTATACTAATACCATTTCAAATACCATTTTCTGTCATTACTTCTCATAACCACATTAAGAAAATTGTTCAAGCAGTAATAATAGTCATAGCCATTAATACAGTTTGAGTATTAGAAATATCTATAATAGTTCCTGAAGCTAAACTATTCATTAAAACAATCATTCAGTATGATTGAACAAAAGCTAAAGGTAGAGTTAACCATCTAGTATATTTTGTAATTTTTCTTTGACCTGCATCACCTTCTTTTTGTAAATCACCAATTTTGGGAACAATTACTCCTAATAATTGTATTATGATCATAGCATTAATGTATGGAGAAAGTCCCATTAAGATAATTGAAAAATTAGATAATCAACCTCACATTAAAGCACTAAAAAAAGATAATCCTTTATTAGCTTCCATAATAGCAGCTAATTTAGAAGTATCAACACCATAAACTGGTATTACTGCTAATAATTTATAAACTAACACTAAAAGTAGAGTAGCTATAATCTTTTTTTTGATATTTTTATTTTCAAATACCGATTTTATACTATGTAGCATATTTATAAATATTTATAAAATTAATTAAATATATTATACATAAAAAAAAGAAAAACCCAAACTTAAAAGCACGGGTTTTTCTTAATATTATTTAGTTTCAAGTTTACCTCCAGCTTTTTCTATTGCTTCTTTAGCAATAGCAGAAGCTTTATCAACAGTAACAGTAACTTTAGCAGTTAATTCACCTTGACCTAATAATTTAATTGGAAGAGTTTTTCTTCTAACTATATTATTTTCTAGTAATACTTCTTTATTTATAGTTGTAATACCTTTTTCAGCTAATTTAGCTAAATCAGAAATATTAATAACATTATAAATAGTTTTAAATTTTGCGTTAGAGAAACCTTTTAATTTAGGCATTCTTCTAAATAAAGGAGTTTGTCCTCATTCAAACCAAGCAGCTACTCAACCACCTGATCTACAATTTTGACCATTACAACCTCTACCACAATAAGTTCATTTACCTGAACCATTACCTCTACCAAGTCTCTTGAAAGTTTTTCTAGATCCTTTGTTAGGTTTTAAATTTGTTAAAGATAACATAAAATATTAAGGTTATTTATATATATAATGTTACTTTAGAAATTAACTAAGAAATATTCCAAGTTAAAGTTCCAAAGCAACATATTATTTATTATTTAAATGAAGATAAAGCTTTTATTGTAGCTCTTGCATTATTAATTAGGTTAGAAGAACCATATCTTTTTGCAAGAATATCTTTATATCAAGCAACCATCAATACTTTTCTGGCAGCTCAACCCGCAATAATTCATGTACCTTCTGAAGCAGGGTGAACCATAATTTTAGCAGCTTTATATTTAGCTTCTAAATTATAAGGAACAGTACCTTTTTCAATTCTAACATTAGTTAGATTTTTCTTAGCATCAGCTATTGATTTAGCAATTGCATCAACTACTTCCCAAGATTTTCAAGTTCCTAATGCAACTCTACCTTTTCCATCTCAAATAACCATAACAGCTCTGAATCTTAATTGTCTACCTCATGAAGTAACTCTAGTTACTCTATCAATAGCAAGTAATTCTTCTTTGAACTCTTTTTTTGGTTTTTGAAATTTTCATCATTTTCTATTGTCTTTTCCAGAAAAAGCCATACTTATTAGTATTAATTAATTAAAATTTAAGTCCTTTTGCTCTCATACCTTCAGCTAAAGCTTTAACTCTACCGTGGTAAGCAAATCAACCTCTATCAAATAGAATTTCAGTTATTTTTAAGTCTAAAACTTTTTGTGCCATTTCTTCACCTACTTTTGTAGCCATTTCAGTTTTAGTACCTGAGTTATCAAGTTTTAAATCTGAAAAAGAAGTTAATGTTACACCAGAGTTATCATCAATTAATTGTGCATAGATGTTTTTATTACTTCTATATACAGCTAATCTTGGTCTACTAGCAGTTCAACTTATTTTAGATCTGATTCTATTTTTTCTTCTTAATCTTTTTAATGTTTTTTGTAACATTTTTTCAATTATTATCAGTTAAATATTTTATTTAGAACCTGTTTTACCGGCTTTTCTCTTAATATGTTCTCAAACATATTTGATTCATTTACCTTTATACGGTTCTGGTTTCTTTTTTGCTCTAATTTTAGAAGCAAATTCTCATACAAGTTGTTTATCTACACCAGAAATATGTATAATATTTTTAGCTTTCTCATCCATTGCAACTTTTAAACCTGCAGGAATAGCGACATTAACTTTATGTGAAAAACCAATACTTAATATAAGTTTATCTCCAGAAACTTCAAATTTATAACCAACTCAAATGATTTCTAAACTTTTTTTGTAACCTTCAGTAACTCAAATAACTAAGTTATTAATAATTGATCTAGTTGTACCCCATAAAGCACTAGCAGAATCATCTACTGGAGTAACAATTATAGAATTTTCTTCTTTAGAAACTTTCACTTTTGATGAAAAATCAAAAGATAATTCTCATAATGGCCCTTTAACTTTAATGTTGTTGTCAACTATAGTTACATCAACTTTTTCTAGTATTACAATAGGCATTTTACCAATTCTTGACATTTTTTCTTGTAATTATTAATATAAATCGGAACAATGATATATAAATCATTTCTCGTTTATAATATTAAATGATTAATATACTTCGCAAAGTAATTCACCACCAACATTTAAACTTCTAGCTTCGTACCCAGTAACAACACCTTTTGGAGTTGAAACAATATAGATACCATGACCATTTCTTGATTTTCTAATATCTTTTGCTCAGATATAGATTCTTTGACCTGGTTTACTAATTCTTGACATTGTAGGAACATACTTAGTAGTTCTTACGTCATTTAAAGTAAGCCCGATTGATTTTTTATTGTTTCATTCGTCAATAATTTCGAAATCAACAATATATTTATTTTTCTTAAGAATTTTTGCAATATCAGCTTTTAATTTAGAATAAGGAAGTTTAACTTCAATAATTCTAGCCATATATGCATTTCTAATTCTTGTTAATAAATCTCCGATTGGATCTATTATCATAACATATGAATTAATAAATAAATTTATTTAACTATTTCTCTCTTACCAACTAGATTTTCTAACACCTGGTAATTCTCAAGCATTAGCTTTTTCTCTAAAACAAATTCTACAAATATCAAATTTACCAAGATATCATCTAGTTCTACCACAGATACTACAACAGTTATATACTTTTGTAGCTTCTTTAGGTTTTCTACCATCAGCAATAGCTTGTAAAAATGTCTTTTTTAATCTATTTGCTTTAGCAATTTTAGCCTTTCTAGCCATTTTTTTGTTCTTATTAAAGTAAACTTTTATTTAGCAAAAGGGAATCCCATTTGTGTTAATAATTCTCTTCAAGCTTCTTTGTTTTTAGCAGTTGTTTTAACTGTAATTTGTAAACCATGATTTTTTATAACATCGTTTTGAGGAATTTCTAAAAATATAGAATGTTCTTTAATACCGAAATTATAATTACCTTGATTATCAAATCCTTTTTTACTAACTCATCTAAAATCTCTTACTCTAGGTAAAACAACATTGATAAGTTTTTCTAAGAAATTGTACATAGCATCTCCTCTTAGAGTAACACTTAAACCAACTGGCATACCAGCTCTTAATTTAAAGTTTGATATTGCTTTTTTAGCATATCTAACAGTACAAGCTTGACCTGCAATTAATGATAAGTGTTCTTGTAAAGATGAGAAATCTTTATTACCAGATCTAACATATGTTCAAATTCACATATTTAAAACTACTTTTTCTAATTTAGGAATTTCCATAATATTAGCAATTTCTAGTTTTTCTTTTAGAGCTGGAACCATTTCTTTTAAATATTTTTCTTTTAACATTTTTTATATTTATAATATAAGTAAATTATAAACTATTTTATAATATATTTTTTAGCTTCTCATCCATTTTCTTTTAAGGCAATTTTTGAAAATCTAAATTTTTTACTTGTTCCTTTTTCTTCAATTTTAACAAATCAAACTCTTGTTCCTTTTTTTGTAAATGGACAAACTAACATTACATTAGATGCATCGATAGCTTTTTCCAATTTAACAATTTGACCAGGAGTAGTTCATTGTTTTTTTAAATGTCTAGTTACAACATTAATTCATTTTACAATGATTTTATTTGTATCAGTAAATACTTTTAAAACTTCGGCTTCTTGACCTCTGTCTTTTTCTTTACCAGACATAACTATAACTTTATCTCAAGTTCTAATTTTCATAATTTTATTAATATTAATTATAAAACTTCTGGAGCTAAACTCATAATTTTTTGAAAACCTTTTGCTTTTAATTCTCTTGCAACAGGCCCAAAAATACGAGTTCCTTTTGGAGCATTATTATCATCAATAATTACGCAAGCGTTATCATCAAATCTAACATATGAACCATCTTTTCTTCTTACTTCTTTAGAAGTTCTAACTACTACAGCTTTTACTACTTTTTTCTTTTTAACTACTCCATCTGGAGCAGCTTTTTTAACAGTACAAACGATAATATCTCAAATAGAAGCATATCTTCTATGTGAACCTCAAAGCACTTTAATACATAATACTTCTTTAGCTCAAGAGTTATCAGTAACAGCTAGTCTTGATTCTGTTTGTATCATAAGATATCAATTCTTAAAAGTTAAAATTAACTATATTTTTTCAACTAAATCCCATCTTTTTAATTTAGAAGTTGGTCTAGTTTCTTTAATTAATACTTGATCTCAAATAGAGCAAGTATTATCTTCATCATGTGCATAAAACTTTTTAGTTACTCTAAATCTTTTTTTATATTTAGAATCACTTTTATAAGTATGTACAGACACAACAACTGTTTTATCCATTTTGTTGCTTGTAACAACACCTTTTTTAGTTCTCATAAACTTTGTTTAATTAAAAATAATTAACCTATATTTAATCCTTTAGAAGTAGCAACAGTATTAATTTGTGCTATATATCTTCTTAAAGCTTTTATTAAATGAGTTTGTTTTAATTCACCAACTTCTTTTTTCATTCTTAAAGAAAATAATTCTCTTGATGATTTAGTAAGTTCAGTTCTTAAACCTTTCTCGTCTAATTCTATAAGTTTTCCTAATTCTTGTAGTTTTAAATCTTTTATTTCTTTCATTTTTAAAATGATTAATCAACTATTATTTTAGTTTTAACAGGCAATTTGTAAGAAGCCAGTCTAAAAGCTTCCCTTGCAACTTCTGGTGTAACTCATGTTATTTCAAATAACACTCTACCAGGTTTTACAGGAGCTCTATACATTTCTACAGATCATTTACCTCAACCCATTGGGACTTCTAGTGGTTTAGCAGTAAAAGCTTTGTCAGGAAAAATTCTTATCCAAACTTTACCTCATCTTTTAAGCGCTCTAACCATAGCTCTTCTCGAAGATTCTATTTGTCTAGAAGTTATAAATCATCTAGTAGTACATTTCATAGCGTAATCACCGAATGCAATAGTAGATCCTTTAATAGCCTTCCCTTTTAATCTTCATCTAAAGGTTTTTCTATATTTAGTTTTCTTTGGTTGTAACATTTTTTAGTACAATTAGTATATAAAAAAATCTGGTTTGTCAAATTTTTTATTTTTTATAAATGTCTCCTTTATAGATCCATACTTTAAGTCCGATAGTTCCATAAACAGTTTCAGCTCTAACAGTACAATAATCTATGTCAGCTCTAATTGTTTGTGTAGGAATATTACCTTCTTTAAATGTTTCTTTTCTAGCGATTTCAGCTCAATTAAGTCTTCAACCAACTTTGATTTTGATTCATTTAGCACCTTTTTCCATAGTTTTTTGAATAGCTTGTTTGATTGCTCTTTTATAAGGCATTCTTTTTTCTATTTGATTTGCTACGTTGAATCAAACAATTTTAGCATTTAAATCAGGGTTTTTAATATCTCTAATTTCTAAACTAACACTTGTTCAAAGTTTTCTAGTTAATAAAGTTTGTAATCTTTCTTTATTTTCTCAAGTTTTACCAAGAATTAATGATGCTTTAGCTGTGTAAACAACTATTTCAATCATATTAGAATTTCTTGCAACTAGAACATCCCCTAGAGGAATTCAAGTTAATTCTTTCGATAATATAGTTCTAGCTTTTACATCTAGTCCTAAAGAGTCTTTATATGTTTTTTTATCTTCATACCAAGTAGATTTCCATGTTTTAATATATGGTATTCTAAATGCTATTGGATTAACTTTATGTCCCATTTTTTTTTATTAATTAATAATTATAATTAATAACTCTAATTTCTTGGAGTTATTCTTCCAGTAATTATTTTACTTGTAATTCTAATTTTATATTAGAAGTTCTTTTTAAGATTGGATGAGATCTACCTCTAGATACTGCATTTCATCTTTTATAAACAATTCATTTATTTATAATAAGAGTACTTATATATAATGTATCAGCTTTCTGATTGTCATTATTTTCAGCATTTGCAATAGCAGAAGCTAAAATTTTATATAATAAATCTGCTCATTTTTTAGGTGCAAATTTTAAGAAATTTAACGCTTCTCAAACATTTTGTCCTCTAATAATTTCAGCAATAACTCTTAATTTCTTTGGAGAAATTCTAATATTTTTTCAATATGCTTTCATAAGCTAATTTGGCTATAATAATAAATTATTTCCCAGTCTTTCAGGGATGGCTAGATAAATCTAACTCGTGGGCCTATTTTTTTCAAGCATGACCTCTGAATGTTCTAGTCATAGAAAATTCTCATAATTTATGTCATACCATATCTTCTGTAACAAAAACTGGAGTGTGTACTTTCCCATTATGAACACCAAATGTGTGTCCAACAAATTCAGGAATAACAGTACATGTTCTTGACCAAGTTTTAATTACACCTTTTTTTCATGAATCATTCATTGTAACAACTTTTTTTAATAGTCTTTCATCAATAAATGGTCATTTTCTTAAACTTCTTGTCATAAGTTAGTTTTATGTTATATAGTTTATAGAGTAAGAATTAAATTAATAATTCTTACTATTTATTCATTAGTTTACCTTTTCTGTCTTTTAAAATCCATTTAGAAGTAGTGTTTTTTCTCTTTCTAGTTTTGTATCCTAAAGCTGGCATACCCCATGGAGTTTTTGGTGCTTTCATACCAATTGGTGAAGCTCCTTCTCAACCACCATGTGGATGATCAACTGGATTCATAGATTTTCATCTTACAGTTGGTCTGATTCACATCCATCTAGATCTACCTGCTTTACCGATAACAACTTGGTTATGGTAAGTGTTAGATACTTGACCTAATGTAGCGAAACATTTCTTATTAACTAATCTGATTTCACCTGAAGGTAACTTAATTTGAGTGTATTCACCTTCTTGTGAGAAGATTGTACCATAAGAACCTGCAGATCTAATAGTAGAAGCTCAATGTCCAACTATTAGTTCTAAGTTATAAACTTGTAATCCAGTAGGAATGTTAGCAACTAACATTCTATTACCAGTTTCAAGTGGAGTTTTATCATCAGTAATTACTTTATCTCAAACTTTAGTTTCAGTATTAGCAATAACATATCTTCTTTCCCCATCTTTATAACAGATTAGTGAAATCCATGCTGATCTATATGGATCGTATTCTATAGTTTCAACTTTAGCTACGATACCTTTCTTATCAACTTGGAAGAAATCAACTAGTCTATATCTTTGTGCATGACCACCTCATTGGTGTCTTACTGTAATTCTTCAAGTATTTCATCTACCTGAATGTTTTTTTAATTTTATAGTAAGTGGTTTATACGGAGTTGAAGTAGTAATTTCTTCAAACGTATTAACTGTCATTCATCTTCTACCAGGAGTGGTAGGTTTAAATTTTCTTATTCCCACTGTTAATATTTTTAAAAAATAATTATTTTATAACAGAAAAATCAATTTTAGCTTTTGCATCTTTTAAAGTTACATAAGCTTTTTTAGTAGATCTTTTTCTTAATTGCATTCATCTCTTCTTTCCATACTTAAATTTTTCTCTTGTATGTAAAGTGTTAACAGAAGCAACCTCAACTTTGTACAATTCCATAACTGATTTTTTAACATCAATTTTAGTTGCACTAGAATCAACTTCAAACACATATGTATTATTAGTCATCTCTAATACTGAAGTTTTTTCAGTAGTGATTGGTTTTTTTAAAATTCTAAAAATTCTCATATTTTATATATTTTAGAGTAAATTATTTAGTAAGTTTATCTAAATTAACTAAAGAATCTTTTAATAAAACTAATGTTTTATATTTAAGTAAATCTTTAATATTTAAATAATCTACAAGTATAGCTTTAACATATGGTATGTTAGCAGCAGATTTTTCAATCATTTCATTTTTAGCTGGAATAGCTAATAAAACTTTTTCATTATAAGGTAGTTTAGTAAAAACTTCTACCATATTTTTTGTTTTAGCTTCTTTGAAATCAATTTTATCTAAAACGATTAAATCATTGTTAGCTAGTTTTGAAGATAAAACACTAAATAATGCTTTTCTTCTTTCTTTTTTATTCATAGAAAGTGTAAAGTTTACAGTATTTCTAGGACCGAATGCAACTCAACCTTTTTTCCTAATAGGAGATCTGTTTGAACCCATTCTAGCTCTACCTGTACCTTTTTGTCTATAAATCTTTCTTGTTGAACCTCTTCTTTCTCATCTTGTTTTAGTATGAGCAACTACCATTCTATTATTAGCTAGTTGATATACCAAAGCTCTGTGAATAAGTCCTTCATTAAGTTCTAATCAAAACACTAAATCACTTAGTTCAATTTCTCAAACTGATTTACCTTTTTGATCGAATAAATTAGTCTTCATTAGAGTACGTATTAATAACTAAAAAATAATATTTACGAATGAATTTCTTCATCCAGGAACAGCTCATCTAACACCAACAACACCAATTTCTTTGTTAACTAGTTCAACTGGAACTTTTTTAACAGTAAATTTAGTATCACCGTGATGACCATGCATCTTTTTCCCTTTATGTACTTTCGTAGGTTTTCTATTACCGATAGAACCAAGAGCTCTATGAAATTTCGAACCGTGACCACCAGGACCACCATGGAAATTATGTTTTTTCATTGCACCTGTAAATCATTTTCATTTAGAAAATCATTCAATAGATACTTTGATATCACCTTCTAACACATCTAATGAAAGAGTGTCTCAAGCGCTATATTTTTCAATATCTGCATCAGATACTGGAAATTCTACTATTTTAGAAAAATCACTTTTATTTAAAGTACTTTTTCATTCAGCTAGAGTAGAATCTTCAACTTTTTTGTTTAAAACTCAAACGATTATAGCCTTATAACCATCTTTTTCAAGAGTTTTAAATCATACTACTTTTAAAGTTGGAACTTTTAGAAGTGTAACAGGGACAAATCTGTCTCCTTTTATCACTCTAGTCATTTCTAACTTTGTAGCTATAATTCAAGCCATATAAAAATATGTTTACAAAATTAAAGTTAGAGGTTAAACTACCTTTCACAATGGAACGGCGTCTAACTTAACCTCTTCAAAAACTTTTCGGATAATTCCTTAAAAGCCACGTGATTATATAAGATAGTTATAATTTGTCAAAAGAAAATTTTTATATTTTAAATACTATATATATAAAGGTAGGAGATAGGATAAAAATTTAGAACAAAAAATAAAAACTACAGCATATTTATATATTTTTCAAAATATTTCATTGCAATATTCCCCTCTTTCCCTATAATCCTATTAAATATAATATCACAATAGAAAAATGAAACAACAATTAGAAAACTTAAAAAATGAATTTATAGAAAATATTACAACTATAGATTCTCCTGAAGCTCTTGAAAATCTTGAAAAAAACTTTCTTGGTAAAAAAGGTAAATTAAACGATATATTAAAGGGTATCAAAGATTTATCTAATGACGATAAAAAAATCATCTGACCTGAAGCTAATAAGCTAAAAATGTTTATTTCTGAAGAAGTTACAAATAAAAAAATAGCTATACAAGAAGCTAAATATGCAAAACTTGAAGAAGATGAAAAAATTGATGTAACCGCTGAATATCCTTCAAATAATAAAGGACATAAACATCCTATAAGTATTACTTCAAATTTACTTGAAGAAATATTTATATCTCTTGGATTTAGAATCGAAGATGGACCTCAAGTAGAAGATGAAACTCATAATTTTGATAAATTAAATATTCCAGATAATCATCCAGCTAGAGACGTTTGGGATACTTTTTGGGTAAGTGATGATATAAATAAAAATAAAGAAGCAGGTAAGAAAAATTTATTAAGAACTCATACTTCACCAGTTCAAATTAGAACTATGTTAAAATGAGAATTACCTATTAAAATAATAGTTCCAGGTAGGGTATTTAGATACGAACAAGAAGATGCAAGACATACTTGTAACTTCTATCAATTAGAATGACTTGTTGTTTGAAAAGGTGTTACATTTGGTGATCTTAAATGGACACTTGATACTGCTATGAAAAAACTACTTTGAGACTCAACTGAAGTTAGATTTAGACCAAGTATATTCCCTTTTACAGAACCAAGTGCTGAAATAGATATAAGTTGTCAATTATGTAAATGAAGCGGTAAAGTAAAATGAGAGAATTGTAAAATGTGTTCTGCTACAGGTTGGGTTGAATTACTATGAGCATGAATGGTGCATCCTAAAGTATTAAAAGATGCATGAGTAGATCCTGAAGAATACTCTGGTTTTGCATTTGGTATGTGAATAGATAGAATTGCAGCTCAAAGATTTTGAGTAAGCTCTAGTAGAATGTTTTATCAATCAAAATTAAAACTAAACGAACAATTTTAATCAAAAAATAAAAGACACAAAATATAATGGTGTCTTTTATTTTTTCTTATATACATAAATATAACCTAAAATGAATAAATTATTAATAGAATTAAAAAGTTTTTTAAGAAAAAATTGGTGGATATCTATATTATTAATATTTGCATTAATTATTGTTTGATTTACATGAAATTGAAATATTTTTGAAATAACATTACTATTTTTAGTTAATTTCATATGAAATTTATTAATAATGGTAATGCAAAGTAATTATACAGACAAAAATAATAAAATTTGAGGTATTTATCAACTTTCTAGTACTTTAGTATTTTTAACAATATGAATTTATTGATTAATTTACTTATGACAATCTCAATATATAATTTGGCAAATAGCCTATTGATTAGCTGCAATTAAAGCTTTTACATATTATAATTATAAAAAAGATTTTAAAATATTATCTGAAACAACTTTTGTTTTTTTAAATATATTTTTATTTATAATATTTATAAAATATTTTAATTATCAATCTTATTCAATATTACAAGCAATATGATTTTCATTTATAACTACCTGACTTGTTAGTATAAAAGATAATTTAAAATATTGGCTGAATATAATATGAATATTTGCTCTAACTAGTTGATCACTTTGGTGAGTAATTATAAGTTTTAATAATTGATCATTAGACTGAATTGCTTTAGGATTTTTCATATTAACACTTACTGTTTTTATATATTATTTAAAATTAATTAAAAAATATATTTAAAAAATTTAGAATATTTTTTTGTATTTTGACTTTGAATATAAAATCACTATAGTAAATTCTCATTTTTAAGAAAATCAAAAAAGGAGAAAAAATGAAAAAAGACGAAAATACAGGAAAAAGCTTTGTAATGGAAGGACGATTCTATAGAATAAAGCGTTTTACTAAATGTTCAGGAAAATACAAGCACATTGATGATGTCCCATTATATTATATTATTTTAGAGTGTAAGTATACTGGTGAAATTGCCATCGAAGGCAAAGTAAATGAAATGGTTAATAAAGAAACCATCTCTATTAAGAGGTAGAAAAGTAAAATTTTCACCCCTTTTTTTTTGAAAAAAAATAAGTTTTTTCTTGATTTTTAAAAAGTTAAAATTACTATTAAATAAACTAATTAAACACATTTTTCACATGATACTTCAATATATTTTAATATTCTGATTTTCATTAATTACTTCTTTCCTATTAATAATAGGTTTTAGTAAGCTTTTTTATAAATTTAAAATTCTTGATAATCCTAAAAAATATTGACTAAAAAGAAATCCAATTCCATATTCAATGGGAATAATATTTTTTATTTCATTTTTTATAATCAGCTCATTGTTTATTGATTATAATTATAAACTTTGACTCATTTGGGTTTTCTGATTTTTAATAACTTTAATAAGTTATATAGATGATAGAGCAAATGTAAGTCCTAAAATAAGGCTTTTATTTCAAATAGTAATTTGAGCAGTTATTTGAGTTACATCAATAAAAATATGATACATAAGTAATATATTTTGATGAATTGCCAATCTAGAAACATATTATATAGATTTATTTAATCATACTATATATTTAATTCCTTTATTTTTTACTATTTTATGGTACGTATTTGTTTTTAATGCATTAAATTGGACAGACTGAATTCAATGAAATACTTCTTGATTATCTATTATATCGTTTTTTATATTATTTTTATTATGAATAATTCTATTTAATAGAGATGAAACTGTATTACTATTAGAAAATGCTAAATTTATAATGTGAATATCAATTATTCTTGTATGAATAATAATTCCTTTTTGGTGGTTTGATGTAAAAGAAAAAATACTTATGTGAGATTCAGGTACAATGTTTTTATGATTTATGTTAGCTACTTTAGCTATAATAGCATGATGAAAAATAGCTACTGTATTAGTTGTTTTTTGAATATATTCTGTTGATGCTATTTATGTAATAATAAAAAGGTTATTAAATAAAAAAAATCCATTAGAATGAGATTTTACACATTTACATCATAGATTACTAAAAATATGATTAAATAAAAATAAAGTATTATGACTAGTATATTCTCTTTCATTTTTATTTTGATTAACAGCATTATTTTTAGATAAAACATGAAAAATAATAGTATTTTTTATAATAGTTGTTGTTGTTGTATTTTTAAATAAAATAGTGGAAACATTAATTAAAAAATAAATATGAAAAAAAATCTTTTTAAAGCATTTACATTAGTTGAATTAATAATAGTTATTTCTATTATTACTCTTATAACTAGTTCTTCAGTTTTTTATTTTTTAGATTTTATTAAAAATCAACAAATAAAACAAAGAACTCAAACAATTGAAAATAATTTAATGCAATTAGATAAAGATGTAAAAAATTATAAAATTTTTGATTATGAACTAATATTTAATACAAATACTCAAAGCTGAGCATATATAGTATATTTAAATAAATTTGATAATATATATACTCAAAATATTGACTTAAATACATACACTTGAAGCTGAATAATAAAAACAAATACTACTTCTTGAACAGGTATTATTAAAATATTCAAAAAACAAAAATTATTTTCTAGTAAAGAATATAATTCAAATACAGATTTTGAATTTAGCTTTAATACAGATCCTTTTTATAAAATAAAAGCAACATTATCAGGTGAAATATTAAATGAAATTAAAATAAATTATTTTTCAAATGATAATGTAAAACCAGAGAAAAATAATTATCTTAATATAATTAAGATAAATACAAAAATAGATAAATCATGAACCTTAAGTATAGAAAACTTAATAATCAAGAATATATGATGAAATAAAAAGTTTTATAAAAATGATATAACTACTGAAATAAATAGTAATGAAATATATCTATTTTTTGAAAATAATTGAAAAGAAAAATTTATAAAAATAACTAAATAATATATGAAAATAGCTTTTTTTTGAACATGAGAATTTTCTAAGAATACTCTTCAGTGAATACTTGAATTATGAAATATAGAGGTCTGACTTGTAGTATCACAACCAGATAAGCCTATCTGAAGAAAAAAAATAATAACACCTACACCAGTTAAATTATTAGCTGAAGAAAAAAATATAAAAGTATTGCAACCTGAAAAACTTAAAGCAAATACTAATTTTTTTAAAGAATTAGAATGATTTGATTTTTTAGTTGTAGTTGCCTATTGAAAAATAGTTCCAAATGAAGTACTTAATGCACCAAAATATTGATGTATTAATATACATGGTTCAATATTACCTGAATACAGATGAGCAAGTCCTATACAAGAAGCAATAAAAAACTGAGATAATGAAACATGATTAACTATAATGTATATGTCTGAATGAATGGATGAATGAGATATTTTAGATATAAAAAAAATTAATATAGATAAAACAGATAAAACTAAGGATATTTTTGAAAAATTTGAAAAAATTGGTCCTAAATTATTAATTGATACATTAAATTGAATTCTTAGCTGAACACTTAAATCAAAAAAACAAGATATATCAAAAGCAACATATTGCAGTAAAATATCAAAAGAAGATTGAGAAATAAACTTTCAAAACGATCTATCTAAAGATATTTTTAATAAATATAATGCTTATTACGATTGGCCAGGAATATATACTTTATATAATGGAAAAAAGTTAAACCTAGAAGAAATTGATATAATTAATAATGAAAGTGATATTACTATTGGTTCTGTTGTAAAATTAGATAAAAAGAATATATGAATTGCCACTAAAGATAAAAATTTAATAATATTAAAAAAAGTGAAACTTGAATGAAAAAAGAGTATGGATATACTTTCTTTCATAAATTGAAATAAAGAATTTTTAGATTATAAATTTTAAAAATGAAAAATATTAATACATATATTTTTTTAGCTGATTTACTTAAAAAAGAAAAGAAAACATTATATTTATGGATTTTTAATTTAATATTAATTCCACTAATAATTTTAAGTATTATTTGAATATTTATACCAAATGATTATGCGATTTTTATTCCTATATACGTTTGATCCCTTACATCAATAATGCTTTTTTATTTTATTATAAAAAATCCTAAATTGTGAATAATAACATTATGAGTATTATTTATAATGTTAATATTAATATTTTTTCTAACGGATTCTCCTAATAATAAAATAGAAAAAATTAAATTAATAAATTATTTTACAAATTTAACTAACTAAATTAATATTATGCTAAATATTGCATTAAACACATTTAAAGAAATAGTAAGAAATAAATTTTTATATTTAATACTATTTTTTGCATTTGTTTTTATAATATTTTCAATAGCTCTTTGACAATTAACTATTTGAGAGGACAATAAAATAATAGTAGATTTTTGATTAGCTATGATAGAAATCTTCTGACTAGTTTCAGTATTATTCGTATGATCACAACTTTTATTTAATGAAATAGAATGAAAAACAATTTTCCTAATATTAAGTAAACCAATTAAAAGGTATGAATTTATATTAGGTAAATTTTTCTGATTTTCATGAACAATATTTTTAATTATAGTGTTACAATCTATTTTATTTTTATCTGTTCTTTTGTTAAAAGACATAGAAATAACTAGATTAATTTCATTTTCATTATTATTTACATATTTGAAACTTGAAATATTGCTATCACTTGTTTTCTTTTTATCTACATTTATGTCTAATATATTAACTATATTGATATCTCTAAGTGTATATTTTTTAAGTCATAGCTATTCTATATTATTAGACATGGCAAATAGAAGTAAAGATGTTTTTGTAATAAAATTTTCTGAAATATTGCAATTATTATTCCCTCCTTTTGAAGCACTGAACATAAAAGATATAATATGAAGTTATTCAGAATTTACATATAAATTTTTCCTATATAATACATTTTATTCTTTAGTCTATTTAGCTATAATACTATATTTTACTATACTTATATTCAATAAAAAGAAATTTGAAAACTAGAAGTTTGACTTCTAGTTTTTTTTAATTAATATAATTGTCTTAATAAAACAATTTAAATAAATATGGCAATAGAAAAAATTGAAATAGAAGAAATAGATATATTATGAACTATTAAAGAATTATACCCTCAAATCGAAGAAAATAATAAAGCAGATTTAACATCATTAGTAAGTCAAATAATTTCTAATATACACGTTTATAATCCAAATAGTTTAAAAATGTCTCACGAAACTATTAAAATATGTATTAAAACAACTGTTAATAAAGCATTAGAAGTATTAGAAAATAAATAAAACTAATAAAATTATGAATAAAGCAGAAATATATAAACTATGAAGAAATTCAAGGTTAGAAACAAGAAAGATAGATCTAACATTATTAAAAATAACTGGCTTATCTAAAAGTCAGTTATTTTTACTTAATGATATAAATGATAGTTATTTAGAAGAAATAAAAAAATCTTTTAAAAGATTAGAAAAATGAGAACCTTTAGAATATATAATAAATAACGCTGAATTTTATTCTCTTGATTTTTATGTAGATTCAAGAGTTCTTATTCCAAGAGACGATACTGAAGTGATGGTAGATAAAGCAATTGAAATTCTTTTAAAGTATAAATGAACAACTTTAATTGATGTTTGAACTTGAAGCAGTTGCATTCCTATATCAATATTAAAAAATACTAATAAAATAAATAATTGTTATGTAATAGATATTTCTGAAAATGCTTTAGAAATAAGTGAAAAAAATATAACAAAGTATTGATTATCAAAACAAATAAAACAAATAAATTCTGATTTAATAAGTGAATTACTATGAAATAATGATTATGAATTAAATAAAAACATAGTAATAACAGCTAATCTTCCATATATAAAAAATGAAGATTTTGATAATATTGATAATGAAACAATGGAATTCGAACCAGCTTTAGCATTGTATGGATGAAAAAATACTGGTTTTGAATTATATGAACAATTAATTAGAGAATGCAGTCAACTTAAATCTATAAAACATTTAAATTCATTAACTTTATTTATAGAAATATGATTTGATCAAAAAGATTATAGTGAAAAATATATTAAAAATCTTAATTTGAAATTTGAAATATTTAAAGATAACTCAGATATTGAAAGATGTATAAAAATAGAGTTTTAAAACTCTATTTTTTATTTTGAAAAAACAATAAAAAATGATAAACTAATACCGTAAATAGATAAATTATATAAAAAGCCTATGTGAATAGAAGATTATTCTCCAGACATAGATTCCTCAGAATGAGTATGAAACTCAGCTGAATCAGCAAAAGATGCTAGTGAAAAATATAAAGAATCCACTAAAAAAGCTTGAGCTAAAGTAGCAAAAACTAGGAAAGATGAAAAAAAAGCCAAGAAATATGATTTCTTACTGGCTGGTTTTTTAGTGAAAATTATTGTAGATAAAAAATATGATACTATTTTAGATACTCTTTTCCCTGCAATTCATTTATGATATCCTTCTAATTTCATACTATGAATATTATCATTAATAAATATAGAAATATCTGAAAAAATAAGAGAAACTTCAAATAAAAAAAATATAAATTTTAATTATAATATTAAAAAAATAATTACAGAATTTGATGATAATAATATTGATCAATCAATTCAAAATAGAATAAATTATTGGGTTGAAGATATTACTGATAGTGTCGTGTTAGAATATTCAAGTATTCAAACACAAAAATTAAAACAGTTATTAATAAAAGATGATACTTTATTATTAAACTACACAAATAAGGTATTTAGTTTCTTTCTGAGGGAGATAAACATTAATATTACTGAAAAAAAATCAAGAAATATTAGTGAATTTATATTATCAGAAGTTAAAAAAAGTATTAATAAGTTAGAAATTGAAAATATATAAAAAGATGTTTGAATTAATTCAAACATCTTTTTATATAATAATCTCATCTACTTTATTAGAAAAATTTGCTAATTTAATTTCTAAATCTAAAATTAAAGTTTTTAATTTTTTATATACTATAGAATTAGTTTCTTTTGCAATATCAAGGAAGTAATCTTTAGTTTCTTCTACTTTTCTTTTTACTTTATCTAAATTGTTTTCATCCCATTGTGTAGATAAATTATGAATTCTATCTGCTAATTTAACATCAATAATATTTTTAGTAATTTCTATTATTTCATTTTCGTTAAGTCATTCTATATCTTCTTCTTTAACAATAGTTTTTACATAATTTAACATAGAATCAAAAGATTCTAAATGACTAAAATATTCCTTATTCCTCCTTTCTTTTCAAAGTGGTTTTAATATTGTATTCTCATTTTCTTTAATAGTTTTATCAGAATGATTTTTATTAAAGTAAAAGATTTTAGTTTCTTCATCTGTAATATATAATTTCCAATCTTTTTTACTTAGTCATACAACAGCTATTGCTATTTTTGGTCAAAATAATATTTCTAAAGTATGAAAATCAATATTAGTATCTTCAATAGAATCATGTAATAATGCAATTAATACTTTTTCTTTATTTGGTTCTGGTATAAAATCTAAAATAATATTTGTTACGGCTCTTAAGTGTTCAAAATACCTTTCTCAATCATCCCTTATAACTTCAGAAAATTTTTGTTTCATTAAATTATAAGCTGTTCATATATTTCTATATGTTGATCTAAATTCCTCATTATCCTCTATTTTTCAATTATATATATTATCTATAACTAAATTAGTCATCTTATCAATACCCTTTTGTTCTTGTTCATTCATTTCTTGAACATCTATAAAATTTTGAACAGAATATAAATCTTTTCCTTCCATAAATAACAAATTAAACAAATATTGTATTTATTTTATACTAAAAATAATATTCTTGTCAATTTATACTAAAAAATGCTTTTATCATGCCAAAAAACATTTGACTTATAATAACTAATAAGTAAAATCCACGCACAAACCAAATTGGAGTCTATTTATCTTAAATTATCCTTTAAAGTAGGGATAGTTTACAAATAGATTATATTTGCGTTTTTTATAAAAATATTTTTAAATTTTAATATTACTAAGATGGTTAAAGTAACTCCTTTAGATAAGATCAGAAATATTGGTATTATTGCCCATATTGATGCTGGTAAAACTACAGCTACTGAAAGAATTTTATTCTATACAGGTAGAATTCACAAAATTGGTGAGACTCATGATGGTGAAGGTACAATGGATTGGATGGAACAAGAACAAGAAAGAGGTATTACAATTACTTCTGCAGCTACTACTTGTTTCTGGAAAGATCATCAAATAAATATTATTGATACTCCAGGTCATGTGGATTTTACAATTGAAGTAGAAAGATCTCTTAGAGTTCTTGATGGTTGAGTTGCTGTATTTGATGGTTCTCAATGAGTTGAACCTCAATCTGAAACTGTTTGGAAACAAGCTGATAAATATGAAGTACCTAGAATCTGTTTTGTAAATAAAATGGATAAAATGGGTGGTGATTTTGAAATGTCTATTGACACTATCAAAAAAAGATTAGCATGAGATAAAGTTGTTGCTATTCAATATCCTATTGGTGCTGCTGAAACTTTCGAAGGGATCGTTGATCTTGTAGAAATGAAAGCTTTCCACTTTGAATGAAGTGATGGTGAAAAAATTACTGAAATTGATATTCCAGCTGATATTAAAGATAGATGTCAAGAATTAAGAGATGATATGGTTGAAAAAGTTGCCTCTCAAGATGACGCTTTGATGGATATTTATTTTGAAAATGGTACTTTAGAAATTCCTGAAATTAAAAAAGGTTTAAGAAAAGCTGTAAGTAATAATGAATTATATGCTGTAGTTTGTGGATCTGCTCTTCAAAATATAGGTGTTCAAATGGTTATTGATGCTGCTGTTGATTATTTACCTTCTCCAATTGATGTTAATGATGCAATGATTGACTGTAAAGACGTTGATACTAAAGAAAATTTCAAAAAAATTCCAGTTTCAAATGATTCTACTTTAGCTGCTATTGCATTTAAAATAGCAACTGATCCATTCGTAGGTAGACTTACATTTACAAGAGTTTATACTTGAACACTTAAATCTGGTACATATATTTATAATTCTACTACAGGTACTAAAGAAAGAGTTGGTAGATTATTACAAATGCATGCAAATGATAGAGTAGAAATTCAAGAAATAACTGCTGGTAACATTGGTGCAATTATCGGTCTTAAAAATACTAAAACTGGTGATACTTTATGTGATATTAATGATAAATTCTTAGTTGAATCTATAGAATTTCCAAAACCAGTTATTTCAATTTCAGTTGAACCTAAATCTAAAGCTGATCAAGAAAAAATGGGTATGGCATTATCTAAATTAGCTGAAGAAGATCCTTCATTTAATGTTGCTACTGATCCAGAATCTGCTCAAACTATTATTTCTGGTATGGGTGAACTTCATCTTGATATCATTGTTGATAGAATGAGAAGAGAATTCGCTGTAGAATGTAATGTTGGTGAACCACAAGTATCTTACAGAGAAACACTTAAAAAAGTTGCTGAAAAAGTTGAACATAAATTTTCTAAACAAACTTGAGGTAGAGGTCAATATGGTCATGTTGTTATCACTTTCGAACCATATAAAGAAATGGATGAAGATGATATTAAAGCTGAACTTAAAGAAAAACCAACTAATAAATTTATCAACGCTATTGTTGGTGGTACTATTCCTAAAGAATATATTCCAGGTGTACAAAAAGGTTTAACTGAATCATATGCAAGAGGTTTTGTTGCTGGTTACCCTATGGTTGATATTAAAGCTACATTAACTTTTGGTTCATTCCATGAAGTTGATTCATCTGAACTATCATTTAAATTAGCTGCTGGTAAAGCATTTACTGAAGCATGTAGAAAAGCTCAAGCTGCTTTACTTGAACCAATAATGAAAGTTGAAGTTAATACTCCTGAAGAATATATGGGTGATGTTATCGGTCAAATTAATTCAAAAAGAGGTAGAATTGAAGAAATGGGTGATAGAGGGCAAGCTAAAATAATTACTGCTTTCGTTCCATTATCAGAAATGTTTGGTTATATGACTGATTTAAGATCAGCATCTCAAGGTAGAGCTACATATGCTATGGAATTCGATCATTACGATGAAGTTCCAACAAATGTTGCTACTAAAATCAGAGAAGATAGAGGTTTTGTTCTTCCAGATGAAGATTAATCTTTTCTATAAAATATAAAAAAACAATTACTAATATTAGTAATTGTTTTTTTATTGCTTTATCTCAAAAATCCTTAATATAAATATTACTTATATAGATAAATATAAGTAATAAAATGATACCAAAATTACTATCTTAATAGTAAATTATAAAAAATTAAGTCTTTAAAAGACATTCCAAATTAGTTTTATAATCAAATATGACAACGATATTTTTATAAAGCTAATATAAATCATAACATAACCTGATTTGTAAACATATATGTAAGTATTTACATATCTTTTTAGAGAAACTGATTTTATTATCAAAATTCCTTTATAACTAAGGATATATATCAAATATTGATATATTTTATATAATAAATATCAAAAAATGAGTCATACTATGTTACTTATTCTTGCCTGAGTAATTTTTTGAATGTCATTATCTGTAGTTTTATTTTACATATGGGAAAATAGAAAAACAAATAAAGCCTGAGATAAATCAGAAAAAATTATAAAAGATGCAGAAAATAAAAAAGAAAAAGTTCTAGAAGAAGCTAGAAAAGAAAGTTTTGAAATAATTAACAAAGCTGAAAAAATTGAAGAAAGAATTTTAGAAAGAGAAGAAAAAATTCAAACTAGATTAGAAATAATTGAAGAAAAACAAGATAAAATCATACAAAGAGAAGATAATTTAAGAGAGCAAAGAGAAAAATTAGAAGATCAAAAAATTGAACTTGATTGAAAATTAGCAGAAATATCTAAATTAACTGAATCTGAAGCAAAAGAAATATTTTTAAAACAAATAAAAGATAAATTTTCTGAAGATTGAGTTGAAGTAATTACAAAATATAGAAAAAAGATTGAAGATCAAAAGAAAGAAATTTCTAGAGATATTATTTTAAAATCTATTCAACAATATGCATGAGATGTAACTAGTGAAGTTACTACAACTCTTATACCTATTCCATCTGATGATATAAAAGGTAAACTTATCGGTAAAGAAGGTAGAAATATTACTACTTTTGAAAGATCAGCATGAGTTGCACTAATTATTGATGATACACCAGATACTGTATTTATTTCAGCATTTGATTTATATAGAAGATATATTGCTAAAAAATCATTAGAAAAACTTATAGAAGACGGTAGAATTCAACCAGCAAGAATTGAAGAAGTTGTTGCTAACACAGAAGCAGAAGCAGATGTATTACTAAAAGAATTAGGTACAAAAATTACTGAAGAACTATGAATAAGAAACCTTCCTGATGAAATAATCCCAGTTATAGGTAAACTTAGATTTAGAACTAGTTATGGTCAAAATATACTTAAACATTCAAAAGAAACAGCAATAATTGCAGAAGCATTAGCTAAAGAATTATGAGCTGATCCTAAAATAGTTAAAGTTGGTTGATTGTTACATGATATAGGTAAAGCTTTAGATCAAGATTTAGAATGAACACATCCAGAAATTGGTTGAGTACTTGCTAGAAAATATAAACTTGATCCAAAAATTATTGATATGATTGAAAATCATCATGGTGAACAATTTAATATTTCTTTAGAAGCTGCTATTGTTCAAGTTGCCGATGCTATATCATCTGTAAGACCTGGTGCTAGAAGAGAAGTAATAGAAGACTACTTGAAAAGAGTACAAGAAATGGAAGCATTAGTGCAAAGCTTTTCATGAGTAGATAAAGCATATGCTTTATCAGCTGGTAGAGAAATAAGAGTATTTGTAAATGCTAAAACTATTTCAGATATTGAAGCTGCTGAATTAGCTAAAGATATTGCTGATCATATTCAAGAAAAACTATCATATCCTGGTGAAGTTAAAGTTAATTTAATCAGAGAAATGAGAGTTATAGAAGTTGCTAAATAAATACAAAATTAACTAATTGACAATTACGAATTACGAGTATTATATAATATATACGTAATTCGTAATTTTTATCTTTAAAATATATAAATATGTACAATGCAAGTGACCTAAAAGTAGGTAAAAAATTTATAATGGATAATGCTCCTTACGAAGTAGTGAGTTATGCTCAAAAAGTAATGGGTAGATGAGGTTCAATTATAAATATTAAAGCTAGAAATTTATTAACTGGTTCTAATATACCAAAAACATTTTCAGATCATGATAGATTCCCACCTGCTGACATAACAAATACAGAATATGATTATTTATATAATGATGGTACAAATTATTATTTCATGAATAATACTACTTTTGAACAAGTTGAATTATTAAAAGAAGCTTTATGAGGTGCTGAATTATTTTTACAAGATGGTGATAAAGTATTATTACAAGAATTTAATGGTAATCCCATTAATGTTAATCTTGAACCTACATGTACTCTTGAAGTAACTGAAACACCACCTGGTGAAAAAGGTGATACTGCAACAGGTGGTAAAAAGCCAGCTACATTAACTACTGGATTAATTATTCAAGTTCCTTTATTTGTAAAGGTATGAGATAAATTAGTAATTGATACAAGAACTAAAGAATATAGAAATAGAGCATAATTATGGAAAAAACATTAATAATATTAAAACCTTCAATACCCAAATCAGAATTAAATGAAAATATAAAAGTAACTAAAGAAGAATTTCAAAAAATATTTTTTAGAATATTATCAATAAAATGATTTAAAATTATTGAAAGAAAAAAAACAATAATAGATGAAAAAACTGCAAAAGAACATTATGCAGATAAAAAAGATCATCCATTATTTAATAGTGTGGTAAAATATATTAGTTCAGATGTATCAATTATATTATCAATAAGTTGAGAACAAGCTATAGAAAACGTTAGAAAAATAGCTCTATCAATGAGAAAAAAATATATATGAACGTCAAAACTCTATAATTTAATACATTCTTCAGATTCTGAATATGAATCAAATAGAGAACATAAAATTCATTTTTCTAATAAAAAAAGCATTGCCTAAAAAAGCATTGCTTTTTTTCATTAAAAATATAAAATAAATATAATTTAATAGTAATTTAAAGCTATGTTTCCATTTTTTGAACCTGTTAATTGATTTATAATATATACATTTTGATTAACTATTACAGTTTGTTTTTTTGCATTTCTATGGATGCTAAAAAAACTACAAGTAAGATTTTGATATGATTACAATATATTTAAAAAAAATATCTTATGGTTTTTTCTTTGAGTATTTTTCTTTTCAAGACTATTTTATGTAATATGAAAATGGCACGATTTAAAATATATAAAAAATCCTTTTGAATTTTTTATAATGAGTGACTATAATTTTTCACTAGCCTGAGCAATTTTCTGATTTTTAACAGTACTATTTACTATTACTAGAATTAAAAGAGAAAGAATTACTAATTTTATAGATGGATTAACTATTTCTTTATTTTTTATATTATTTATTTGATATATTTGATCATTATTTTGAGGACAAGTATATTGAAGAGAAACTTTTTATTGAATAGAAATATTATATAATCATCCTTTTTCACCTGTTCCCTTTCAAGTACCTGTATTTCCTCTACCAATAATATATGCAATAATATTTTTTATATTATTCTCTGTATCATACATTAGTTCTATGTATGTTCATATAAAAGGTTTAATTGGTTATATATGATTAATTATTATGTCTTCTATATTTCTAATATTTGAATTTTTTAGTTGAAAATATGATATATTTAGGGATAATGAATATATCAGAATAAATATATTACAAATTTTTTCTATAATATTTATAATATTTTGTTCATATAGATTATTTATAGTTTTTAGATCTAGCGAAATTAAAGAAAAAACATTTTTAAATTAAATTATGACACCTAAATACATTATATTTATATATAGTTGAATATTTTTTTTAATATGAATATTCACTAATAATCTAATAAATAATATTTTTACATCACTCCTAGTACTACTAATTTTAGTAGTGCTTTTTTTGTGATATTTTTTACTAAAAAAGAAATTTATTAAATTATTTATTTTTATAATACTTTCTTTTGTTTTATGAATATTAATTTCAAATAATAATTATTCCAACATTCAAGATAACGAAAAAATATTAACTAAATACTACAACAATATAATATCAATGAACATAGAAATAAAGTGAGTAAATAAAATAACTAATGGTAAAATTCAATATATATGAAAATTAATTAAGTTATGAGATAAAAAAATTAAAACTAATATTTTATTATTAATAACTCTAGATAAAAAAATAAATAAATGAACACTATTAAATATTATAACTAAAATAAATCCTATAAAAAGCTTTGAATGATTTAATTATAAATACTTTATGTTATCTAAAAATATTTATTTTAGTGCTGACTCATATAAGTTAACTATTTTATGAATAAATGAACCAAATATAATAGAAAAGATAATTATTAAATTTAGGCAAAAATTTCTTAGCTCAATTTATGAAATATACCCTAAAGAAGAAGCAATATTTTTATGATGAATACTTCTTTGAGCAAGAGAATCCCTTCCTGATAATTTAAAAAAAGATTTTAATAATTCTTGATTAACTCATTTTATAGCTGTTTCATGATTTAATATTACAATTTTAATAATATTTATAACTTTTTTCTTACAGTACCTCCCTATATGGTTAAAAACTATAATTATCACTCTTTTTATAGCTTTTTTTACTATTTTAGTAGGTGATACAGCACCAGTTATTAGAGCTTCAATTATGTGACTTTTATGATATTATATTTTAATTTCATGAAGAAAGTGAAATATATTATCAATAATAATATTTACAATAACCTTGATGGTTATTTATTCACCTTTAAGTCTCAATTATGATATTTCACTACATTTAAGTTTTTTAGCAGTTTTATGAATAATTTATAGCCAAAAATTCTTTGAAAAAATATTTTATTTCTTACCAAATTTACTGGAAATAAAAACTGCATTCACATTAACTTTATCAGCATTAATATTTACTTTACCAATTATGGTATTTAGTTTTGGTCAAGTGTCTATATTAGCTCCCTTTAGTAACATAGCAGTTACTTGGACTATTCCCTTAGCAATGATTTTTGGTTTTATAAGTGTTATTGTCCATTTTGTCTATCCATTATGATGAATTATTATAGGTTATATAACACGGATTTTCCTAAAATGGGATATATTAGTTGTACATTTCTTTTGAAATTTAAATTGGGCTTTGATTAAATTGAATCCATGAATATATAAAACTCATTATGAAATTTTATATTTTATAATATTAATATTTATTATTTTATGGTTCAATAAAAAAGAAAAACAAGACTAATCTTGTTTTTCTTTTTCTAAATTTTCCTCCATTTTATCTAATTCACCTGATTCAAAAATATCTCATTTTACTAATTCTTCTACTTCGAAAATAATAACATCTTTTTGAATATCTAATTTTTTTAATTCTTTTTGATCATTATTATTTAAAGCAATTTGAATTTTATCTTCTAATACATTAGCATCATTTATTAATTCTTTTTTTCTTTTATTTTTATGAATACTTAAAGACTCTTTAGCTCATAGTTTACCTTCAGATGAAAATGCTAAATAATATAAGCTATTTATTCATTCTAATTGTTTTTGTAAATTTCATGATTCAATATTAGCAATTGCTGTCTTATAAGTTTGAGAATCAGGTTTAACATTTTTAGCCTCTTTTAAAATTTCATTTTTAGTAATTTCAATTGAAGTAGAAATATTTTTTGTTACATCTATTTTTCATGATGCATCAGGAATATCAATATAATTTCCTCAAATCCTATTTAAAACACCATTATCAAATCATTGATCTCAAAATGTTAAATCATATTCACTAAATTCTTGAATATTTTTAATATTTGTAGAAAAATCTATTCTGTTTTGATCTCTATTATCTCACTCGATATTTACTAATAATCATGTCAACATTTCTTTATCTTCATAACCTAGTCATTCAATAGCATTTACATCAATTTTTCAATCTTTATTTAAAGATAAAGAATCCTCATTTATATTTCTTTCACTCAAGAAAGTTTTAACTAGAGGAAATTCTTTTGAAGTTTTTATTTCTAATTGTTTTTGATTATTCATATAATCTTCTTCAGTAGGCGTATCTGAAAAATCATCTATATTTACATGATTTTTATCAATAATAGATTCTTCATCCAGATTTAATAAAGAATCTAATTCATCTTCAGAAACTTGTTTTTCATTCATATCAGAAAGAGGATCTTTTTTTTCTTTTGAAAAATCTCAAAATAATGATTTTAATTCATCTTTTGTTTCATCTAATGGTTTATTAAGAGGTTTAGAATAGTCTAAATTATCTTGATCTATTTTTTCCTTATCTCACATTTGTGGTTCAGCAATTCATTCAATAAGTGGCATAATTTTATTTATAAAAAAATAATTACTAATATTTTAACATATTAGTAATTATTTTGTCAAATTGAAGCTTAATCTTCAAATCATTTTGGACATTTAATTCAAAATTTAGTAGCTTGTTCATAAACATTAGCTATTTCAAATAGTTTTTGTTCTTCTAATCTACTAGTTAATATTTGTAATCAAACTGGTAGTAATTCTTTATTTTCATCATCACTCTCAGCGAAACCACATGGAACTGATATTCATGGCAATCAAGCTAAAGAAGCAGGAATAGTATATGCATCAGATAAATACATTTTAACTGGATCATTTATTTTTTCTCATGTTTTCCAAGCAACAGTTGGTGCAACAGGAGAAATAATAGCATCTACTTCTTCAAAAACTTTATTAAAATCTTCTATAATAAGAGTTCTTACTTGAGTAGCTTTTTTAAAATAAGCATCATAATATCAAGCAGATAATACATAACTTCATAAAACTATTCTTCTTTTAGCTTCATCACCAAATCATTCTTCTCTATTGTTCATAAATAATTCATCTGTACTTTCATATGATTTATCAGAATTATGACCAAACCTTATACCATCATATCTAGAAAGATTAGTAGATACTTCTGCAGGCATAATTATATAATAAGTAGCAATTGCATATTTTGTCATAGGAAGAGATACCTCTTTTATTTCAGCTCATAATTCTTTCATTTTTTCAACTGCTTCATCAATTCTAGCTTTTACTCATTTATCTAATCATTCTTCAAAATATTCTTTTGGAATACCTATTTTCATTCATTTTAAATTTTTTGTTTCCCAAATTTTATCATCAATAATATCTTTTCCTGGTAACGAAGTACTTTCTCTTTCATCATAACCATTCATAATATTATATAAAATTGCTGAATCTTTTACAGTTTTTGTAAGTGTTCATGGACAATCTAAACTTGAAGCCATAGCCATAGTTCAATATCTACTATTTCTACCATAACTTGGTTTAAATCAAACTATACCACACATAGATGCAGGCTGTCTAATACTTCACCCAGTATCAGTTCAAAGTGCTGCAGGAGCTAATCAAGCTGCAACACAAGCAGCTGAACCTCAGCTTGAACCACCTGGAATTCTATCAGTTCCCCATGGATTTGTTGTAGTATGAATAACCGAAGATTCACTTGTAGAACCCATTGCAAATTCATCCATATTTACTTTTCAAAGACTACTCATTCAAGCATCTTTTAAATTTTCAATAACAGCAGAATCATAAGGTGGTACAAAATCTTTTAACATATTTGACGCACAAGTAGTAACTACTCATTTTTCACAAAAAATATCTTTTACAGCAATTGGTACTCAAGCTAATTTTCAATCTATAGAATTTAATCCTTTTTTATTTATAAAATTATATGATTTGATTTTATCATCATATTTTTCAATTCTACTTTGAAAATAATCAAAAACTTCCTCTTTTGTTACCTCTTTAGAGTTCAATTTATTTATTATTTCTTCTAAACTTAAATCTTTAAAATTCATATTTATATTATTTGTTAATTAATTGCTAAAGATTATATTCAAAAAATACTTTTTGAAAAGAAAAAACCTCCTAAATCGGAGGTTTTTTAAAATCAATTATTTTGCTTTTTTAACTTCTTTAAGTCTAGCAGCTTTACCAGTAAGATCTCTAATAAATTTAATAGATTTTCTTCTAACTTTAAATTGTCTAATAATATCAATTTGTTTAATAGTTGGAGAATGTATAGCAAATACTTTTTCAACACCAAAGGCACCAATTTTTCTTCTAACAGTCATAGTATTTTCTAAAGCAGATTTACCAGCTGTTTTAATTACTAAACCTTTAAATTTTTGAATTCTTTCTTTAGAACCTTCTTTAATAATTTGGTGAACCTCAACTTCCATACCAGTTTTAATTTGTTCTCTACCTTCTTGTAAAAACCCTTCTTGTACAATTTTTATTATTGCAGAATTTGACATAATAATTTGTTTTAAAAATAAATTTCCTTTTTTGGAATTGGCCATATCATATGAATAATGTAACAAAATGCAAATCTTTTTTGCAAAAAAATATAATATATAGTAAAATATAAATATATATTAATTAATTAATTAAAATGGATTTTAAAGAACTAAAAGAAAAAGCTCTTAAATTAAAAGAAAAAGCCTCTGAACAAACTCAGAAAGCTATAGAGTATAGTGCTTGAAAATTAACTAATTCTGGTCTCACTATAGATAAAAAAGAAGAATTAGAAGTTATCATTAAAAAATCAGCTACTACAAAGTTTAAAAATAAAGAAACTTGAATAGAAAAAGAATATAAGCATAAATCTATAATTATTTTTGCGGAAGAATGATCAGATTTTTTTATAAAAGCTTTGTATATTTTACCTGTAATGGCTACAAAAGCTTTTACTCAAAATATATCTGTTAAATTAGCTAAATCGAAAATCGAAAATATCAAATTAAAAGATTATAATATAGATGAAAAAAAATTACCTTGTATGGTAGTTTTTCAAGAAGAAAAAGTTTATAAAAATATTGAAGGTACTGAAAATATATTAAAACTTGTAAAATCTTTCGATTTAGATATAAATAAATTAATAGACGACGCTTAAAAATTAAACAAAAATTATGGTTACATTAACAATAATTGAAATATTATACTTAGTATTAATAGTATTCTCTTCTATAATTTGAACATTATTAATAGTTGTACTAATAAGAGTACTAAAAATATTATGACCAATAATGGAAGTAGTAGAAATGTATAACAAAGTTAAAAGTATAATTCAGGCATATGCAAACATTCCTGAAATGATTAAATCAAAAGTATCAGAAACTTTAAATAAAAAAGATTAATTGAAATTTCAATTAATCTTTTTTATTTACTTTTTTAACATAATAGCTAAAATTTTATAAATAATTTATAAAAACTCCTAATGTCTAAAATAATTAAATTAGATAAAAATTTAGCAAATCAAATTGCAGCCTGAGAAGTAGTAGAAAGACCTATTTCAATAGTAAAAGAACTAATAGAAAATAGTATTGATGCGTGAGCTGATTCTATATCAGTAGAAATAGAAAATTGATGAATAGATAAAATCATTATATCTGATAATGGTGAATGAATTGAAAAAGAAGATTTACCTCTTGTAATAGAAAAATACTCTACAAGTAAGATAAAAAACTTAGAAGATTTATATAATATAATGACGTTTTGATTTAGATGAGAGGCTATTTCTGCTATTTCATCAGTTTCTGATATGGAAATAATATCTAAAAATATGAACGAAGATTATTGAAATAAATTAGAAATACTATGATGAATTTCTCAAGATATTGAGACTTTTGCATGTGAAACATGAACTAAGATAATAGTTGAAAATCTATTTTATAATACACCTGCAAGATTAAATTACTTAAAAAAAGCAAGGACAGAATATAATCATATATTTGTATTTTTACAACAAATTGCATTATCATATCCAAATATAGGGTTTGAATTTATATCCGATTCAAAAAAAATATTTAAATATTCAAAAGGTGAAAATTTAAAAACAAGAATTTATAATATATATTGATCAGATTTTTCAGAAAATTTATTAGAAATCAATTTTGAGATGAATTGAATAGATATAAACTGATATATTTCTGATCCTAAAATCAGTTTTCCTAGTAAAAATAGACAATGTTTATTTGTAAATAAAAGGGTTATTAAATCCCCTCTTATTATGAAAGCAATTAACGATGCTTACAATAGATTTATCCCTCATTCTATGAATCCTGGTTATGTTTTAAACCTAAATGTGGATCCAACTCAAGTAGATGTAAATGTTCATCCAAGAAAACTAGAAGTAAGGTTTGCATCTGAACAAAACATATTTAGAGCAATTTATCATTCTATTCAAGATTCCTTAAATAAAGTTACTCTTATTACTACTCCTAAATTATCTGATAATTTAAATAATAATTATAGTATTAAAAATTTAAGAGAAAATATTCCAGCACCAGTACATAAAAATTGATATACTGGTTCGTGAACTAAATTTAAAGCATACTCTCCATATACAGATAAAGCTCCAAATATAAATCAAACTCAAATAAATAATACATTAGATTCCTCTAAATCAATGTTAGATAATTGATCTACATATGAGGAAAATAATGAATTAGAAAAATCTACTGATTTACATGATACACCATTATGAAAAATAATATGACAATCACATAATTCGTACATAATAGTAGAAACTCAAGAGTGAATTAAATTTTTAGATCAACATGCATTAGCAGAAAGAATAATATATGAAAAATTAATAAACAATGATTATGTACATAATATTCAATGATTATTAATAGCTGAAAATATATCATTAACCCCTAAAGAATCAGATATATTAAATAATAATAATACAAGCTTTTTAGACATCGGTTTTGATTTTGAAATCATGCCTTGAAATAATATTATTATTAATTGAATCCCTGATTTTATCAAAAAGGATAATATATGAAATATTTTTCTATGAATTATAGAAGATATATCTAGCTGAAATTTTTCTAAATCAACTACTTTAGAAGAAATAAAAAATAAAATATTTGCTTACACGGCTTGTAGATCAGCTATAAAATTTTGACATAAATTAAGTTTATTTGAAATGAATAAATTATTAAATGATTCTGTCATAGATTATTCAGCAACATGTCCTCACTGAAGACCTGTAATTTTTGAAATAAATTTAGAAGAACTTAAAAATAAATATGAAAGATAAAAAACAATTTGAATGACAATATTCTGATGAAAAATTATTATTAAAACAACATGAAAATATAATTCATTTTTTAATAAGAAAATCTCATCTTTTTATAGTATACATTATATTGAGTGCTATATTATTTATTAGTATAAAATATTTTTTAGATTCATATATAGTATCTACTATAATATCAATTTTTACTCTATTAATACTATTTATATATCTTAAAAGACAATATTCTAATACATGGATAATAATAACTACAAGAAGAGTATTAAAACTTGTTAGAAGTGGTATATTTACACAACATAGAAAGGAATTAAAGCTAACTGACGTTAAAGCAACAACAACTAGAAGAAATTTTTATGATTCAATATTTTGATACTGAAATATAATGATTCAGTGAACTGATGAACATTCAAATATATATTTCAGATGAGTAAAATGACACTCTGATATTGCAAACTATTTATGAAGAGTTTTAGATTATATAAAACTAAACTGACATACTGATAATATAGCTAAATATAAAACAAAAAAAGCTAGAAGAAAATAATTTTCTTCTAGCTTTTTTTAATTAATATTTTTTATGGTATTCTCTAATGAAAGAGGTTAGAAAAGAGTTTATGAATTACAAGTGATATGTAAATATACCTACTATATAA
>Ga0256838_1000273_pt1 | contig 34750 bp, 36 predicted proteins | sample 4571419metaG_FD_185978 | JGI IMG/M metagenome (GOLD analysis project Ga0256838, IMG submission 185978) | Hydrothermal vent microbial communities from Guaymas Basin, Mexico - 4571-419 | ecosystem: Environmental > Aquatic > Marine > Hydrothermal vents | place: Mexico: Guaymas Basin | collected... | reverse complement strand
AAAGCCAACAACCAGGGTCGTTAAAGTGATTAAGACTACTGAAGCAAAATATGTAATGCTATTGTGAAAAACCATCTCCATCATTAATGTTGCTATAGCAACAGAAGCAAGTGGAAAGGTATATGCCCACCATGATATAAAAAACTCTTTCGTATCATACATCTTAATCATAAAGAGTAATAGTATAAGAGTAAAGAGTGCTATAAAGTATAAGAACATACTAAACATATCTACACTACCACTTGTAATTCTAAAGTAACTTACAAAGCCAACAGCTGGTGGTGCGATAAATATAAAAAATGTTGGTATCAATTTTTTTGCAAGTTTATTATGAAAAATAAGCCTATTCATCATAATAGTAAAAAGAACTATCCAAAAGAATAGACCAAGTGAAAAGAAAAATAGTGATACATACATGGGTGCTGCGTCTATGCCAACTATTGGAACTAAGACATTCCCTACTATAGGTATAAACCATGCAGGATTGCTATGCACAATTTTTAAATCATTATGTATCCAATACCTAATGATTATAAGTGTAAACAAGAGCTGTAGGGGTGTTCCAATATACCAAAGTAGTATAGATACAGTTGGTGCAAAATCATAGTAAGCGATAGAGAGTAATAAAAAACTTATCGATATAGCTGCCATAAATGAACTCTTTATAGGATGATAAAACTCTTTTTTTACATCATCAAAGAATAAGAGTATTTTAAACATATATGCTGTAAATATCACCATAAAAAGCATAGTATCTACAAAAAGTATTGTTGCATAAATCCAATATGGCATAGCTATAAGATGATATGCCTTTGCAAACATTATTGCAAAACCTGACAAGCCCATAATTATTGCAAATAATTGTATGGGCATATGTTGTAAAGATCTTTTACTTAAAAAATCAGAAGTTTCCATTCTGTTTTCCTTATTTGAATTTAAAGAAGTATATCAGTATTATTAATTGATAGTGATTATTATATTTATATAATATATATTATTAAGTAATGATTAACATTCTATTACCTTATACTAAAGGCAATGTGCTTAAAAAGTAAAGGTTTTCTCGTGAGTGGAAGAAGAAAAATTGCAGATGCCCTTCTACACTCTAAAGCATTAAGAGTAGAGAAAAAAGAGACTACATAAAGTGAAAAAGCAACTTTATAGCTAAAGCATAAAGAAGTAGCGCCATCAGCTTTTTTATATGCTCTTGTTTAAGTTTAAAGTGCATCATATAGTTTCCAATGTACCCACCAGCAATAGCCGAAGCACTTACTACTCCAAGTAAAACCCAATCAAGTGAAAGATAAGAGGCATAGGTAAAGAATGAACTTAGTGCAGAAAATGGCACAACAAAACTTACAGCTATGGCTACTTTTTTAGGCTCATACCCTAGAAGTGCTAAAAGTGGAATGAGAATATTTCCCCCACCTACACCTAAAAGCCCCGCTACAAAACCTACAAAAGCCCCTACAAAAAATAAAATAGCTCGTGACTCAAAATGAAAAAGTGCTTTTTTCTTTCCAAACATCATCATCGTAGCACTATAAAAGAGCATTAACATAAAGAAAAACTTTACTAGTTCTTCATCTATAAAACGGCTACTATATGCCCCAAGTGGTGCAAAAAGAAGCATCATCGCTGCGATAGGAAAAACAAAACGGTACTCAATCACCTTACGTTTAATATTCATAATACTTGAGGTAATGGTAGTAGATGCCCCTGCAAAAAGCCCTACAGCTTTTGCAACACTAAAGTCAAGCCCTAAAAGGTTTAATACAGGAATAAGAGCCACACCAGCCCCTGCACCACCCATGGAGAAGAGGATAGAAAGAAAAAAAGTAATCAAGCTAAAAAGAGTATAATCATTCATTTTGAAATTATAGTTAGTTATAATTAATATAATCTTTATGAATTTATAAATGCTATGCTATAATTTACTCATGACAAGAAATTAAAGTTTTTAAAAATGAGTCTCAAAGATATATGATGCTATCTCTTTTGCAACACTCTCTTCATAGCCTAAAATAGGCATAATCTCATACTCTTGAACTTTATCTCTCATGATTGAGATATTTTCATTAGGCTTTACAACAAAAAGAGACATATACTTAACAAACTCCTCTTTTTCAGAAAAAGCAGAAAGATAACGCTCTTTTACCTCTTTCATAGAGGGCGCTGAAATTGCTTTTGTCGTATTATGACAGGTCACACAATTTCCATTAAAAAGAAGTGCACCATCATCAGCAAATAGAGTATTTGTAAAAAATTGTGCTAACACTAAAGAGATTATAACTCTTTGCATGACATCTCCTTAAATTACAGTAAATATATTATAATATATATAATCTTATCAAATCATAAATATTTGTATAAGTTATTCTAGTTATAATTGCGCTTAAAATTACATATAAGGACTTTCTATGAAAAAAATCTACTTACTCGCTCTACTTCTCTCATCTCTTATGGCAAATGATAAAGCACACACTTTTGCTTCAAGTGAAGAGTGTAAATCATGTCATACACAAATATATAATGAGTTTAAAGGCTCCATGCACATGAACTCTACACCGCAAAAAGACCCTATTCATAATGCTGTGTGGTCAAAACATCCAGCCAACAAAAAAATGCAACATTATGGTTGTGGAAAATGCCATACTCCAGCAGCAAACAATCTCAACGATATGCTTAAAGCTGGGAAAAAAGCCCTTCCTAGTTTAGAAAACAAGACACAACAAGAGGGTATTAGCTGTGCGTACTGTCATCGTATAAAAGATATAGAGCTTCATAAGAAACATAATACTAACATAATTGCTACAACTCCAAGAGCTTATTTTGGTACTCGAAAAGAGCATATTGACTCACCATATCATGCTATTGTTACTGAAGGAAATGAGCATATGAAAAATGGAAATGTATGTATAGGGTGTCACTCCCATAAAATGAATAAACATAAACTCAATGTCTGCTCAACGAACATTGCAAATGAGATGGATGGGGCAAACTGTGTGAGTTGTCATATGCCTAAGGTAAAAGGGAGTGTTTCACTGCTCCATGAAACTAAAACACATACATTTCACGGTTTTGCAGGAAGTCACTACAACTCAGATATGTTACAAAAGTATGTTGATATAAGCCTGCTTCGTGAGATAGATGACTTTATAGTAAACATAGATAACCGTTCTTCTCATGCACTACTTCTCCATCCTCTAAGAACGGCTGTATTAAAAGTAAGCCTTACGCATAAAGGAAAAACAACACAACTAAAAGATGAAGTTTTTATACGAGTTATTGGACACAATGGAAAACCTGCTATGCCTTGGAAAGCAAGTGTTACACTCAAAGACACTATGATAAAAGCAAATGAAAAAAGAGCTGTAAAGTATGACTTAAAACTTCAAAAAGGAGATAAAGTAACAGTAGTACTTGGATGGTATCTTGTAAACCCTAAAGCAGTTAAAAAACTTAATCTTGAAAATGAAAAAGTAGCAACTGAATTTAAAGTATTTAAAACACAAACATTTAATTTTTAAAAGAAAAAAGGCGCAAAACAGTGAGTTTCATTCTCTCTACTAGACAGGAATTACTTTGATTTTATCTGCTAATAAATAGCAGATAAAGCCTTTTACACTTTTTCCACTTATCGCTTCTATGGCTTCTGCATAGTAGCGTACTTGCTTATGATGGTGTTCACTAAAAGCAAAAGAACTTTTATAGTCTATAACCACAAAACTATCATCTTCTTTTTCTATAAGTAAATCTACATACCGCAAATTATTTTTATAGCGAAGTGCTTTCTCTTTATAGTGCTTACCTATTAGTAACTCCCTAACAGCTTGATTCTCTAAAAACAAACTTACACGATGTACAATATCTTCTATCGCACTTGTATCAAGAGTGAAACCAAATTTATTTATCATCATATTTTTTGCAGGCTCTAGACTCTCTTTTGTAAAATCAGCCATCATCTCTAACATATAATGCAAGGCAATTCCGAAGTTAATAGCATCAAAATTTGTTTCGCTCTCACTCTCTACTTCAAGTAAATCACTTTGAGATCCATAATAAAACTCTTTAAATTCTACAGGAGGAAGAGCTTTCTTTTTCTCTTCTTCTCCTTTTTGTAATACTAATTTTCCAAAACTTTCAACTTTTAAGTCTAAAAAAGAGAATGCTGATTTTTCAGGTTTCTGCACAATAATTAGATGTTCCCTTGCTCTGGTAAATGCAACATAAAGTGCATTTAAACTATCTTCTCGAACAAGTTTCTGCTCCTTTGCTAGTGCTCTCTCATACCTACTGTCAACACTCTCTCTTCCACTAGAGCGTAGATAAACAGACTCAAGAGAAATGCCCTCATACTCATAAATAATTTTACCCCTCGTAGTAGGTGGTTCTTTGAGTCTATCCATAATAATAACATGCTCATACTCTAAACCCTTAGACTTATGTACAGTTAAAACTCTCACTCCACTGACATCAGAAATAGCTGCCGTAGTATCAAGCCTTTCATACTCAAAAAGAAGTGCTTCTACATCACTATAATTTGAAATAACATTTAAAAAACGCAGTAGATGAAAATCATCATGTGCTAACTTATACTTCTCTATGGCATTTTTAACAACATCTAGTAAACTAGTTTGTGTAAGATCTACCCGACTTATTTTTTGAGGTTTTGCAGATATAAGTGCAAAAAAGTTTTCTTTATAAATCTCTTTATTAAAACGCTGGTATTTAAGGTACTCTAGTAATGCCTTTACACTTTTTTGATTTATGAGCTTTGTTGTAATCTCTGTTACAACCTCTATACCATCTGCTTCAAGGCTATTTTTTATCTCTTCTCCATCTTTATTTGTAGCAGATAAAATCGCTATATTATTTTCATCTGCCCCCATGCTAAGCAACTTTTTTACTTGCTGTGTTACCTCTTTGAGTATCTCTTCATTTTGAATAACCTCGACATAACCACCATCTGCTTCCTCTCGAACAAACTGAGAAACATAGTTCTCTATCTTCTCTTGAAATGTTCTATTGACAAACTCTATGACCTCTTTTTGTGACCTATAGTTTACTCTTAACTTCTCTACTTGCGTACCATTTTGTTTAACAACTTCACCAAACAGAGCAGAGACACCACCACGAAATCTATAAATAGATTGCTTTACATCCCCAACAAAAAAGAAGCTCCCATTTTCAAATATTCCTGCACCTGAAGTTATCTCTTCTATAAGAGGCTTAAGTATCTCATACTGTACTATACTTGTATCTTGAAACTCATCTAAAAGCATATGCTCTATTTTTGCATCGAGTCGAAAATATAAAAATTCACTATCGTCAATGCGATGGAGTATCTCATAGACAAGAGTTGTTACATCTGAAAAACTCAACTCACTATCTTCAATGTAGAGCGATTTTTTTGCACATTCATAAAGTGCTATAAACTCCCTAAGAGTATAAAAAAATCTTTGCTCTTCTATCTCATAAAACTCTTTAAGTGACTCTTGTATAATGTGAAGTTGCTGATTCATCTCCAAAGTAAAACATTTTTTAAAGACCCAGTACTCCAAAGACTCTTTAACAACCCAACTCTTCGCTCGTAACTCACTAAAATTTTTTGCAACTACCACTTTTTTTAGTGTTGCAGATGCCCCTTTACAGTTAGAGACTATCTGCTCTAAATGCTTCAGTGCTTCCATTGCTCTTTGCTCTAATTGATCTCTATTTTGAAGAGAAAAACTAATCTTAGCTAACTCCTCTTTTTTTGCAGAAAACTCCTCGAGTAACTTTATAAGGCTATTGAGCTTCATCCCTGAGTTTAAAGAGAGCTCAATAAGAGTCCCTTGCATCTTACTCTCTCGTACTTCCTTTAAAAAACGGCTCAATAGTTTCTGCTCATGTTGTGATGCAAAAGTGGAAAAGTCTGGCATGAGAGAAGCATACAATGAAAATTTTCTAAGTATTTGTGTAAAAAAACTATCTATAGTCATGATTTTTGTATGGGCATTTAAAAAATGAGCTAAAACCCTCTCTCTCTCTTCTAAGAGTTTCTCTCTTGAGACTCCTGTCACTTTTACTATCTCATTAAGTTCACCACGAAACTCTAACTCTTCGAGTGTTTCAACGATTCTCTCACTCATCTCACGAGCAGCCTTATTTGTAAATGTTAGTGCTAGTATTTTAGATGGTTCGGCACCACTAAAAAGGAGAGAGAGATAACGAACCACAAGCATAAAAGTTTTACCACTTCCAGCACTTGCTTCATAAGCGAGATTGTTTTTAAACATTTTAATCCTCTTTTTAAAAATAAAACTATTATATCAAACCAACTTCAATATAGTATTAGAAAAATCTATAATTCTCATTTGAAATAATAATTTTTATTATTTTATATTTTTTGCTATAATTGTCTTAATAAAACGATATTAAATATTTTAAATGCAAAAGGTAAAAATATGAATGCTAGAAACCCTTACCACGATAGAAGATCAAACTCCCAACTTTTACCAAGAATTTATCTTTCACTCCAAGTCCTTATTATGACACTTACAAGTTACATCGGATATACAATGCTCAATGCAATGCAAATTGAGATTAGTTATATTTATGCAGCACTACTTTTAGCAAATAGCTATATATTTAGTACTATATTTACTAAATGTAAAAGCATCTCTAAACGTAATTCATTTGCAAAAAGATACAACTACTAAACTATGCTCTCCCACAGAGCAGTTTAAACTCACAAAAGAGACAAGAGGACTCCTCTTCACACATTTGAGTATCTAAGGACTCAATAGTGCTTAACTCTTTAATATGTGCAGTTAAAACAGCTAGTTTCTCTTCTAAGAATTTCTCTGCAACAATCTTGGACTCACTTAGGTCATAAAAACCACACCCTCTTACTTTACCCGTACTAGCTACCAAAAGAGAGTAAAACTCCATCTGAAAATCTTTGGCATCCATAAAATTATTTTTTGAGTAAAGTGCATATTTTCCTGTTTTATAATCAAGAACTTCATATGCTTCATCTTTTACATCTATCCTATCAATACGACCTTCTAATGTAAGTCCATCCATAAAAAGTTTCATATTCTGCTCTACTTTATAAACTCTCCATCCCTCTTTAAATCTTTCAACTTCTAGCTCACAAAACTTTTCTAACTTTCGTTTTTGTAATGCTATAAGATACTTATCTAACTCACTACTTTTAGATGCATTATCTAGCTCTCTATAGAGATCGCTTTTGAGTGCTTCTACATCTAAATAGTGATCTTTTTTACTATAAAGTTCTTTAAGTGCATCATGGACTACATTACCTATCTCATACTCTTGAGGTGTATCTCTAGGGATATCATGGCGTTCAATACTTTCTATATATCTAAAGTAATATTGTCGCTTACATGTAAGATAGGATTTTAACTTTGTCGCAGAAAGTGTTTTGTTTTTAAAACTATGGAGATACGATATATCTTTAAAGAAAAAAGGCTCTTGTAAATCTTTACTAAAGAGAATATTTGAGAGATGAGACTCACTGTAGTTTTCACTCTCTTGTATTCCTAACTGTTTTAAAAAACGAGAAGCACTACTCTCAGAAGAGCTCACATATGAGAGTGCTACCTCTTTACTCGCATTTATTAACATACTATAGTAGTGCTTTTGAAGATTCTCTCTGTCGCTCATTGTAGGAAGTCCCGCAAACTCTCTTACCTGTGTATTTAAAAACATATCTTTATCGCTACGTTTGGGAACATTTTTATCATCAAAGTCTAAAATAATTACAGCATCAAAGTGAACACTACGTGTCTCTAGTACTCCCATAACGGTTATCTTTCCACCTCGTATATCATCAATACTTCTTGAGGCTAAACGTTGCATAAAAAGTTTGAGTAGAGACTTTACATTCATTCCTTCCATAGAGGGAAGAACCTTTTCAAAACGGTAGAGCTCCTCTTCAAATATTTTCACCTCTATTTTTTGGCTAAAAGAGTCTTTTATTTTTTCCAACAAAGAAACAAAATAACTTGTCTCAAGTTCCTTGTAATAACTACTCAAAATAATAGAGTAGAGCTCGTCACCTACTCGCTCCACCCTAGCAACATTCTCAACAGAGTCTAACTCTATGAGTTGCAGTGTTGCTTGTAATTTTTTATAAAGTTTAGTTTGAGTGTAAGATTCTCCCATTGCAAAGTTTAGATTTGCTTTAGAGTCAAAACTTTTTAATATCTCTGCAATCTTTTCATTTGGTAAAATCAGTGCTATATTTTCACTCTTATACCCTTTTTTTACGAACTCATATATTTTCTGCTTTGCAAAGGCTACTTGGAGGAGTGTCTCACTAAAACTATGACAAGTAAGATTTTTATTTATTACTATTTTACTCGTTTGGAGTATCTCTTTTTTATTAAAATCTAAAAAATAGTCATAACCTACTTCAAGTATAAAACCCAAAGAGTTAAATTTTTCTTGCATTTTACTATTAAATATGGATGTTTTAAAAAGAAGTTTTACTCTTGTAAATTGAGTAGATTTTTCTAAAAGTTCTAGCTCAAAATTTGTCAGATGTCCATCTACATGAAGCAAGACTTCATCTATATCTTTTACATAAGAGTCATTAAATGTATAGAGCTTTGGAAGGAATATTTTGTCAAGATATCTTTTTTCATGGCAGAGTAATTCATAACGTTTATAAAGCTCAATAAGTATCGTTATATGTTCCTCGTACTCACCATATATATCAGCTGTACTTAAGTTGTTTATATCATATAATTCAGCACTTAACTCACTGAAAAACTTAAATATATACGTACTGTTTTTTACAAAAGTAAAAAAGTTTCTCTCTATCTTCAAGGAGGAAAAAGCTTGAAAATCAGATGCTTCTAAAAGAAGTAAAATTCTACTATCATCATCTATAGCTCTGTACCCATTAACTATACAGAGTTTAGATAAGAATTCACTCATGGTTATGTAGTTTGGTAAAAATAGAGAGTCATTACTTAAGAGAAATTGCTCATGCCGTATAGCACGAGCAGAGGGAAGCACTATGGTCTTTTTATCCATAGATTAATATTGTGTAACTGCTTTATATCTGGTGTCAGCTTTGAGATTAAAAAATCTACTATCTTTACCTCGAACAACTTTAACAACAATATTCCAAATACCTTCTTTTGGAAATTTAACATTACTAAAACTATAAACTCCATTTTCTATTTTTGGATTATCTAGCTGTTGATTGAACTCATGCGTTTCTGGTCTTGTAATTGCTACAATCATAACAGCATCACTAATAAGTTTTCCATTAAGGTCAGTTAATTTATACTCTATTGTTGTATTATCTTTACTAATCCCATCTGTAATATACTCAATCTTATACTTTTTATCAAAGGCAATTCGAGAGTTTATAAGACTGTTTACATTTGCATCAGCATCTTGATAATAAGTCATATAATCATCACTCGGTTGAATATCAGCTTGACTTGTTACAACAACTGTTGCTACACAAAAACCAAATACCATAGTAATCGCTATTCCTATGGCATAAGGCCATAGTTTACCACTTTTTAAAATGCTCATCTTTATGCCTTCTTCTATAAATAAATCTTCTTATATACATAATTATAGCATATAAAAGTACACTGTAAAACAATAACTTTACATAAAAAAGTGTATCTTGATTTGTGCTACTATCATAGCCATTTGCAAGTTTTACCCCTTTAGCTTTAGAAACTTGCTGGGCTATATCTAAATAACCGTTAAACATTGCAGCTGAATATTTTCCATGTAATCTATCTGCTTTTGCTTTTCCACCCAGTAGTGGTAAAATAGTACCACCATTATTTTTTATAATAGAGATAAAATCATCGAAATTTTGAGCATAAAATAGTGCCATCATAAGACCTTGAACATAAGATGTTACAGGACTTAATACTTGCTTTTTATTAAAATATTTATATAAAGATTCATCATTCGTTTCTATATCAACAAATCTATTTTTTTCTGAAAAAGTCAGTAATATTGTTGGTTCAGTAAATTCTTTTAGAATTTTTTGTTCGTATTCATATACAGTCAAATCTTCTGGAATACTTTTTAACATTAAAAGTTTTAAAGAAATATTTGTTTGTTTGTATAAATCACTACCAATACTATTTACTTCTTCCGTAAATTTGTTGTTATGTATTAAGTCATCTTTATATAAATATTCTGCAAACAGTTGTGATTGAAGTAAGGTTATGAGGATGAGGGCATAAAGCCCTCCTTTAGAAATATTCAACAGAACTTTCCTAACCTACGTACATGTGTTGACCTAAAGTCACAGCATAAAGTGTATAAGCAGCCATCAAAAGAAGACCCCATGAAATAATTTTTTCCATCTCTACACTCCTTATTTTAATTTAACATCTACAACATGTTTAGCATTATCAGTACTAATACGTTGAATTGATGTTTCATCTTTAATTTTGTAAAAATTTTCCGCACTACCTTGTTGCACATTAATTGCACCAATAGTTAAGAATGCAAGAATACCTAACAAAAGAGCAGTAGCGATTAACATACCTGTAATGCCATCAAGAGCAAAAATACTTCTATTTTCATTCATATTATTCTCCTTCTTGTACTAAACTAGTAACATAAGCAGCAATAGCTTCTTTTTGTTTTTTATTTAGTCTGTCCATAGCTGGCATTTTACCGATTGCTCCAACTTTACCATGATTTAATACATTAGTAATTAATGGTGCACTCCACTCAGCGATATTTGGAGCAACATACTCCATACCTTTACCATCTGCACCATGACATGAAGAACATACACCAGCAAATGCTTCAGCACCAGCAGTATTAGAAGCATCCATACCATCTGCAACATAAGCAGATACAGCAGCGATTTCAGCATCAGTAATTAAAGCACCACTATTCATATTAAAAAGACCGTTACGATCTGGCATCGGCATTTCTGAACCAAGTAGTTGGTTATTTGAACCATGTTCAATAACATGTTTAACACTTTTTTTCGAAATACGTACATTTAAGTCTGCAGCATCTGTTTCACTATTACCATCAGCATTAAGACCATGACAAGCAACACACTCAACTAAGTATACTGACTCACCCATAGCTACGAGTTCATCACCACTAACATTTGCATATTGCTTTTCAAAAGCTGCAGTTTTTTCAGCAACCTCTTCATTGTACTGACCAATTTGAGAAAATGCATTTACTGGATATCCAATTAAGAAATACCACATTCCCCAAACCATAGTACCTAAAAACATAATTGCCCAACCAAAAGGTACAGGGTTTTTATATTCACCAATGTCATCCCAAGACTCTGCTGCTAATTCACCATCTGCAGTATCTGTTTGCATTTGACGAACATACTTAATTACAACAAAGACTGTAATAATTATTAGTGCAACAGCACCTGCAATAGCAAGCATATTTACAATATCGCCGTTTAGACCACCTTTTTGGTAACCTACTGTTACATATGTTGCTCCCAACATTGCAATAGTAACGATAACTCCCCAAAGATAAAGATTCTTCATATATCTCTCCTATTTTTCTTTTTCATCTAATATAGGTTTTACCGGAGTATCCCCTATATCATCTTTTAGTGCCATATCACTGTAGTGTTCATAATCAACACCAGTTGCATCTTTTTTCTTTGAATAAAGATGATAGATATACGAGTAAGTAGCTACTACCAAAAACAGTGTCGCAAAAAAATATCCATAACCAGCTAATTCATTCAATTCCACTACAATTCCTCTTTACTTAAGACAGTTTAGATATGCAATTAAAGCAACAATTTCTGGAATTTCCCCACGTGCTACTGCATCTTTAACATCTTGATCTTTCATTTTAGATGCAACTTCTTCTGCTTCAGCAAGTGCCATAGCATGTGCTTCTGCAATACTTTTACCAAGTTTTACAGTTGTAGTTGAACCATCTTTCATAGGTACAGCTTTATTGTAAGGAACAGCAAAAAATTGTTGAACAGTTAACTGTTCAGCAAATGCAGTGTCAATATCTGCATTATTTGTAAACATCCATGGGTATGCAGGCATAATAGAACCTTGAACAATTTTAGCAGGATCTTTCATATGATTCTCATGCCACTCAGTTGTTCTGTAGTTACCTACACGGTGTAAATCTGGACCAGTTCTTTTAGAACCCCAAAGAAATGGACGGTCATATGCATACTCACCACTTAAAGAGTAGTGACCATAACGATCAGTTTCTGATTTAAATGGACGAATAAGTTGTGAATGACAAGCATTACAACTATTTTTAATATAAACGTGACGACCAGCTAACTCTAAAGTAGAGTATGGAGTCGTTCCGATTACAGGACGTGATGCCTGTGCAAAGTTTGGAACAATTTCAATTAAACCTGCAAAAGCAATAACAACAAATACACCTACCGCGAAAAAGAACGGGTGTTTTTCTAACCAATGAAACATAATATTTTCCTCCCTTTCTTAAGCGCCCATAGGCGAAGCATTTTGTAACTCTGACTCTTCAACTGGACGAGAAGACATAGTTTTATAAATATTATAAGCAAACATAAAGAAACCAATTAAGTATAATAATCCACCTGTACCACGAAGTGCAAAGTAAGGGTGAAGAACATTAACTGTATCCATAAATGAATAAGCCAAATTACCATACTCATCGTGAGCACGCCACATCATACCTTGAGTAATACCTGCAATCCACATAGAAGTAAAGTATAAAACGATACCTAAAGTTTGGATCCAGAATTGAGATGCCATTAGTTTTTTTGAATATAACTCACGTTTAAATACACGTGGTGCCATATGGTAAAGTGAAGCAATAATCATAAAGCCAACCCAACCAAGAGTACCATCATGAACATGACCAACAATCCAGTCAGTAAAGTGAGCAATAGCATTAACAGATTTAATAGCTTGAATAGGACCTTCTAATGTTGAGAACATATAGAATGTAGAACCAAGAACCATAAACTTAATTAATGGAGATGCTGCAACTTGTTGCCACTCACCTTTCATTGTTAAAAGCATATTGATCGCTGAACCCCATGATGGAAGAATAAGTACTATTGAGAAGATTGATCCCATAGTTTGCATCCAGTCAGGAACAGTTGAATAAAGAAGGTGGTGACCACCTGCCCATAAATAAACAAACATTAATCCCCAGAAAGATAGTAAAGATAATTTATAAGAATAAATCGCTTGACCAGACTCTTTCGGTAAGAAATAGTAAATCATTGCAACAATAGGCACAGTAAATACAAATGCAACAGCATTATGTCCATACCACCACTGTACTAGTGCATCATTTGTACCTGAGTACATTGAAACAGAGTGGAACCAATCACCAATACTTGTTTCACCAGCAGCTGATGTTGCAATCATAGTAGGGATTTCCATATTGTTAAATAGGTAAAGCATAGCAACACCTAGGAAAGTAGCAATATAATACCATACTGAGATATATAATGACTTTTCACGACGAATACCAATTAAACCAAATATACTAACACCCCATAAAACCCATACTACAACGATGGCAATATCTACAGGCCATTCGAATTCAGCATACTCTTTTGAAGTTGTATATCCCATAAATAGTGATACAACAGCTGCTGCAACACCAATAACGTATAACCAAAATTGTAGTTTACCAATAAACATTAAAAATTTTGATTCTGCCATAGATACTTTAAGTACCCTTTGACCAACATAATACCAAGTAGCAAAAATACCACTTACTGTAAAACCAAATGCAACTGCATCAGTGTGCAATGGACGAAGACGACTAAAGTTTGTGTATTCAGCTAAACCGCTACCAAAAATTGTATTTAATTCTGGAAATGCAAGTTCAAATGCTATAAATACACCGATAGTCATACCAACAATCCCCAAAACGATTGTAGTAAGCATGAACATCTTTGCAACTGTATAGTCGTACTCTAATGGACGATTCTCCATATATAGCCTCCTTAAGATTCAAAGCAATTAAGTTTAATAAATACCAAGAGTGTATTTACTAAACTAATTAACTCTGTATATTAGCAATAGATTGATTTAAAGTATCTTAATTTAGTATTAAATTAGGGAATTTATTGTCTTTTTGTTTACTTTTGTAATTTTATTTTATTTTAAGAAAGGGGAATATTTTGTTAAGAATAAGTTCTACTTATATGTAGAACTTATTATCGTTTTATAAGTGTGAGAAACTCATTAAAAATATAACGACTCTCTTTAGGACCGGGAGAAGATTCAGGGTGATGCTGTACTGAAAATATAGGACTATCCTTATAACTTAAACCTTCAATTGTATTGTCAAAAAGATTTGTATGTGTTACGGTTGCTATCTCTATAATATTATCAGGAACATTATAGTTATGGTTCTGTGCTGTAATCTCTACAAGCCCTGTATTTTTATTTTTTACAGGATGATTACCCCCATGATGACCGAACTTGAGTTTAAATGTATCATAGCCATGAGAAATACTTAAAAGTTGATGCCCAAGACAGATACCAAACATCGGAATTTTTGCTTCAATTAGTTTTTTGATCTCTGCTTGCTCTTTTTTAAGCACTAGTGGATCACCTGGTCCATTTGAAAGAAAAACACCATCTATACTTTTCTCATTATACTGAGATATTAGATCTTCTGCTTTAAAATCATTAGGAATAACATCTACAGCAATACCAGCAGATACTATTTCATTTAAAATATTACGTTTCACACCAAAGTCTATAACAGCTATTTTAGCTTCTACTTTTGGGGCTTTTTCATACTCAAAACCACTTTTATCATTATAAACACTTGATGTATGTTTATAAGATTTTTTTGTACTTACTTGCTCAATATAGTTCACATCTTCAATACGAGGAGAGTCTGCCAAAATCTTTTTCAGTGCTTCTACATCACTTATTTCAGTTGAAGCCACCATCATCATAGCACCTTCACTTCGAATCATTTTTGTAAGATATCTTGTATCAATATCACAAATTCCCATAACATTATATTGTATTAAAAATTCTGCTAAAGAACCCTCAGCTCGAAAGTTTGAGTAATTATCTTGATACTTGCGAACAATCATCCCCTTAGCATGAGCAGATGCACTCTCCATATCTTGTGCATTTACTCCAACATTTCCAATTTCAGGCATAGTAAATGTTACAAACTGACCAGCATAAGAGGGATCACTCATAATCTCTTGATAGCCTGAAAGTGAAGTATTAAAAACTATTTCACCTACTACTGTTGCTTTTGCACCAAAACTATTTGCTTCTAAAAAAGTACCATTTTCAAGATATATGTAAACTTTTTGTAATTCCATACTCACTACTCCATTCCTCTTTTCATCATCTCTTCACGATAAAGTTTTTCATGTAAAATTTCAAACTCATCAGTTCCAGGGATAAATCTTCTTTTATATGAACGAATTTTGTCCATAACTGCATCTTCTATCTCTGAAGTATCTGCAATAAAACCAGTAATAGCATTATATATAATGTTTTTTATACGGTTCTCAGTTACATCAAAATGGATTAAATCCTCTTCATAAAGCTCATCCAATATTTTATGACTTACATCAGAGAAACGCTCTTCATAGTTCAAAATTACACCAAATTCTGGAGCTAATTTCTTTTTTATCATAAAGAAAAGTTGACGTTCATCTGCAAGCATAAACTCTATCTCTTCCTCGTTATCATCACAGATAAGATTTACTTTATCTTCTAAATCCATCTCTTTCTTTATATCTGCTTCAAAGACTTTTTGTGCTTCTTGAGCAATAGGTTCAAGCCCTTTGGTCATCGTTACAACACCACTTTTATTTAAATCAATTGCTATTTTATTTGCTATATGGGGAACAGTTTTTAGTGAAATTTTCATGGTGTGATAGCCCTACTTATTTATTAAATTTGGACATTTTACAATAAATAAGGTAAAAATCTGATTAGAGAAGCATTATTTACTTAAAAGTTGTGTCAATTCTGATGCTTTTTTAGGATCCATTTTTGTTAATATTTTTCCAACAACTTTTGGTTTCAAGGATTCTAAAATAGATTTTGCCTCTTTAGCACCCATATCTGAGAGTATATTTGAGGCAGCTGCAGGTTTCATTTTAGCAAAAGTTTGAGCGATTTTATTCATCTTTGTAGTTTTAATTTCTTTTAAAATTAACTTATTTTTGGAAAGCATTTTTTCAATATTTTGCTCTTTGTCTTTAATTTCAAGAAGTTGTTTATTCACAGTTTCTTCTTGAAGTGTAAGTTTTTTTTCTTTCTGTTTTAAAAGCTCTTCTGTTGCAATTTTTAGTGCAGAAAGTGCTTGTTTCTGCTCATCTATACGCTCGAGTTCAACTAAAAGCTCACTCTTCCTCTCTTTAAATATTTCTGTACATTCAAAAATATGCTCACTTGTTTCTAGTGCTACTAATGATGATGTTAACAGCACCAAAATCCACAATTTTTTCAAGATAGACTCCTTTAAAGATTTTTTTTATCATAAGTCATAAGTGCTATCTCATCTAGCTCTTTTGCTTCTTCAACTTTACGCCTTTTTAACTCAGCCTTTATCTCTTGGAGGTCAAGATAATTAAACTTTTCATACTCTATCATGTCAACTTTAAGTTTCTCTTGTGCCTTTGCTATTTCAGCTTGAGAAAATGCAACCCACTCTTCGTTATGTTTTATAAGATTTCTTTGAGCATCAAGTAGAACACGTGAAGATAAAAATTCTGTAATTTTTCCAGCAGTTGGAGTATCGATACTATTCAGTTCAGAGAATGAGAGATCAAGTGCAGCTATTGCACTCTTTAAGTTAGCATTTGCACTTTGAAGGGCTCTCTCGCTCTTTTGCATCATGTTCTTTTTAACACTTACTAAAGAGGTGTATCGAGTCTTCACAGTATAAAGCCTTTTAGAGAATTATTGTATCATCTCTCTCTGGTGATGTAGAAATTATACCAACTTTTGTTTTGCTAATTGATTCAATTGTTTTTACAAAATCTTGTGCATCTTTAGGAAGTGCATCAAAAGTTCTAGCACCTACTGAGTTGTTCCAGCCTTTAAAAGTTTTATAAATAGGCTTCACAGAGTCTAAGTCTGATGGCATATAGTCAATAGTCTCTCCGTTTAATTCATAAGCTACACAAAGTTTCACTTCATCAAAACCATCAAGAACATCAAGTTTCATAAGTGCTAGTTCATCACAACCATTGAGACGAGCAGCATGACGAGTAGCAACAGCATCAAACCAACCACATCTTCTTGCACGACCAGTTGTAGTACCAAACTCATGCCCTTGTTCGCCTAAACGCTGACCATCTTCACCAAAATCTTCAGATGGAAAAGGACCATTTCCAACACGAGTACAGTATGCTTTTACAATACCGATAACTTTACCAATATCTTTAGGGTTTATTCCAAGACCTGTACAAGCACCGGCAGAAACAGTTGCAGAAGAAGTTACATATGGATACGTTCCATGGTCAATGTCAAGAAGTGTACCTTGTGCACCCTCTAGTAAAATTCTTTTGTTCTCATCAAGTGCTTTCCACACAAGTTGTGTTGTATCAGTAATGAAAGGAGCAAGCTCTTTTTTATACCCTTCAAGTTCAGCAAGAAGTTCAGCTTCTTTAGGAGTAGGAATTTCATAAATATCAAAAATTTGTCTATTTTGCTCAAAATACTCAATAATAGAAGCAGTAAGTTTTGCAGGATTGAGAAGCTCACCAACACGAAAACCAGTACGGTTAATTTTGTCCGCATAAGCAGGCCCAATTCCCTTACCAGTTGTACCAATAGCTTTATCGCCCTTAAGACGCTCTTTTGCTTGATCTATAAGTGCATGATAGTAAAGATTTAAGTGTGCTTTATCTGAGATAAAAAGACGTCCCTCAAGACCTTCAAACTGAACCATCTCTTTGATGATAGATTCAGGAGAGAGAACTACGCCATTACCAACAACGTTGATAGCTTCAGGGTTTAAAACACCAGAAGGAACGAGGTGAAGTGCAAACTTAACACCATCAACCCAAATAGTATGACCAGCATTATGCCCACCTTGAGAACGACATACCATATCATATTCACAAGCGAGTCTATCTACTATTTTTCCCTTACCTTCATCACCCCATTGAATTCCAACGATTAAATCTGCTTTCATAAAATATTTCCTCTTTTTCTAATAATTATTTAGTTATTTCTTCACAAACAGCGTCTGTGTAAATAGCGAAACCTACTGATGTAAGGTCGTTATTTTTGTATCTTCCACCACGAGCATATACTTCATTATCTTGAATAACTCTAAAGAAAAGTTCATCATAATAGAGCATTTTTGCATAGTACATTGGTGCTAACACTGTATTTTCACATGACATTTCAGAACATAACTCTTTCATCTTTTGAAGTTCTGCTACTATTGAATCTGGAGCCATCGCTATCACTTCATCTATCTGCTCTACATATTGTAAATAAACAAGCTTTGTAAGCCATTCTACTTTTAGAGAAATAAATTTATCAATATTTATATGTCTAAAATCATCAATACTAAGTGACTCAAACATCTCTACTAATAACTCAGGAATTTTAATGTTTGAAATCTGCATCAATGGCTTCACATCTAACTTATCAAAAATTTGAGTTGCTAATGAAGCTACAGATGAAAGTTTTTTCTCCCCCATAAACTCTACACCTACTTGATACTGCTCAGTTGTAGGGTATGTTACTACAGGTTGAATGTAGAACCATTTTTTTTGAGAGTTATTTGCACCTAAACGCTTCTCAATAATGCGAACAACATCAATAGTTGAATCTGCACGTAAAGAGAGAGAGTTGTTTTTCACATCATTCACTTTAATAAGCTCACGTTCATCAGCGATACTTAAGTGTTGATGGTAAGAGAATATAGGAGTAACAATCTCCTCAAATCCGTTAGCATCAAGAATCTCACTCGCTATATTTTCAATACGGCGTTTAACTTTCGCAGACTTACCAAAGTAAAGTTTTGAACCATTAGGTATCTCATGTTCTAAAATCATCTATTTTTCCATTCCAAAAGTGATCTCGTTAAAAATTTTGTTTGCAGTTCCATCATACACTCTACGATCAAGTTTTGCTAAACATAATTCTACTGCATTTACAACCCAAGCCATCTCATAGTTTGAAATTAGTCCCATCTGGTTAATTCTAAAAATCTTCCCTTTTAAATGATCCTGTCCACCTGCAACATTTACATCAAAGTCTGTTTTTAAAAGCTTACGAATTTCTGCTGCATTTTCATCATCTATTGTCGTCATAGATTTTGCAGGAGTTGCAGGATAAATATGAAGACCAATCGCTTCAAGTGCTGAACCAACTGCATTTGCTCGAGTAGCAGTATCAGCGTAAAGTTTCTCTACTCCACCATCAGCCTCTATAGTTTCAAGAACTTCTAAAAGTCCTATAGTTAAAGTCGTAGCTGCTGTATATGCTGTAGTGTTTTGACGTTGTTTCTTAATCTCGCTAGCAAGATTTAAGTAGTATCCAACACCAGAACCAATAGTCTCAATAGCAGCATTTGATAGACCAAGTATAGCTAAACCCGGTGGTAACATAAGTGCTTTTTGACTTCCAGCAATAAGACAGTCAATGTTTGTCACATCAATAGCCTCAACACCAATAGCTGTAATCCCATCAGCAATAATCATAATCTTAGGGTTTATCTCTTTAACAGCCTCTGCAAGTGCTTCAACAGGATGACGAAGACCACCAGCTGATTCACTAATCTGCACAGCTATCGCATCAATGTTACTATTTGCTTTTACTGCATTTATTATAGCTTCAACTGAGACTGGAGTATTCCACTCGTTTTTGATCTCTACATTTTTCAGTCCATGAGCAGTAGCAATTTTACCAAAACGCTCACCAAACTTTCCAGAGTTTACACTTAAGAGTGTATCTTTACAAAGATTTATAACAGCAGCTTCCATAGCACCTGTACCGCTTGAAGCGATCATAACTACTTCATCAGTTTTAAAAAGATTAAAAAGTTGTTTACGAGTTTTCTCAAAAATAGCTTCAAACTCTGGTGTACGGTGATGCATAGTTTCATCTGCCATAACATTACGAACATTTTGTGGAACGGGAGTTGGTCCAGGTGTAAAAAGTAACATATAAAATTTCCTACGAGATTTTTTAGGTTTAAAACCCAAGTGTTTCAAATAAAACCTCGTATTATATCGAAATATTTTTAAAGTAGCGAAATTATCTTTGCATTCTCGCAGTAATTGTATTAAGTGTTTTAAAAATTGCATCTTCTTGAAAAGGTTTTACCATGTAACCATTCGCACCTTTTTTAATCATCTCTAAAACACTCGATTTTGAACCTTCAGTTGTCGCCATAATAATACGAGTCTTATTCCATTCTTTATTTGCACGAACAGCTTCAACAACAGCTGGTCCATTCATCTCAGGCATATTCCAATCAAGCAACATAATATCAACTTTCTCTTTTTTCATAATCTCCATTGCTTCTAAACCATTTTCAGCTTCAAAAAGATTAAGTTCTTTCCATTCTGGCTGCTTAAAGTATCTTTTCATTGTATTTGAAAGAACCCGTCTAACAATTTTACTATCATCTACTATTAATAAATTCATTATTTACCTTTTTTACATTTATGCTAAAATGTCATTTTATTACAAAATACTAGCACAGATACATAAATATTATCTTTAAAGTGTCTTTTAATTGTACTAACTTTACATATTAAGGAAAAAAATGGATATTTTCAGCTCAATCATTTTAGGAATCATTGAAGGTTTTACGGAGTTTCTTCCTATATCATCTACTGGTCACCTTATCGTTGCAAGCGAGTTTTTAGGGATAGAACAGACTAATGTTACGAAAGCTTATGAAGTTATTATTCAATTTGCTGCTATTTTAGCTGTTTTTTTTAACTACAGAGATAAATTTACACTTAAAAAAATAGATTTATGGATAAAAGTCACTTTAGCTTTTCTTCCTATTGGGGTAGTAGGATTCCTCTTTTCACATCAAATCAAAGAACTTTTTAGTATAAATGTTGTTGCTATAATGTTTATTGTTGGAGGTGTTATTTTCCTAATTGTAGAGAAGTTTTTCATTCCAGATGAAAGTAAACAGCTCCAAAATGTAGAAGAGATTACACTCAAACAATCCTTAATCATCGGTTTTGCTCAAGTTTTTGCCCTTATTCCAGGGACAAGTCGTGCAGGTTCGACCATTATAGGAGCACTCCTTGTTGGACTGAGCAGAAAAACAAGTGCAGAGTTTAGCTTTTTACTTGCCTTTCCTGTTATGAGTGCTGTAACAGCCTATGATTTACTCAAACACTATAAGGAGTTTGATGGAGCAAATTTACTCAATTTAGGTGTTGGCTTTTTTATCTCTTTTATCGTTGCCTTTATTACAATAAAACTCTTCTTAAAATTTTTAGAGAAATTTACCTTTGTAGCATTTGGTATATATAGAATACTTTTTGGTGTATTACTTCTAACACTATTTTCATAAAACCTCACTAGTTTCTCACTATTGGACTACTATTTGCTTATCTCCTTTAACATTTAAATGTTAAAGGAGATATCATGCAAATACTTAGCAGATATAACGCCCATCTACATATGTTTTTTAGTAAACTAGAAGATAAGTTTGAGAAGCTCAGTATCAAAATACTATAAAGTTTTTAAAACTTTCTTTGCTAAACTGAGAGCTTTGGACCGGTGAGACAACTTCTTTTTTGTAGCATCATCGAGCTCACCTAAGGTTTTTTCATACCCAAGAGGAATAAACATTGGATCATATCCAAAGCCACCCTCACCTACTGCTTTTGCTAAAGCAGTTCCATACATCCAACCATGCACTGTTCTCTCTATATTCTTTGTGACTATAGCGATAGCTGCCGTATAAAATGCGGGGGAACTCTCTACCCCCTTCGCCTTAATATCATCAATGAGCTTATAAAGATTATCTTTATCATTTGCATCTACTCCAGCATGTCTCGCACTATAAATTCCTGGTTTACCCTCTAAAACATCTACACTAATACCACTATCATCGGCAATAACAATAATATTTTCATCCCCAATAGCATTATAAACAGCTCTCGCTTTTATGAGTGCATTTCCTTTAAAAGTGTCAGCATCTTCGACAATTTCAAACTCCTCGATAAGTTCTGAGTAGGGCACAACTTCATACTCTTCACAGAGTGCTTTAATCTCTCTTACTTTTCCCTTGTTTGATGTTGCTAATACTAGTTTCATACCCATTCCTTATATTTAACTTTTAAAAAAAACTTTTATTATTTACAAATACTATGTAAATAGTTATTGCTCTATAATTTCAAAATTATACTATAAAGTAAGAAGATAAGGTTTGATTTTTTCAATATACTTTATCTTCTCACTTTTACAAAAGGTTACACATGTTTAAAAAAGTTTTTCCACTCTCCTCTATTCTGTTTCTAAGATTTCTCGGACTCTTTTTAGTACTCCCTGTTCTCTCTGTTTATGCCCTTGATCTTGAGGGGGCGACACCTTTTCTAGTAGGTGTAATTGTTGGTGGGTATGCCCTTACCCAAGCAATTTTTCAAGTTCCCTTTGGAACAATGAGTGATAAAATTGGTCGTAAACCAACTATACTTTTAGGTTTAGTCATCTTTTTAATAGGTTCTCTTGTTTGTGCTTACTCTACTGACATATATACACTAATGTTTGGACGTTTCTTACAAGGTGCTGGTGCTATTGGTTCTGTTGTAACGGCTATGATCTCTGACCTTGTTGAAGAAGAAGTTCGTGGAAAAGCAATGGCTATTATGGGTGGATTTATCGCACTTAGTTTTGCTATAGCTATGGGACTTGGTCCTGTTGTTGCTGCCAACTTCGGAATTAGTACTATCTTTTTAATCACTGCTGTTTTAGCCATTTTAGCTATTTTTGTTCTTTTTATAAAAGTACCTACTCCTCCAAAAATAAAACATATTTATCATAAAAAAGCGAAAACTAGTGATATTTTAAAAGATAGTAATCTTCTAAATATGATTATTATTAACACAATGCAAAAAGGACTTATGACTATTGCCTTTGTACTTATTCCTATTCTTCTTACAAAACCTGAGTATGGTTTTAACTGGGAGAAATCTGAACTCTGGATGGTTTATGTCCCAGCTATGATTGCAGGGCTTGTAGCTATGGGTCCCGCTGCTGTCTTTGGTGAAAAGAAAAATATTCCTAAGCAGATATTTCTTCTCTCTATAGTACTTTTCTTAATCTCTTTCCTGATTATGGGCTTTACAACTTCAAGTACTGTTTTTGTTCTTGGTGTTGTTGCATTCTTCGTTGCATTTAATATGATGGAGCCATTAGTACAATCTATGATTAGTAAATTTGCTAAAGTACACCAAAAAGGTACAGCACTTGGTATTTCAAACTCATCTGCCTACTTTGCAACATTCTTAGGAGGAACTTTTGCTGGTCTCTACTTAGATATAAGTAACAGAGAATCTTTAGCACTTAGTGTCGCAACTATCATAGTAATATGGTTAGTTTGGACTGCATTTAAACTACAAAACCCAATTAGACACTCGCACTTATACATTCCTCAAAATGATGTGAATATTGATAAACTGACTGCTTTAGAAGATGAAAATATCGCTGAATGGTACATCAATGAGACTGAAGATGTTATAGTGATTAAGTATGTTACTGCTTCTATTGAAGAAGAAGATTTAAAAATAAAAATTGTACACTAATAAATAATGGGATGAAGTATCCTAACTTCTCCCATAAATTTTTGCACGATTCAAAATAGTTTTAGAAAAAGGTAACATAGTTATACTCTCTACCATTTTATAATTTTTGGAGAAAAGCATTTTTTGTGATGCTGCTATCTCTTTCGCTTCTGTATACTCTTCTTGCGAAACTTTATATAACTCATTTATGATTTTAATCTGATTAGGGTGAATAATTATTTTTGTAAAAAGTCCCTCTTTTAGATCTCTTTGCACATCTTTTATAAAGCCCTCTTCATCTTTATAGCAGGGATAAACACCTCCACTTATACCAAAACCACTACTCTTAAATGTAGCAATAAAATTGCCAATAACAGCAGAGGTACTACTAAAATCAAAAATAGATTCACTGCATTTACGACGCATCTCTAACTGCCGTAGCATATCTTCAAGTCCAAAACGGACTAATAAAATTCTTTCTCTATTAGCTATAATTTTCTCTTTTAAAAGATGCAATTTTTTGTGATTAAAAAGCTCTTCGCCCTCAATGCTTGGCATTATATAATGGTCTGTTTGAGTGAGTGATGCAAAGTAGCTTTCTGCATTTAAGAGTGAAAATTTTGCTAATACAAAACCATCTATTTTTTCAATAGCCTCTATTTTGAGTAACTCTTGAAGATGCAATGCATCTCTAGCTCTTACAAAGACAAAAAGAGTCTCTTTTCTCATCTTTTTTAAAACATTAACAAAATTCTTCTGAGCACTTTCAAATGCCTCTTTTTCTAAACCATCTTCAAAGTCTATTACTACACTTTTAAGTCCACTCAATTTTTTTTCATTCACAATGGCTTGAAGATACTTATGAGAGGCAGGAATAAAGAGAGTCCCTCCCAATGCCATGTAGTTTATCTCTCTCATCTTTTATCGACTCGAAACCACCCTGCAATGGAGTGGCGTTTTTTATTTGAGGGGAGAACTTCATGAGGAAATTTGTCACTCAAAAAAACAACTAAGGTTCCCATTTTAGGAAGTACTTTTTTAAGAAACTCTTCTTTGTCATCATAAATAAGTAAATCCCCTCCATTATTCTCACCCCACTCTCGATTGAGATATAAGACAGTAGTTACTACACGGTTTTTTGAGCCCTTAAAAGCATCCCTATGTTTCTCATAAAAATCACCCTTTTCATAGAGAGCAAAATGTGCTTCATAATAGTTCAGCCCTAAATAGAGTGCGCGATTTAGATAAGTTCTCAAATCTTGGGCAAATGATAAGTACTCACTAACACCTGCCCCATCCTCATCTAACCAGAGTATTTTATCACTCCGTTTAGTACTATCTATATGTAGATCACTACTCTTTGAAATACCCGCTTTTTGATAAGTAGACTCATCTGAAGCAGAGAGCAAAAGCTCTTCAAGAAGTCTGCTATCTAAAGCATCTTCTATAACAATATAGCCATCTTTAACTAAGCTCTCTGTAATGGATTCGAAAAGTTTTGTATTCATTCTAATTAACCTAAGTGTATATATGTAAAATTATAGTACATAGTTTAATAGAAGTTGTTGAAGAAAAAAAAGATAAATGAAGGTTTTTAGTGTTAAGCAGGACAAAGCCCACTTAAAACTAAATAGGAAGAACGCGAATATTTGAAGAGAGTTTCTCTTTAAGAGTAGACTCTATCGCATAGAGTGTACCAGTTGCAGATGAGGCACAACCATTACAAGCACCAAGATAACGAATATATATATCAATATACTCATCATTTTTCTTAATGTCAATAATCTCCATATCACCACCATCCATAATAAGGAACTGACGAACATTCTCATCAATAATAGCATCAACAGCTTTAATCTGCTGAACAAGAGTCATTGTCTCAAAGTTTCCACCACCCGCAGCACTTGCATCAGCAGCAGCTTTCATCTTCTCTTCATCCATCTCTTTACGAGTATCTGCTAAGATATCTACTAAGTACCACTCACGAGCTTCATGACCACCTGGTTTAATACAAGATTTACAAAAACCACCTGCTTTTGTGTAGTCTGTAATTTCTTCAATAGTATGAAGGTCATTTAATTTAATAACCTCTTTAAGAGTGTTTAGAGATACACGAGCACACTCACATACAATAATTTCCTCTTCAAAACTCTCAGAATCAACACCCATGTAAAGTCCAGCAGCTTTTTTGATAACATCATAAGCCATAACTGAACAATGCATTTTTTGAGGTGGCACGGCTGGAACATCTGGAGTATCACGAAGTGCTAACTCAACATCAATATTTGTAATTTTAACAGCCTCTTGTACTGTTTTACCGATACAAAGCTCTGTCATTACGTCAGATGATGCGATAGCAGTACCACAACCAAAAGATTTAAACTTTGAGTTTACAATAGTATCTGTTTTTGGGTCAATTTCCCAGTATAAACGAACTGCATCACCACAAGACTCTGCCCCGAAATCAGCAACAATAAGCTTGTTACCACGTTTTTCAACTTCTCCTTGAAAAAGTTCCCCTTGATGTTGGGGGTTGTTCATAAGAGTTGTTACCTTGTCAGAATATGCGTCCCAAAGAGAATCGCCTAATATGTCTGCTTTTGCCATCTTTTTTCCTTTTTTATTTTTTCAAATTTATTTTTTAGTAATTTTTAATGGTGTAGTTCACACTCTTGAACTTCTCCACCCTTCGTAGGTTGCTGTATTGCAAAAGAGCTTGAAATAGCTCTTAATCTTGCAACAGCTTCTTTAAAATGGTTAATAGTGTAATCAATCTCTTCATCTGTTGTAAAACGAGAAAGTGAGAGGCGTATACCTGTATGTGCAAGCTCATTATCTGCACCGATTGCAAGCATAACAGTATTTGCTTCTAAATCTTCAGAAGCACATGCTGAACCAGTGGATGCTCCAATTTGACCATTATTTAAGTCCCAAAGCATACCTTCACCCTCAACCCCTTTAATGGAGATAAGAATAGTATTTGGTGTACGGTTATTTCTATTCCCTACTACAAAAGTATCACTCAACTCTACAAGAGCATCTTCTAAACGATCACGTTTTGCACGAATAGCAGCCATTGTTGCTTGAATATTTTTAGTAGCAAGTTCCATGGCAAGCCCCATACCTACAATGTAAGGAACATTCAGTGTACCTGAACGACGTCCACCCATATGTTCACCACCATGAAGCAGTGGAGAAAGTGCTTGAGACTCTCTTATATAAAGTCCACCAATCCCTTTTGGTCCGTGAAATTTATGTGCTGAAAATGAAACAAAGTCAATACGAACAGCTTGCAAATCTACAGGTATTTTACCAACAGCTTGCACGGCATCTGAGTGAAAAAGTACACCTTTTTCTTTACAAATCTCACTAATTTCTTCAATAGGATTAATCATCCCTGTCTCGTTACTCGCCCACATAATAGAAACAAGTGCCGTTTTTTCAGTGATAAAAGATTTAACAGTATGTGCTTCAACAACACCCTCTTCATTTACAGGAAGATAAGTTACTTTAACACCTTGATCTTCTAAAAATTTACAAGTAGAAAGAACTGATGGATGCTCCACTTCTGTCGTTACAATATGATTTTTATCACCATTTAAAATGTGGTCAACCCATACAGATTGTAAAACCCAGTTGTTTGACTCAGTTGCACATGATGTAAAAACAACATCATCAACATCTGCTGCATTTAATGCAGTATACACTTGATCTATTGCCTTCGTTAAAGCTGGGTGCGCAGCTGTTCCAAACTTATGAAGTGAGTTGGGGTTACCATAAAGCTCACTAAAGAAAGGTAGCATAGCTTCTACTACTAATGGATCTGTCATTGTAGTAGCATTGTTATCTAAATATACTTGCATATTATTTCCTCTTTTTTAAGAATAATTATCACTACATAAATCCATTGAGTAGATTTATTGCACTGACGGCTTTTAGCCTAGTCTTTTGCAAATCAGACAATTTTTGTCCTCTTTTGATTTATGACATCATAATAGCTTTGTGATTATGATTTGCTTAAAGGAAACTGGCACTTCATTTGGCTTAAGAATTAAAAAAGAGTAGAAAAATGATATAATAAGAAGATTCAAAGTTATTGGAGAGAAATGCTCAGTACAAAAAGAAACAAATTTATTTTACTATTTTTACTTTTTATTGTACTGCTTATGAGTGGGATAGGTCTTATTAACACAATAAAAGAAGAAAAAAAGCAGTATTATTTGGATGTTCAAAATGAACTTCTCCGTACAAAATACCGTACTACTCATAGATATTTTAAAATTATGTCTCAAGATATATATACTATGTACTCACAAAACACAAAACTTATTACTCTTTTACAGAGGGCCCAAACAAGTAAGGGAAAAACTCTTAAATCTATTCGTTTACAAACATATAAACTCCTCAAACGTAACTATAAACGACTTAGTAATATGGGCATCAGTCAAATTCATTTTCACACAAAAGATAATAAAAGTTTTTTACGTATGTATGCTCCTGAAGAGTTTGGTGATGATCTTAGCAACAATAAAAAAACTGTTCTCTTAGCAAACAAGACACTCCAAGCCCAAGAGGGTTTTGAAGCATGCCGTTTTATGCTAGGTATGCGTTTTGTGTACCCTATTTTCAATGATAAAAAAGAGCACTTAGGTAGTGTTGGTATTACATTTTCTAGTGCACATATTCTTAAAAGCATTACAGATGACTTTGTGTATGATGCGCATATATTAGTCTCTAAAGATATTGCAAATGAAAGCATAATTCAAAAAGAGTACCTTTCAAATTATAAGCCAACATGGGAGACTCAAGAGTACTACATAGAATCTACAACACATAAAAGTATAAATAATCAAAATCTTTACAAAAAAATAGACACCCCTGCACTAGAAAAGGAGATAAAAGAAGGTATAGCGACAAAAAAACCATTCTCTCTTGCTGCGACCTATAACTACCAGAACATTATTTTAACTTTTTTACCTCTGCCAAGTGCAACATCTATTGAAAATATCGCTTATATAGTTACATACACTGAGTCCGACTATCTTAGTAATATTAGGATTGAAAGAGAGTATCTTATCATTTTATTTACTGCTATACTTACACTTCTCTTTCTTTTTTCCATTTATATAATGCTCAATCAAGAGAAACTCAAAGAGTTAGCACTCTATGATTCCCTAACTAAACTTCCAAACAGAACACTCTTTATGGTTGAATTTCAAAATGAGATAAACCGTGCCCAGAGGTATAATACTAAAGTTGCCCTCATGTTCCTCGATTTAGATGGGTTTAAAGCAGTAAATGACACGTATGGACATCAAGTAGGCGACGAGCTCCTCAAACAAGTCTCTGAAATTTTAAGTACTTCTATTCGTAAAAACGATATAGCCGCTAGGCTCTCTGGAGATGAGTTTACCATTATTCTCTCAGATATACGAGATGAAACTCAAGTTGTTATGCTTGCTCAAAAGATAATAAAAGAGCTAAATAAAGATATAATTATAAATCACAAAATCATCTCTATTGGAGCAAGCATTGGAATCTCTATCTATCCAACATCAGCACTTCATATTGAAGAATTGATTAAATATGCTGATAACATGATGTACATATCTAAAGAAAATGGAAAGAACCAAGCAACTCTATACAAAAAAAAGGAAAATAATTAAATGTGTAATTTTAACAAACAAAACGAAGAGACTAAGATTTTACTTCATCTTTTTATGACAAAAGCAGCAGAAAATGTAGGAGGAGTAAATTACTTACTCGCTCTTTTAGAAGCGATGAAGAGTAAAAAGCCACATGCTCTCTGTGAAAAAAACACTCAAGTAGCTTCAAACAACTCTATCATAAAGTGGAATAAAGTTGTTTTCAAGGACAAAGTTGACTTAATTCAAGGCTTATTAGATCAACATAAAAGCTCTGAAAACCAAAACTTTAATATTCTCACTGAAGAGAATCAGAAAAAAAGAAAAAATATTATAAATATGACTCGAGCATTAGCTCCTATTGAATTTATAGTCACACCACAAAATCTTAATGATGGTGGCGGTTTTAATTTCAAAGTATTTGATACAATGAGTGATGATACAGTTACACTTAACCCCATCTTTATAGCGATGTTCTTTTGTTCAACAGAGTTTACAAAAAAAGCTTTAAAATATACAGCAGAGAGATAAAAATTAAGATTTAGGAAAAGACATCACTTCTTTAAGTAAAAAATTTCTCACCTTTATCAGCCTTCTCTCTTTAAGCTTTTTTTCTCTTTTTTTTCTTCCTCAAAAGAGAGAACTAAGAGAACAAAAGCTTTATCAAATAGAGCAATTAACACAGCTTCCTGCACTCACAAACTCTACAACATTCTTAGAGTATCGTATAGCACTTTATAAAGATTTTACAAATAAAATCTACCCTCAAGTAGAAGAAAATAGTTATAGTGAGTTTGTATATGCAGAGTAAAATCAATTTACTTTTTTTACTTATAAGCTCCCATAGACAGAGAAATATAGGTATATTCACTATTAGTACCCTTCTTGTAACACTTCTAGCCTCTGTCCTGTTTATCTCTAGTTCTATTCAGCAAGCACTCCTTGGGACACTCAATACACAAGCAGATTTTACCATTCAGAAGTATGAAGCAGGAAAACTTTGCAATACTCCTAATACATGGATAGATGAATTTTTAGCCTTTGATGGTGTTTCAAATGTGCAAGGAAGGGTCTACGGTATTCACTATTATGAGCCAAAAGAGACTTACTTTATGATAGTCGGTATAGACATGTATGAAGAACAAATAGTTAAAAAATTTCAAACACTCATGGATGGTTTAGATATAGCTAAGTTTTTAAGTCGAAAATCTATGATTATTGGAGAAGGTGTTAAGAAATTTTTTGACGATTTTGCTTATTATGAGTACTATATTTTTCGTCCACCAGACAGAAGCAAGGAAAAAGTGTATATATACGATACCATCCCTAAAGAGTCTGCTCTTATTAGCAACGATATGATTTTAATGGAAATTTCACAAGCAAGAAAAATTCTAGGAATGAAGAAAGATCAATTTACAGATATAGTTCTTAATGTCAAAAATAAAGAGGAGATGCAAAAAGTGGAAGAGAAACTCATTCTCTCTCATTTTAACACACGTATCATTAAAAAAAATGATATAGAAAAATTTTACACCAAGCTTTTTTACTATAAAGGTGGATTTTTTCTCTCTTTATTTATTATTTCACTTACTACCTTTGGGATTATTTTATACCAGCGATACTCTATTCTTTCAAAAATGGAAACTAAAGAGATCGCACTACTTCGCATGATGGGATGGAGAATCAAAGAGATTATTACTCTTAAAATTGCAGAAAACTTTTTACTTGTAACCTCATCCTACATGTTAGGTATACTTTTTGCCTATATTTTTGTTTTTGTACTTGATGCCCCATTTCTACGCAATATTTTTCTTGGATTTCACAACCTAGAGAATGAAGTTTCCTTTCTTTTTTACCCCTCATTTGAAACACTAGGACTTCTTTTTATAATTTTTGTTATACCCTTTATTTTAGCAACACTTATACCCCTCTACAAAATCTCGATAAGTGATATTTCGGAGTTAATGCGATGATAGAAATTCATGCCCTAAATAAATTTTATGCACTTAAAGATATAAATATAAATTTTGAGAAGGCGAAAGTCTCTCTTGTATATGGAGAAAGTGGTAGTGGAAAATCTACACTACTCTCCATCATCGCTACTATAACGAAACCCACAAGTGGAAAGATTATCATTGATGGAGAGAACATCACCGCATACAATGATTACTTCGCATCATCATATAGAGCAAAAAAAATAGGATTTATTACTCAAGAATTTCATCTTTTTGACTCCTTTAATGTAAAACAAAATATTGCTGTAGCATTAACACTCACAAGCTTTTCTCTTAAAGAGATAGAACAAAAGGTACAAGAGATTGCTCAAAAACTTCATATAGAGCATAAACTAGAGAGTCAAGTCTCCCAGCTTTCTGGAGGAGAGAAGCAAAGATGTATCATAGCCAGAGCACTTATAAATGAACCCGATATTATTCTCTGCGATGAGCCAACTGCAAACTTAGATAGAACCAATGCACTCCGTTTTATAGCGATTCTTCAAGAGATGAAAAAGATGAAAAAAACCATACTTATTGTTACACATGACACAATCTTTGAGGATTTAGAGTTTATTGATGCAAGGTATAAGATAAAGGATGGAGTTATTGAGTGATATTTTACTCCTCCCATCAATTACTATCTCTCTTTTTTTAGAGCTCTCTCTTTTTTTACTCTTCTCTTATGCTTTTTTTCTCTCTCTTACTCTCCTTAAAAATTATAAGAAAAATGACACAAGCAACACCTTCTACAAACTAGAAAACAGATCCTATCTTCTTGTTACCATTGTAACACTCTCTGTTTTTATAAAAATTCTTCTCTTTGCTTTTTTCTTCAATACACTCAACACCCTTGCAATATTTATCCCAGGTGCTATGTGCAGTGCAGGTGTTATAGGTTCCAATGAGTTCGGAAATCCACTACTTGTCTTTAAAATTGCAACACTCCTTATAGCACTACTTTGGCTAAGACTCAACAGAGAAGATGAAATAACACCAACACAACCCTATTTTCAAAAAAAACTTTGGCTTTTTACCCTATTTTTTCTCTTTGTTGCAATAGAACTCTTTTTGGAAATAGCATTCTTTAGCCACCTTGTGACTGATTCTCCTGTTATGTGTTGTAGTTCCCTTTTTAATAACAATGAAGAAAAACATTTTTTACTCAGACTACAAAATCTCTACCTTCTTATACTTTTTATACTTCTATTTATATCTTCTATAGTACTAAACTACTATAAGAAGAGATTCCTTTCAATCTTAAGTATACTTCTCTTTAGCTATGTCTCTTACTATACACTTGTTTATATTTTAAGCCCTTATATTTACGAACTTCCTACACATAAATGTCCCTACTGTATGATGCAAAAGGAGTACTATGGCATAGGCTATTTTATCTATATCTCTATTTTTATGGCACTCTATTACTCTTTTGTTTCTCTCTTTTTCAATTTTGATACAATAGACTATAAAAAATCATCCCTTTTTTTATCTCTTTTTTTTCTCCTTACACTTAGTAGTTTTATTCTCTACTTCGCTAAGAATAAAACACTTTTATCTCCTTTATTTTAAATCTAAGCTCAAATGTGATAGAATCAAGGAACTACTTTTAAGGAAATTTTAATGATTTTAAGACTTAGTCTAGCATTACTACTACTCACGACTTCCCTCTTTGCAACTTCAACTATGAGTAAATGGCTTAGACCAACAAAGGTACCACAACCAAAAGATAATAAGTTAACGCCAGAGAGAGTAGCACTTGGAAAACTCCTCTACTTCGATACAAGACTTTCAAAAGATAACACTATCTCCTGTGCGACATGTCACCACCCCGATCATGGCTGGACAGATATAAAACCTACTTCAAAGGCAGTTGGATTTGAAGGTCGTGTAGGACCGAGAAACTCTCCGGTAGTTTTAAATACAGCATACCAAAAACATCAATTTTGGGATGGACGTGTAAAAAGCTTAGAACAACAAGCCCTCGGTCCAATAGAAGCAGATGTAGAGATGAATATGCCACTTAAAGAGCTTATTCCAAAACTCAATAAAATTCATGGATATGTAGCACTTTTTGAGACAGCATATCCAGGTGAAGGAGTTACAAAAAAATCTTTAGCCAAAGCTATCGCATCCTTTGAGAGAACAGTACTCTCAACAGAGTCTCGTTTTGACAAGTACATCAAAGGTGATAAAAAAGCTATGAGTAAAACAGAGCAAGAGGGTTGGACTCTTTTTCAAGGTAAAGCAAAATGTACAGATTGTCACGATGGATTTAACTTCACAGATGGAAGTTTTCATAATATAGGGCTTAATGATGGTGAGCTTACAGGCAAAGAGCTTGGCCGTTACAATGTCAAAGCAAGAGCTGCATGGTATGGTGTAATGAAAACACCAACACTCAGAGATATAACAAAATCTGCTCCATACTTTCATGATGGAAGTGTAAAAACACTCAAAGAAGCAACTGTTATCTGTTCAAGTGGTGGACGATATGAACATAATGTTAAAAATAGATCAGATGCTATGAAAGATAGAAACCTCACAAATGTAGAAATAGATAACATTGTCTCTTTTATGAAAGCCCTTACCGGTCCAAACTTAGATATCAAAATACCAACAAAATTTCCACAATAAACAAAGGAAAAAAAATGAATAAAACAGTAAAAACTTTACTATTAGCACTTGCACTGGTAGCAAGTGTCAATGCAAAAAATCATATTATAGATCAAAAAGGGAAAACATTTATTCCACATGCGATTTCCGTATCCCCTGGTGATACTATTACTTTTAGAAACTCTGATCCATTTGCGCACAATGCCTATACTGATGATGAAGATAATGAGTTCGATATTGGAATGCAATCAACTGGGACAGAAAAAGTCATCACGATAAAAGCAGGAAAAGATTTTAGTGTAGAGTGTGCTATACACCCAAATATGCTTCTTGAAGTAGCATTTAAGTAAGAAGATGAAAGCCCTACTCTCTCTTCTCTTTTTACTATCACCTCTATTTTCTAATGAGCAATTTGATCTAGGAAAAGAGATTTATGAAGATACTTGTACCTCTTGTCATGGAAAAAATGGCAATGCAGATGGAGATGTAGTCTTTGTTGTTAAACCAAGAAGTTTACAAGCATCTATATTAACACAAGAGCAGAGCTATAAAGTCATTAAATATGGGGCTCATTACTGGGGTGCAAGTGCAGATATAATGCCTGCATTTGGTACTGTTTATGAGGATGTAAAACTTCATGCTGTTGTACACTACATAAAAAAAAGATTTAATCCCAATGTAGAAGAAAAAATAGATCACTATTATAGTGAGAGTGAAGCTATCTCTATAGAAAAAAGATCTAAAATGATGCAACGTGG
>Ga0256838_1000272_pt1 | contig 34793 bp, 27 predicted proteins | sample 4571419metaG_FD_185978 | JGI IMG/M metagenome (GOLD analysis project Ga0256838, IMG submission 185978) | Hydrothermal vent microbial communities from Guaymas Basin, Mexico - 4571-419 | ecosystem: Environmental > Aquatic > Marine > Hydrothermal vents | place: Mexico: Guaymas Basin | collected... | reverse complement strand
AACATCAATAGCTTCATCTAGTGCCATCTCAAAAAAATCTCTTTCTTTTCTTCTTACAACTAACACTCGGCACTCTCCACGAGGACGCGGATACTGTGCTATTAAATCCTCTGGCAAATCATAGTCGTACTCCGCTAAATCCAACTCACCAGCAGCATTGTCAATTCTCTCTCTCTTAACACTAGTCATACCTTCACACCCACTAGCCACCTCTAGATATAATTTAGTGATCCTGTCTTCTCAACTACATAAGCCGCCCCTTTCCCTGAGCATAAACCCTCAAAACAGCTTCGGCTAACTTATCCGGATCATGTCTCAAGTACACACCAGCATGTGCCAATGCATCCTTGTAAACATTAATACCCATACCCGTTAAACGTTCATTGTCAAATACTACGGGATACGCCCCTTCCCTCTGGTATTTCAAAAGCAAAGCATCCGTCGGAATATAATTGTTAACAATTATCCAATCAAGCTCAACGTATCTTCTTATAACCTCAACGTGATCTTCTGCCGCCATACCATCAGTCTCATGAGGCTGCGTCATAATATTGCAAACATAAACCTTGACAGCTTTTGAGTCATTTATAGCATCACTTATTCCCTTTATTAAAAGATTGGGAATAATACTTGTAAACAAACTTCCCGGTCCCAACACAATAAGATCAGCTTCTCCTATCTCCTCAAGCACACCTTCAGCTGGCATTGCATTTTCTGGATGTAGTTCAACCCTCACAGGAGGCTTTCTTTTGCCTATCTCACTCTCTCCTGTCACAGTTGTTCCATCATCGTAATGTGCAACCAAAACTACATTTTCATCAGTCGAAGGCAAAACTTTTCCTTTAACATTTAAAATTCTATCCATCACCCTTACTGCAGTTGCAAAATTCCCATCCAATACTTTAGTTGCCGCCGCAATTAAAATATTCCCTACACTATGCCCACTCAACTCGCCAGCACTCGCAAATCTATAGTCAAATATTCTGCTCATTATCTCCTCTTCATCACTCAAAGCTACTATACAGTTTCTAATATCACCAGGAGCTGGGATATTGAGACTTTCCCTCAACTTACCACTGCTTCCGCCATCATCTGCCACTGTAACTATAGCTGTCAAACGATCATTCCTATCCGTGCGACGTTTCAACCCCCTAAGAAGTGTCGATAACCCTGTTCCACCACCTATTGCAACAACTTTTGGAAAATCCACTATATCCCACCTCTTTATGAAGCACTTTTAACCAACTTATCAATGACATTTTGGGGCAACTCTTCTGAAAATCCAACTGCAACTATGTACATTTCTTCTTCTCCTTTTCTCATTCTCTCAACTCTCAACAACCTAGCCTTTCTTCTGTCTAACTCTTCCCCGTTCAGATAAAACCCTATTTCTATTACATTAACAAGGGGAGGTTTTTGCTTAGTGACAAATCTAACTCCCCACTTACTCAAATCCTTAAGTTCACCTTTTGCACTCTTATCCCATACGTACCACGTACACCACACCTCAGGCTTGAACTCGTAATATCTATTTTCAACACGCCTTTCAATCTTTTTCCACAAATTTTTAACCTCTACTAATACCATGCTATTAACAGAATCAATTTCCCTTATAACTCCTTCAAATTCTTCAGTTCCCACTTTGAGAATTACCTTATCCCCCTTCTCCACTTTCATCACCCCTATCCATAAATTTAGAAAGCTCACTCTCAACATCCTTTAGCAACCTCAATTCATAAACGTATCCTGAATCTTGAGTTATAGAGTCTGCCAACTTTAAAAGCTGATAATCAAACTTATCTAAAAAATCACTCAAACGAATCGCTACATTTTCCTCACTTTTCTCAAATAAAATTCTTTCCACTGTTAACAATTTAGCATTCTCTTCTTCCAAGTTATTACTCTTCCATTCAGAATAAGCCTTCTTAAAGTAAGCAAAAAAGCTCTTTGCTATGCTCTGCTTCTGTTGAGAAGTTGTAAAAGGATGCGAATACCAATAGACAAAGGCAATACTTCTTGCAACTAAGGTCGCATTAAAATCTTTATAAGTGTAAAAAGCAAGTTGCCACGACACAGCTGCAAGCATATCATCACGCTCTGATGAAAAGTCAAACTTTAAAAAATTCTCACGCCTATAAGAAGACAACTTTCTGGCAACTTCTACCATCTCTTCTGTAACATCCTCATATCTTAAAAAAGCAAAGTAACACTCAGGACACACAGCCACAATATACTTAGCTGCATCCTCTCCTCGGAAAATAGGCATTCCATTCCCTTTAAAACCCACCACTAAATCATCAACAATCTTCAGGGAAAACTCAGCTCCACACACACTGCACCTCAACTTTTGCGGAGTTGGAACCGCCACCGTCTTTCTTTCAAGAGTCTTCCAGAATATCTCATCTATAAACTCCTTCATGCTATACCTCCAAAATAGCATCACAATTTTGACAATTCTGCCTCAGCCTCGCCTCGCACTTCACTATCAAGAAAATCATTTACAATTTTTTCAAAGTACTCACGCGCCTTATCCTTATCTCCTTTTATGTAGCGCCAATACAACCCATATTCATAATAAACATTATCCATCAAATTGCTATCTGAAAACTTATTCAAAAAATCCACAACTGCCTTCTCAAACTCATCCCAGTTAGCCTCTTTTTTATAAGCCAATATCCGCCAGTAATACACATCATCTAACCATTCGCTATCAGAAAAATTCTGCTCAAACTCCTCTATCTTCATCCCCGCTTCAAAAGCCTTCCCCTGATCAAGAAGTGCCTTTATATAAAGAGCAAAAATCTTATCCAAATCAGGCCTAGCCCGCCCACTCTCTATTATATACTTGTAAACTTGTTCTCTCTCTTCCAAATCCTCAACATGCTCCAAAACTTTAGCCAACTCATCCATAACTTGCGGATAAAACTTTTCATCGGAGTAATCATCTTTCAACTTTTCCAAATATTCATAAGCTTTATTCCAATTTCCCACCTTTTCGTTCAACAGCGCCAACTCATACAAAGTTTTCGCTCTATCAAATCCCAACTTTTCAGGTAGTTGTCTTTCCAAAAAAGTAATCCTCCTCTTTATATTTTCTGCGCTCTTGTAAGGTATCTCAATTTTGAAAAAGTCTTCTTTTTTTCCAAACAACTTTTTGAGCAATTTTTTCTGTCTTTTCAAGAAGCGGCGAACTCTCCTTCCCCTATAGCTTTTCTCCATCCACACCAACATCTTTTTCTTTTCCAACCAGCTATCTGTAAACTCATACGCCTTTTTAGCATACTTGAAATCTCCTGTTTTCATAGCAAGCCGCATATATATCCACCTTGCCAGTTTTTTATTTTTATTTTTCTCCGCAGTGTGAGCAATCTTCTCTATTTTCTTCAAACCTCCCTTATCATCCCCATACGCCTTAAAGTAGTAAAGCACTGCTCTTGCAGAATCTCCCAACTTCTGATAAAGCCTAGCTATCTCAAGCGCTTTTTCAAAAGATGGCATCTTATCAAAATCTTGAAGTAGATGATGCAACTTACAACGTAGATTTGCCACCTCTTTTAACTTTTCTCTTTTCAAATACTTAAAATCCGAACAGCTAACGAGATCCTTTAAATACGAAAATCCAACGGATGTAAACTGAAGTCTATAAGCAAGCTTTAAAGCCTCTTTATCAGACAGTAACCATCCCAGTTTCTTCAAGACAAGCTCTGCTTCTTGAGTCGATAGGGTATTTAACAGATGCTCAGCCTCAAAACTCTTAAGCTTCAGCAACTCAAATGCCAAAAGACCCTTGTTGACAAACTGCTTCCTCGCCAGTGGGTCAACTTCCTTAAAAGCATCCAAGTAAACTACAATATCAGGAACAGCAATCACACCTTTTCCTTTAACAGAACATCCAAAATTCTTTAAAAACTCCTTAACCTTCGTTTCAAAGCTGGTGTCCTTACAATCATTCTTAATATACTCCAAAAGCCTCTTCTTATACTGCACTACCTTTTTTAAAGTTGGACTTTGCAATTTATCATATTCTCCTTTTATGAACCTTGCCAATTCTTTATCAAATTCATCACCATTTTCCAACTCTTCTAAAGTAATTCTTTTAGCCTTTTTCTCAACACTCTCTTTTATCTCCCCTTCGCCAAATTCGTAATAATCAACATATTCTTTCAATTTAGATAGCTCAACTTCAGCACTCGCTGTATCTCTGTTCATATCTTTTAGAGAACCAACCCACTTCTCAAACTTTTTAAGTTCTTTTCTCGCCTCCTTAAACTTACTAAGACGTGCAAAAGCTTTCACTCTAAAAGGAACAATTTCTATTGAAGACATTGTATTTGTAAAAGCAATGATCTTCTCATAATTTCCTGTTTTAAGACATGCATTTAAAACAGGAATTATATTTTCACAAGAGGCTGGATTATCCTCATACATCTTTATAACATCTTGATACATCCCCAACTTATAGGCTTCATCAATCTTCTCCCTTGCATTGACAACGCTACTTACCTGCTCCCTCTTCAAAAAGTCTTTTACATTATTTACAGCTTCTACTTGATCTCTGTGGAAAAACATCTCCTTAAGCGAAAACAGTGAAAACAAAAACTTTCTTTCTCCCGTTGCCAACATGTAATAAGCAACACCACGCACAGCAGGAAATTTAACAATCGCTGCCTTCATATAATCTTCGTTATTATCAATTAAAGCCAATTTAACAGCCGCTTTAAGACGCCAAAATTGATCGTGCCCTTTGTTAAACAGCCTTTCATACCACCTTTTAGCTTCTATATCAAATCCCAGTTTTTCCTCATATATTTGAGCAATTCTAAACATACAAAAGTCCGCTCGTTCTTTATTAGGATCCTCTTTTAAATATTTTTCATACGCTTTGATAGCTTTTCCCCATTGCTGCATCTCATCAAACCATATTGCCTCACTGTACAAATCAGACTTATACGAAAATTTGTCCTTCATCATGACGTACTCGCCAACTTTTAATACCCCGAGCTCTTTTTTCGCCTCGTAAAGTTTATAATAAGGCTTTTCTTCAGCCTTCAAACCTTCTGCAATTCTAACAAGTTCATACAAGATATTTTTTTTATGCAATACTCGATAAAGATACCAATAACCAAGAGTTTTTATCGAATTTAAAACACGACCAGCGAGGTGGTAAAGCCTCTTAGCTTCACCTTTATCCCCCATCTGAAAAGAAGCGAAACACTTGATAAGCCAACTCCAGGAGTAAAACTTCTTATTTATACGCTCCTTTAAAACCCCTTTATAATCCCCTTTCAACAACCTAGCAAACTGACTAGCTAATCTTCCAAGATCAGTTTTTACCTTTATATCCGTTGTAACTCCATCCAAAAACGCAATTATACTCAACTTTTCATCATACTTCTCCAACACTTTTGAGTCAGCTAAGTAAGTCTTTAAAAACTTTATCTCCTTCCAATTTATCAATCTTCCAGCCGGCACTTTCCACCGCCACGATACCGGATCATCACAGTAAGCTTCGACTGCAGCCAGCAACCTAGCCTCAACATCGGTACCATAAAGCATAAGTGTTATCAGCTCATCCGCTGCAAGTTCAGATAAATGCTTATCCTCACAAACCTTTGACTCTGCTTCTTTCCATCCAAGAACCTCCTTAACTCTGCTCTTCAGCGACTTTTTCCATTTATCTAGAAAACCTTGCCAAGCCTTTATATCTCTCACTTTTACCAAATTTTTTAATATGTAAATTGAAGATTCATAGGGCCAACCTTCCAGTATAGCCAAAGCCACAGCTCTTGCCAAAAGGCTGTCCCCTAAACTGCACGTTTTAGTTCCCCTCAAAGCTATCTCGTCAGCAAGAGTAATAGCATACCAGCTTCCTCGCATTGAAAATTTCTTTATTTGAAACCATAACTTAGGATACTTCCCTCCTAAGTAAGAGTCCACCATAGGAGATATAAGCTGCTTAGAAAGCTTTATCACCTTTTGTGGCAAAATTTCAGCCTTCAAAGTAGTAAAAGCCATAAAAATTCCAAGTATAAATAAGTGTGCCCTAATTCTCCAATTCTTCACCACCAGCAACAACCTCCACTTCAAACTACCTCAATATTACCTTAACATCTCTCCACCAATCAGGTACCCTAACCTCCTGTGGTGGATAACTGCTGAACTCCCAAACTATTTTCTTTCCCAACACTTCTAATTTAACAATCTTTCTATCTAATCCCTGCTGCAGCTCTTCTACTAAATTCAACCTTTTCGCTCGCTTTAACAAAAGATAGAGTAGCCAATCACACAACTTCTTTGCTTTATCATACCACAGACTCTCTTTAGCCTTAGAATCACTCAATATCCAAAGCAACCTCTTAAAATATTCAACGGAGTTCACAACATCTCCTTTCAAAATATACAACATCAACAGCTCATAATTTGCCCTCACATCGTCAGGATAAACTCTTATGAATTTCAACCACGCATTAATAAAGTCATCGTAGGTCGCCTCTCCCCTCTTGTCCTTTTCCAAAGCTTCAATATAAAGTTTTCTATACTCAGCCAAAAGTTGCTTCCTATCTTCCTCTTTTATCTCAACCTTCCTTAACAAAAAAACATCCTTGCTCTTTACCTCCACAGTGACAAACTTTTCATCAAATACAACTTTTTTTTCAACCTTAAAAGGCTTCACATTAAAGTAAACAACTTCTGTTGTAGATTTGGTTGAAGCAACTTTAACCTCAGAAGTTGACTTCCTTTCTTTGTAAATCTTCACCTTAACTTCATTAGTCTTTTTCCTAACTTTACGCCGTTCTTCAAGTTTCTTGTAAACAGAAGCTATGTATTCAAGATAAGACCTAGCATCTTTTCCTAACAAGCTGGCTATTTCAAAACACAAACGAGCTAATTCAAGCTTTCCACTATTCAACCAATAAACCCCTTTACTGAACCACTTTTGAGCTCCAAAGTAATCATGTTTAGGATTCTTTTTCAAGCTATTCAACATCTGGAGGTAGTAAGCATTTAAAGAAAAACTCTTACTTTCCTTCTTGCGAGACTTTACCTTTTTTATCGCATCAATTACACGTAAATATCTCTTATAAAAAACAATAACCGGATCATCTTCTCTAAATTTCTCTAGTTTTTCAACACAAACTTTCAACGCCTTCCAGTCACGTCTTTCATAAGCAAGTTTAGCATTCCACCACCATCCCAAGTAGATAGGGTTTTTTAGACTCGGCTTGGGAATCTCTTTAACCGCAAGTATCTCCATAACCTCAGCTGGCGTAAAAAATTTTAGCGCAAATTCAATTGCCTCTTCATCCTCCGGAAAATTCCTTATAGCTTCCTTCACATACTCCTTAGCCACACTCGGCATCTTTTTTACATAGTAAAAGTAACGTGCAAGAGATAAGTATACGTCTGGTTGAGAAGTATTGTCAGAATACACAGGCTCACTAGCAACAAAACAAATAAAAACAAGAAGGGGAGCCACCCATATAAATGTAAAACTTCCGATAATGGTAGCTCCCCTCATAGTGTGCACCTCTTTAAAGTATTGGCTACCTAACAACAAAGTTTACAAGTTTATTCGGTACAACTATCTCTTTAATAATCTTCTTCCCCTCTAGATACCTCTTAACATTATCCAAATTACGAGCTTTTTCCAATACTGCATCTTTGGAAGCATCCTTTTCTATCTTTATCTTACCGCGCAGCTTACCGTTGACCTGAACAATAACCTCAACAGTATCAAACTCCAACATTTCCTCGTTATAAGTTGGCCACTTGCTCCTCACAAGCCAATCATTGTTTCCAAAATCCACCCATATCTGCTGGGTAATAAATGGTGCATAAGGATGAAGCATTTTAATAAGTGCTATAAATGCAACAGCGGCATCTTCATCCCATCCAGCTGAGCCAACCTTGTCCTCTAGCTCATTTGTTAAAATCATTAACTGACTTACACCCGTATTGAGCTCAAAGTTCCTAACATCCTCAGTAACAGCTTTAACAACTCGATTAACCTTAACACCAAATTCTTTATCCTTCCAGTTATAGCCAGCTATATTTACATTCTTCACAGTATCCATAAACTTCTTGAGAGTATCAAAATCAGAATACGCAAGTCTCCAAACTCTTTTAAGAAATCTATGGGCTCCAGCAACTCCATCATCACTCCATTCAAGATCCCTCTCCGGAGGTGCAGCAAACATCATAAATACACGCGCTGTATCCGCACCGTATTTAGATACAATTTCCTCTGGATCTACAACATTCCCTTTACTCTTACTCATCTTTGCTCCGTCTTTCAATACCATCCCCTGAGTGAAGAGTACGCTGAACGGCTCATCACTTCCAACAAGCCCCTCATCGTATAAGAACTTATTTATAAATCGCGCGTACAAAAGGTGTAAAACCGCATGCTCTACACCACCTATGTACCAATCAACGCTTTTCCAACTCTTTACCTTATCCTCATCAAATATTTTTTGACTATTTTTCGGATCCACATACCTCCAGTAATACCAAGAAGAATCAACAAACGTATCCATGGTATCGGTATCACGCTTTGCATCAGCACCACACACCGGACATTTTACCTTAACAAACTCCTCACTTACTTCCAGTGGGCTCTTTCCTTTCTCATACTTGAACTCATCAGGTAACAACACCGGCAGCTGATCCTCCGGAACCGGAACAGCACCACACTTAGGGCAATGAATGATTGGAATTGGAGCCCCCCAGTAGCGCTGGCGGGATATGAGCCAATCACGCAGTTTATAGGTTTTAATACGTGCTCCCTTACCAATACTTTCAAGTTTCTTGGCAATTGCAACTTTTGCCTCTTCCGAATCCATTCCATCAAACTCTTCCGAATTGAGCATGACTCCTCTCTCTTCGTAAGCCCCCTGTGAAAAGTCCCATTCCCTATCTCTTGGCTTTATGACTTCTACAAGAGGCAAATTATACTTCTTAGCAAAGAGAAAATCTCTTTGATCATGCGCTGGAACTGCCATTACAGCTCCCGTTCCATACTCAAACACAACGTAGTTGCCAATCCAAAGTGGAACTTTTTTACCAGTCAAAGGATGCATTACATCAAATCCCGTGTAAATACCTTCCTTTTCTTTCTCCTCTGCAGTTCTCTCATATTCAGGCTGTACCAAAACTTTGCGCACAAACTCCTCTATCTTATCTGCAAGCTCATTGCGACCATTCTCTTTGTGCAACTCTACAATTCTTTCAACAATTGGATGCTCAGGTGCAACCACAACATACGTTACTCCGTATAGAGTATCCACACGCGTTGTAAAAGTCTCTATCTTTTCATCAAGTTCCTCAAGATAAAATTCAAGACGGACCCCCTCACTCTCTCCAATCCAATTCTTTTGCATGATCTTTACCTTCTCTGGCCACCCACTAAGTTTTTCCAAATCCTTCAAAAGTCGGGGCGCATATTCTGTAATTTTTAGGTACCATTGTTTCAACTTTTTCTTCTCAACCTCAGCATCACAACGCCAACACTTCCCCCCTATAACTTGCTCATTTGCAAGAACAGTCTGGCAATTTGGACACCAGTTGACGTATGACTCCTTCTGATAAGCCAAACCTTTTTTAAACATCTGTATAAACAACCACTGGCACCAACGGTAATACTCAGGAGTGTGTGTTGCAACTTCTCTGTCCCAATCATACGAAAAACCTATCATCTTCATCTGCTTTTTCATATAAGCAATATTTTCCTCAGTCCACTTTTTGGGATGAATTCCGTGCTTGATAGCAGCATTCTCTGCCGGAAGTCCAAAAGAATCCCATCCCATTGGATGCAGTACCTCATATCCATTCATCCAAAGATAACGCGCATAGACATCCCCAAGTGTGTAGTTTCTCAAGTGCCCCATGTGCAATCTTCCTGACGGATACGGAAACATTTCAAGAACATAATAGCTGTTATTCTGCCTATAATCAGCTGTCTTAAAAATATCGCTTTTTTCCTGTTCCTGACGCCAGTACTCCTCAACCTTTGAAAAATCGTACTCTTTCATCTCATATCCTTTGGGCCTAGATTCACCGACTTTCTCCTTTTCCATCTCCATATTAGCCCCCTCCTTACCAAACACAAACATAAGCCACTTCAAATCTACAAAAGCTCAGCAGCTAAAGAGGCAAGCTCACTTCTCTCTCCCTTTTGAAGGGCTATAAATCCAGCCACCTTTTGCCCCTTAAACTTTTGGGCCGCATAAGTCAAGCCATTGCTCATCTCATCAAGGTACGGATTGTCAATCTGATATGGATCTCCAGTCAAGATGATTTTTGATCCCTCACCAGCACGCGTAATAATAGTCTTAACCTCATGAGGAGTCAAATTTTGAGCTTCATCAATGATGAAGAAACAGTTTGGAAGGCTCCTTCCACGGATATACGTCAAAGCCTCAACTTCGATAACTCCCTTATCATGCCACATCTCATAATTCTCCATATCACCACCGAATAACAACTCAAGATTATCAGTAATCGGCTGCATCCAGTAACGCAGCTTTTCATCTTTACCACCCGGAAGATAGCCTATATCCTGCCCCATTGGAATAACGGGACGCGCCACTAAAAGCTTAGTATAACTTCTTTCCTCTAAAACTTTATGAAGCCCTGTTGCCAACGCAAGCAAAGTTTTACCAGTTCCTGCTTTCCCAATCAAAAAGACTATCTTCACATCATCACACATCAAAAGCTCAAGTGCAAACGCCTGCTCTAAGTTTCTCGCACTTATTCCCCAAGGCTTGACACCCTGATGGAATATTGGAACCACTTTGTCTCCCTTAACCTTCGCAAGGACACTTCTTCCACTCTTTTCAACCTTTAGAAGAATACACTGGTTTTCATATCCCTCAAGTAACCACTTTCCATCCTTATCCTTCCCCGACAACTCCTGAAGTTTTAAAAGAGGATACGAACCTGCTTCGTAAAAGGCATCTATGACGGAATCATCAACGTAAACAACATCGTAACCTTTAAGAATTTCGGTTACATTAACCTTATCACTCTCGTAATCCTCTGCTTTCAAACCGATACTATCAGCCTTGACACGCATATTTATATCTTTTGTAACTAAAATCACTTGCTTACCAGTATTCTCCTTCATCAATTGGTACGCAACAGCAAGTATGTAGTTGTCAGGTGTCACTTCTATCGGTAGCTCCTTCAAAGTATCTGCAAGGTTTCTCACCTCAACTCGTAAACGCCCACCATTTTCAAGCTCAACACCTTTCATTAAATTTCCCTTTTCGCGAAGAGAATCAAGATTTCTTAAAGCCTGCCTTGTACTCTTTGCAACGCTATCCCTGCGAGTCTTGAGACGATCCAACTCTTCCAACACAACAAATGGAATCACTATATCATTGTCCTTAAAGTTGAAGATGGAATTTGGATCATGCACCAACACATTTGTATCAAGAACAAATATCTTACCAGACATAGAAACACCCCCATTGCCAAATAAACTTAACATACTGAAACTCACCTTTTCAAAGCCTCCCGCTCACTCAAACCTCTCATCCAACAGCTCAACTACTGCCTTTTTGTCCCCAACCTCAATAACTTTAATCTTTCTGTATAGCCTGTCTCCTACAACCTCTATCACATCTCCCTCTTTCACTTCATAAGAAGGCTTTGCTATCCTTCCATTCACTATAATTCTCCCCATTTTTGCAAGTTCTTGAGCAACAGTACGTCGCTTAACAGCTCTACTCACCTTCAAAAATTTATCAAGGCGCAAGTTCCTCACCTCTTTCAACAACTGCTACTATTCCTCGTTCTTTAACCAGCGCTTAAACACATCAAAGTTATCCCAATAAACTTTATAACCAGCCTTCTTTATCTGAGAATCCAACCAAAGATTGTATATCTCCATCATCTTACGGTTAAGAAGACTTTTTCTTATTAGAGCTCTTATTCTATCTTCATCTTGAGCTCTCATCATAGCACCGTACTTCTTACGATATGCCTCCAACTGAGCTTCAACTTCCTTTTCAGTCACAACTATTGGAAGGAACTTCTCAAGATCAGACTTAACTTTATCAAAACTCTTTACTTTGCCGTGCTTCCTATCCATAATTTTAAGAATGTGCCAACCATTCGTTGTATCAATGGCTCCAGAAACCGTTCCAACGTTGTTGTAGAATAAGAAGTTTTTAATCTTCTCTGCAACAGTCCAACCATCAAATAGCTGCATCAATCTCTTAGCACGCTTGGTCTTAAGCGAAAACAGAGTAGTATTTTCATCACACCAATCTAAAACTCCTTCCTCAGTAGCACCTGCTCCATCCGTGTACTTTTTAGCATATTCTCCGAAGTTATCAGAATTCACAATCTTTGCCAATCTATTTGCAAGCTCCATTGCATCTTTTCTTGCAATTTTCTCCGCTAAATCTTTCTTTACCTGATCTTTTACCTCTTCAAAATTCTTTGGTTTTTTAGGATAGACCTTCAAAACATGCACCACTACCCAACCGTAATCGCACTTTTCCGGTCCGAAAATACGGCTATTAAACACTTTATTCACAAACTTTTGCGGCAAGTACGATGAAGAAAACACCACTCCCTTCAAATCAGGATTGGCTCCTTCCTCCCAAACCTCAACCTTCTTACCAACCTTCTCAACACTTCCCTTTTCCTTCAAAGCTTCGGAAACTTGCTGGGCTTCCGAATAAGCCTTATCCTCTCTCTTTTGCTTTTCCACAGCTTTGAAACATTCAGCTTTCACCTGATCAAAGTTAAATTTACCTTCTCGAGTCGCAACATCCAATCTAACAAGAACCTCTATACCATCTTTTAGAGTTAACGGCCCTATTAAATCTTTGGGATAGTTGAAAACCATTGACTTCAAATATGGAGCTATTCTTCCCTCAAACAACTGGGGTGCCTTTCTTTTAAGCTCTGAATTTTCAGGCTGAAGAGTATCATACATCTTACCTAACCTCTCATAGATAAATCCGAAACGATTGGCAACAGATGCGGCAACTTTTTTATCCCTCAACTCCTCCAACATATCTCCAACTCGCTGCATAGCTTCATACTTGGCAAACTTTTCACTCCATTTTTTAACAATTTCATCACGTACTTTTTCAATCGGCTCTTTATAAAGCTTCCCCCTTTTCTTCTCCACAAACACAATGTGCCAACCATAACGAGTTCTAACAGGCTTTGAAACTTCACCTGTAGCTAACTGAAAGGCCACAATTTCAAACGGAGCTACCATAGCATCAACACCAAACCATCCTAAACTTCCCCCATACTTTGCGCTCGGTCCAATGGAGTATTTACGCGCAGCTTCAGCAAATATATCAGCTGCCTTTTCAGGATTTTGTGCAATTTGGGTAGTTATCTCATCTCTTATCCTCTCAGCCTCCTTTTTACTCTTGACTAGGATGTGACGCGCATAAACTTCTGCTGGAAAGTTGTAAATCTTTTCTATTTCTTTCTCCGTTAGAGGTCTTTTGAACTTCTCATAAGGAACATAAATTCCACCTAATTCAGCAACCTTCGAATAGTTAAACTTAGTACTGTTTCTCCAATACTTCTTTGCTTCATTCTCTGTCACTCTTACCTCAACACTGGCAGGATTAAACACCCATACTTCTACCAAAGCTTTACGCGGCGTAGCGTACTTATCAAACTTGTGAGTCTCATAAAAATTCTTGAGCATCTCAGGAGTTATCTTTGCTTCTGCCTCTTTCAATCGCTTCGGAGAGGTAGGATTGATATAAATATCTGCTGGTAATACTTTATCAGGCTCTTGAAAAGCGTATTTGAACTTTTCGTAAAATCTCTTGAGCTTATCCTTTGGAAAGCTGTTTTTAAGCTCTTCAATTATCTTATCACGCACATCCTTCAAAGGAAGCACTACCTCTTGAGTTCCCTTCTTCACTTTAAACTCACTTATATGAGCAGCGTAATAATCAAAAATGTCTTGATCAGTTATAAAGAACTCTCTAACTATGCTTTCAATAAACTTTTTCTGCTGAACCTGTTTTCTCGCAATTTTTTCTATTTTCTCCTTAATAGTAGGATCCTTTTTAAGGTAAAGATTGTAAGTACTCCAATCTCCAAAATTCGCTTTAACTAATTCATCAACCGCTTTTTTAACTTCCGAAGTAGAAACCTCTATCCCCTTCATGCTATCCTTCTCAAACTTGGCCATCAGCAGCTGATACGCCACACTGTAAATTCCTTTCTTATTCATAAAATTTCTTCTCTTTTCGGGCTTCATCATGTTAAGTACACCTGCTACATCTTCTGCTTTAACCTCATAACTTCCACTCTCCATCAATAACTTTGCCGCATCAGATGGAGATAATTTTATCATCTCTTTTTCAAACTGCCGCTGAACAGTACGAGCAGCATGTCTTGCCCAAAATATGTTCCCAGCCATAGCAAACAGAGAAATAACAAATATTGCCGCAACCCCCCAAACAATAATCTTTATTGCCATTTTACGCTTTTTCAAAAACACACCAATCACCCCTTTTGTAAATTTGTGAATGGATTTACAACTCCTTCAATCTTTCTGCCTGATCAAAGGCAACAAGAGCATCAATTATCTCATCTAAATCTCCATCCAAAACTGCTTCAAGTTTGTAAAGTGTGAGTCCTATTCTGTGATCAGTAACACGACGTTGCGGAAAGTTATATGTTCTTATCTTCTCACTTCTATCACCAGTACCAACTTGAAGTTTTCTCTTTTGACTTACCTCTGCTTGCTGCTTTCGCATTTCAAGCTCATATAGCTTACTTGCAAGTATCTTCATCGCACGCGCTCTATTTTGATGCTGACTTCTTTCATCCTGACAAGTCACTACAATCCCTGTGGGAATGTGGGTAATTCTCACAGCAGTCTCAACCTTATTCACGTGTTGGCCACCGTGGCCACTTGCTCTATAAGTATCGATCTTCAAATCCTTTGGATCAATTTTCACTTCAACCTCTTCAACCTCAGGGAGCACAGCAACTGTAGCTGTAGAGGTGTGTATTCTTCCACCAGACTCGGTAACGGGAATTCTTTGAACCCTGTGAACTCCTCCTTCAAACTTCAAGCGACTGTAAGCTCCCTTTCCCTCAATTATGAAAACTATCTCCTTATAACCACCAATGTCAGTCTCACTCGCATCAGCTACACGCACGTTCCATCCTTTTCTCTCCGCATATCGTGAATACATTCTGAAAAGATCCGCAGCAAAGAGAGCAGCCTCTTCTCCGCCAGCCCCTGCTCTTATCTCCATTATTACGTTTTTATCATCATTTGGATCTTTAGGAAGTAGTAAGATTTTTAGACGCTGTTCAAGTTCTTCAAGCTCCCTTTCAAGCTGTGGTAACTCCTCTTTAGCTATATCTTCAAGCTCAGGATCACCACCCGCGTCTAGAAGCTCTTTCATCTCCTCGTAATCTGCCTTTTTCTTTTTCCACTCTCGATAAGCCATAACTACCTCTTCAAGTTCAGCCCTTTTTTGTGAAAGCTCTATTATACGCTCCGTATCAGTTATTGAAGCAAGCTCTTTTTCTATTTCATCAAAACGTTTTTCAGCTTCATCAAGCTTTGATAAAAATTTTGCAAACTCCACCATATCACCCCTTACGCTCTTTCAATAAGTCTCTTTATCAACTCAACAAATTTTGGCTCAACAGAGCGAGCAACCTTCAAAACCTCTTCGTGGCTAACTTCCGGATGCCCTTCCCCTGTAGCCATATCAGTTATAACAGAAATTCCAAATATCTCCTTTATACCCGAATGACGCGCAACAATCACCTCAGGAACAGTGGACATTCCAATCGCATCTCCTCCTAAAATTCTAAACATGCGGCACTCAGCAGGCGTTTCATAAGTAGGGCCGGTCACTGCAACATAGACTCCCTTCCTCGTCTTAACTCCAACTTCAAGGGCTATCTCTTGAGCAAGAGCTACCAAACGCTTTGAGTACAAATTGGTCATATCGGGAAAACGTGGCCCCAACTCATCATCATTTGGCCCTATTAGAGGATTCGTCCCCATAGCATTTATGTGATCCGTTATTATCATCAAATCACCAACTTCAAACTCCCTATTCAAACCACCTGCAGCATTTGACACTACCAACAACTCTATCCCCAAAGCTTTCATAACGCGTACTGGAAACGTTACCTCTTGCATATTCCAACCTTCATAATAGTGAAAACGTCCACTCATAGCCACAACTTTTTTCTCACCGATCTTTCCAAACACAAGCTCTCCTCTGTGGCCTGCAACCGTGGACACAGGAAAGTTGAGTATCTCACTGTAAGGAACTTCTTTCTTATCATCAATATAGTCAACCAAGCCACCCAAACCAGACCCGAGTATTATTCCAACTTGCCAACCGTCTCCTACTTTTTCTTTCAAATAAGAAGCAGTCTCATTTACCATCGCTCTTAACTTGCTTATTTCACTCATCAAACTACACCTCCCAATCTCGTTTCTACATAAAATCCAAAATCAATAGTAATCATACCAAAATGATGGTGTATCTATGAACACCCTATCTACCTTCAAAACCCTCTTACTATCAGCATCAATTACCAAAATTACGTTATCCCCAAAATTAACATCAACATCGTTCATCTCTTTAGGCTTTAATCTGATAAGCTTAGAAGCAACAGAAATATCAATAACCCTATCTGAAAGATTTCTCAAAGTCAACTTCACAGGCATATCAACTCTTACCAGCCCAACTTCCATGGTCTCCGCAGGCATCCAAATAACTTTAGGGTGGTAAGAGGGACTATATATAACATATCTTTCAAATGGAACTAAAAAAACCTTATTTCTAACAAACTTTACTTCTCTCGAACTTACAACCCACGCATATTTGCAATTTTTCAAAATCAAAGGAGCAAGTGAGGACTTTTTTTTATCATTAATGGGTACAACAAATTCAACAGTTGCCGGAACCTCCACGACCTTTTCAGCTATTAAATCCCCAGTATTACTCCTCACTACAGAAACAATATACCTTCCCGGCTGCAACACAATATCCTTTTCAAATGGAACTCTAAACACCTTAAAGTTTAGAAAGGCAGAGTTGTAAAACCCTTTAATTTGAAGCTCCAAATCAACACCTACGCTATAGCAACCATCAATCTCTACAATATCTGCTTTGCCAAACCTTCCAAGTATCTTCACATGCAACACAGGAAGCGCATAACATGAAAAAACCAACATTATCAAAACTATTAACAGAATTGTTTTTACATTCGCATTTCTAAACAACTTCTCCTCATCCTCCCAACAACTTCTTAATTCAATCTAGATTAATTCAAATCAACTTTTTATAACTTTTCAGTTTAACTACGTCCGGAACAAGAATCCCCCCTTGCAAAGACTGCCCCGTTGTAAACATGTAAATTCCAGCTCCTGACAACTTTTCATCAACCTCAACAAGTATCGGTAACACCTGAAGTAAATTTTCAACCTCATCCAGTTTGGTAATGATAACTCCTCCGATCTTCCCTGATAACTTCTCCATTGCTTTGTCAATGATACTTCTATTAACATAGAACTTATCGGTAGCCGCCAAGCACAGTATAACCTCCAAATCTCTCTCAACAGCAGCATTTATGTATCCCCAATCTGACTCCGCTAATGAATTCACCCCAGGTGTATCAACAAGCACCCAACCACCATCTCGTTCTTTCCAATCGCTGAACCACTCTACAAAACTCGTAAAGTCAACAAACTGCTTAACAGCAATAACTGTAGCTTTGCCAAATGCCTCCATCTGCCTATTTGCACCTATTTTAAAAGTATCCAAAGTTACAATAACCAATTTTGAAGCTGCAATATCCATCTCTCTTAACTTCAAAGTAATCTTTTGAATAGTTGTTGTCTTTCCTACACCCGTTGAGCCAACAAACATCATAGCCACAGGTGGATAAGTTATAAGCCGCTTTCTAACAACACGCGAAAGCAACAATTCTATTCCTTTCTCATCCTCGCTCAAGCCATATCTTCCTAATCCTTTTCTGATAACCTCCTTTTCAAGCACAGTCAAGTTCAGATCCTTATCCAACACACTCGATTTTGAGATAACTTCCACACTATTCACAACGTCAGCAAGATTCTGAACTATCTTTTCCAATTCTCCAGTTAAGCTTATAGCTTTTGTAAGTTCTCTACTATCATGCTTTTTAACATCAGCTTGTAAAGTACTCGCATTAATATTCCTATCATTCAGCAAAGAGCTTTCATCAGAGTCTCTCTTCACATCCACACTTTTTTCACTTTTCCCAACAACTTTATTTGGAGAAGTAGAATTAACAACCTTGTTGCTTGAACTACTCTTATTACTTACCAAAGCACCTTCAAGAGTTCTTAGAGAATTCAAAACACCATTTTCTGCCCCAAGTTCTATATGACTTTTTCTTTTGCGAACATTTTTACCTCTATTTTCAAAAACGTCTTTAATAACCTTAAGAACTTCAGGGGATAAAACTTTACCTACATCTTCCAAGTCATTCTTCCCCATTCGATTACTAAACTGAGAAACATTTGAATCAGCAATACCTCTATCTTTATTTTTATTCAATCTTCCCAAACCGGATTTAACATCTACCAAGATATCCTCAAGTTTTCCATACTTTCTACTCAATCTTTTTCTTATTTCAGAAGACAACTCCTCAAACTCCTGCTCATTACTCTTGCTCTTTTCAAAAGTAACACGTGCGCACCAAAGATCATCCTCTACTTCATCTGTTAATTTTTCCTTTATGAAAGCAATTATTCTCTTCATTAAACTTGGCTTTATAACAACCTTATCAACAATTCTATCTCCAGTTTTAGCTATCTCGTCTGTGATCTTTTTCTCTAACTCTTCCCTTGATCTAGCCTTTATAAAGGACATCCGATAATTTCTCAACACCTCTTTCATCCCCATCCCCCTTAAGATTAACCAATTTAGAAACTATATTTGAAAGCAACGAGGAAAATCTACTATCAGGTGCATACTCCACCACCGGCTTTCTTGAAAAAACAGCCTCTCTAAGCTTTGGATCCTCAGGTAACCATCCTAAGAAGTGCACCACCTTATCCGTATATTTGACCCAATCAATGAGCAAATTATGAACCATCTTCGCCTCTTTGTGAGATAAACACCTGTTAACTACAAGATAAAATTCCGATGCACTACTACTCATTATAAGCCCCATCGCATCATTAAGACTAGCAGGATCAGGAACAACTACCAGCACTATTTTATCCGCTTTTTCCAAGAAAAAACGAACTGCACTGTGAATACCAGCTGCCGTATCCAAAACAACTACATCAAACTCACTATCAAGGCCATTTAAAAATGTTTCTAAAACTCTCTTTTCCCTATTACTTAAATCTGCTAATTCAACTACGCCAGAAGGAGCAGGCACTACCCACAGATCTTCATATTGGGGCAACAACTTTTTCAAGGGCAAATCCGAAACAAATACATCTATCAAATTCACTTCAAATTTCTTTCCTAAAACCAAATCAACGTTTCCAAGCCCCGTATCTGCATCAACCAACACCGTTTCAAAGCGCTTTGATAAAAGTAGCGACATATTCACAGAAAAATGAGTCTTTCCAACGCCTCCTTTGCCACTAGTAACAGCAATTAACATCAAGCTCCCCCCATTCCACCTTTAATTTTCTATATTTCATCCACCAATTGTAGCTCAACGTGAGCCTGCTCAATTTCCTGTATAGACAAGATATTCGCATCCGGATAGTAATTCTCCACCATCATTCTTATGGCACGTCTCACCATAAAGTCACGCGTTATCAAAACAAACACTCCATACTTTGAAACCATATCCGTGTACTTTAAGCTGAACTTTGACAAGAACTTTTCAGCAATATCTGGCGGCAATTGATATTCTAACAATCCATACTGATTTTGCGTCTTGTACTTTTCCAGCTCGTCGTAAGTCTGCATTGACAATTGGGTATAGTACAAAACGCCGTTTATGGCAAGTGAATCAACAATCTGAGGACCAAGATAAATTCTTATAAACTCTACAAGAACCTCTGGAATTTTGGCAAAATCTCCCTTTTCCACAGTATCTAGTATCGCCTCAAATATTAACGCAGCATTTTTTATAGAAACACGCTCCATCAAAAGGTAAACCAAAACTTTATGTAAAACTTTTAAAGGAATCTCAGCCTCAACTTCTCCAACCAAAGTTGGATACCTTTCGCGCACTGCCTCCACAATCTCTTTAACATCTTCAAGTGTCAGCAATTTATAAGCCTTTCTCCTCAAAACCTCACTTAACCTCGTTATAAACACAGTTGTTGGATCCACAACCAAATACCCTGCCTCTTCTGCTTTATCTACATCTTCCGGAGATATCCAGTAAACCTTTATTCCATTGACTGGATCTTCATCTTCTATGCCCTCAATCTCTGCAACTGGCATCTGAGGAATTGCAAGCATTCTATCCGGAAAAATCAAACCTTCTACAACCTTTACTCCCTTTATCTTTATCACATACTTGTTTGGATGAAGATTGAGATTATCCCTTATACGAACAGGGGGTATAACAAATCCTAGTTCTTCAGCTAACTGCCTCCTCAAAAGCTTTATTCTCTCTGGCAGATCTCCACCATGCTCCCTAGCCACTAGTGGAATCAAGTTGTAACCTATATCTATCTCTACTAAATCCAAGCTGACAACTTCTTTAGGTGTAGTTGGAGCAATCTTTACCTTTTTAGCCTGTTCTTCCTTCCTTTTCTTCTCTTCAAGTTGTTTCGCCATCAATTCTTCCGCTTTTTCTCTCTCAAGCCTTGCCTTTCTCATCTGCCATGCTCCAAATGCTAAAATTCCAGCTACCAAAAGGAATGGTATTTTAGGAAAATCTGGAATTAAAGCAAACGAAGCCGCAAAACCTGAAGCGATAAACAAGACCTTCTCATCATAAGCAATATTTTCCAAAACTTCCTGCGAAAGAGCCTTTTCCTCAGCCCTTCCTCGAGAGATAATTATACCCGCAGCAATCGATATAAGTAGTGCTGGAACCTGAGATACTAATCCATCTCCAACCGTCAAAAGCATGTAAGTCTTAGCTGATTCTGCGAAGGTGTATTTTTTAAAAGCAACGCCGATTATAAATCCACCAATTATATCAATCATGGTTATGATTAATCCTGCAATTGCATCTCCCTGGACAAATCGCGAAGCTCCATCCATCGCTCCGTAAAACTCCATTTCCTTTTCTAACTCTTTTCTCATTGCCCGTGCCTGTTCTTCAGTAATAAGTCCCTGCTGAAGTTGACTATCGATTGCAAGATTTGCAACAGGCATTTTATCCAATGCAAAACGAGCCGCAACTTCTGAAATTCTCGTAGCACCACGAGTTATAACTACCAGCTGAATAATTATCAAGACGAGGAATATGATAAATCCAACTACATAATCTCCTCTAACAACAAAGCTTCCAAATGCTTTTATAATTTGTGAGTTAAAAGCCTTCCCTAAAGATAGAATTAGACGAGTTGATGAAACATTCAAAGCTAGTCTAAAGAGGGTCGTTATCAAAAGCATTGACGGAAAAATCGAAAATTCTGTTGGTTTCTTTATGTAAATAGTGGTCATGAATACCATAACAGAGAAGGATATGTTAACCGCAAGCAAAATATCTAACATAAATCCAGGCAAGGGAACAACTATCATGACAACCAAAATTACAAAGCCAATGGAGACCAAAAATTGCATAGGAGTATTTTTGACCTTTTGTAGAAAGGTAACAAGTAATTTATTAAAATCAAAACCTTCCTTTTCCTTCTCTTCAGTTTCAACTACGCCCTCTACCTCAGGCACTCAAACCCCTCCAACCCACACAAACAAATAATCTTCACTAGCCTGCACGCTGTTTCCCCTTCTTTGCCTCCATTGCCTTGTAATACAAGGTAAACAAAACTCTAAGCATTCTTGAAGGCACAAATTCCCCAACAGGCACATTAAAAAATAAGTAGCGCGCCACTGCAGGACTTCTTACCATAACAACCCCGAATTCTTCTGCCCATCCTCTTATCCTTGCAGCAGCTTCATCTGCCCCCTTGTAAACCACCAACATCGTAGTCTTTTTCCCCTCTCCCGGCACATAAACATCTTCAACTATCTGCAAAGCAACTGCAAAGTGAGTAGGATTAGTCACAACCATGTCAGCTTGTGCAACTCTCTCTTTAGAACTTTGGGACAATATCTGCCTTATTCTGTTCCTGATCTCCTGCTTTACCTCTGGTTTTCCTTCAGTGTCTTTAATCTCTTGCTTGTACTCCTGCAAAGTCATCTTTATATCCTCGTTAAACTGCCACCTCTCATAAAAAAAGTCCAGTAGGGCAATTATTAGTATTATCACAAGAAATTTGGCAGTTATCTTTATTACATTCTCCACCGCTATACCAATGAGAATACTGGCATCATATGGTTGAGAAAACATCAAAGCTAGCATACTTACAACATCTTTGTAAAGCACCAAAGCAAAGATAACAAATTTAATCAGTGTTTTCAAAAGATTGACGATCGTTCTTTTATTAAAAATTTTCCTTAAACCGCTTACGGGATTCAACCTATTAAAATCTGGAGTAAGAGGCTGGACTGAAAAATAAATTCCAACTTGGGCAAAATTGACTGCCAATGCCACAACAAACATCAAAACCAGAAAAGGCACTATAACTCCAAATGAATATGCAGCCGTTTTTTCTGCAAGACTCACAATATCAAAATCAAACTCTCCCCATATACTCTCAACATAACTTTTAAAACCCTTGTAAACATATTGAAGAGACAGAAAAAGAGAGGCAAATCCAACACCCAAAATAGCAAGGTTATTTAATTCCATACTACGGGCAACTTGTCCACTCTCTCTAACACGTCTTCTCTTCCTCTCTGTAGCCTCAAACTTCTTCTCTTCAGCACTGTCATCTAAAAATGCAAAAAATATTGGTGGAACAAGTAAACCAAAATCCCCTAACCAAAAATTCTGAATAGTCTTTCCAAAAACCTTTAATAAAACACTTTCAAAACCTACCACCTACTCTACCCCCAACACCTCAAACCAACCATCTATAAAACCATTTGCAAAGTGAAATAAATACTCCACCCCGAAGTAAACCATCAAAAGGCCAAAGATCAGCTTAATCGGAAAACTGAACATGAATAGATTTAGTCCTTGCATCTCTTTAGCCATAAAAGCAAACACTAAGTTCAAAAGCATTATTATTGCAATAAAGGGCAAAGCCAACTCAATAGCACCAAGTAATACCAAGGAAAAACTCTCTGGTATCTTCAAAAGAGAATTAGGAAAATGCATAGGCGGAAAAAAAGCAACACTTATTATTAAGTACTTCATTATCTTCTCTACACCATTCCCAACGCTAACCCATATAAACGTGGCATAGAGGTAAAACATATTTGAAAGAATAGAAATATTCATCTGCGCAAGAGGATCTATTATGTTCATCATCCCAAACCCTACCTGCTGATCAACAAGCTCTCCTGCCATCATAAAGGCATCAAATATTATTCTTACAAACACACCAAATAACCAACCAACCACAAACTCCATTGCGACCCTTCCTAAATTGAACCACGTCACATCCACATACTTAACAATACCGTGGGACATGACAATCCCTTTCATAACCTTGAAATTAGGCTCAAACACTTTATTTCCAGCATAACTTGACAAAAGCTTCCATACATCATCCAAACTGTAAAGCATAAAAGCTATCATTAGGGCAAAAGCCATTTTAATACGAGGAGTAAACAGCTGTCCTGAAAAAAACGGAGCTACAAACACGAAGCCCACAACACGCGCAAAGTATGCCATAAATGCAAGAACAGCTTTAGGATTAATTGTTATTTGTGATGCTAATCCCCCCATATTACCCCCCTAAAAACAGTATTATTAAACCTTCAATACTCTTCTCTCATAGCTCATTTACCCAACCAGTAGTTAACATTCAATACCAGAGTTTGCGTGTAATTTGTCATAAACTTAACCATCCACGGCCCAAGAACTGCCAAGACTATAGCAACAACTATGAACTTTGGAACAAAAGTTAAAGTCTGCTCCTGTACAGAAAATACAACCTGAAATATGTTAACCAATACACCAACCACCAAACTCGTTAAAAGAAACGGTAAACTCAGTATAAGTGTTGCTTCAAAAGCACTTCTTATCAACTCTAATACCAACACATCCTCCATCTTTTTTGCTCCCCCTTAACCTCTCACTCCTTAGGAAAAACTCCTAACCAGTGATCCAATGACCAAATGCCATCCGTCAATCATCACAAAAAGCAATACCTTGAACGGAAGTGAAATCATAGCAGGAGGCAACATCATCATTCCCATTCCCATAATCACACTTGCAACAACAAGGTCTATTACCAAAAAAGGTAGCATTATAATTATTCCTATTTGAAAAGCTATCTTTAATTCACTCACTACAAAAGCCGGAGCCAAAATTATCCAAGGTATATCATCCATTTTTTTCAACTTACTCAAATCAAAATTTGCAAGTTCTGAAAAGAATAAAACACTCTTTTTACTCACATTGTTTACCATGAATTTTTTTACGTAAAATGTAGAATCTTTCAAAGCTTGTTGAAAAGTTTTTTCTCCTTTTAAATACTTTTCAATGCAATCCGAATTTATTTTTGCAATAACACCTGCCATTGTATAAAAAGTCAAAATTAGAGCCAGAGCTATCAGTATCTGATTAGAAGGAGTAGTTTGCAATCCCAAAGCCCTTCTTAGAAAAGAGAGTACAACTATTATTCTGGTAAAAGACGTAAACATTGCAAGAAGTAGCGGAGAAACAGCAATAAGAGTTAGTATTATTAGAAGTCTCAAAGATTCTGCTAAATTTCCAACGTTTAAATTCAAAACTACCCCCTGCGTTGCCATAAATCCCTCATCCCACTCCCAAGACTTTCAGCATCAAAATGAGATAAAATATAATATCAGCTAGGAGCAATCAGTGGTATTAAATTGTCAATTGACAATCTTAATTTTAATACAAAATAGATCAATTTGCAGTAAGGAGCGTGGTTAAAAAATTAACACCAAAGCAACCAATATTAACCGCTTAAAAAAACTTTTAGAAAGTCCTTTTGAAAGCGACATAGAGATAGCACTAACAGAATTATTCGCCAATCCGACTTTGGAGCTAAAAGATCAAGTAGTAAAACTCTGCTCTTTTCCTAACCCTTCCATTGCCATTTTAGCACGTCAAGTATTAAAAAAGATTGAAGCAACATGTGAACCTAAAGACATAAGTAAAAAACGTGAAGAAGATATAAATTACCTTCAGAATGTTATAGCAGGAAAAGAGGTTGGAGACGCAAATCGAATAAAGAAGTTGTTGTCAAGCAACGATAAGTTCATTCTTTCCTCCGCCGTTAAAGCAGCAGCAGTAGCACTCCAAGATAAAGCAATCCCTCTAATAATACCGTTCCTATCGGACTCAGATCCACGTGTCGTCGCAAACACCATAGAAGCTTTAGATCTCATAAGCGCAAAAATCCCGGAATTTGTAATTGAAAAGGTCTCCTCCCTTCTTGAGCATCAAAATCACCGTGTAGTAACAACAGCTGCAGAATTTCTTTTAAAACACACAAAATCCAGAAAAAAAAGCGATATAATCAAGCAGTTATTTAGATTATTTGCCAGTAAGAAAGAGAAAGGTTGGAAGCTCGCCATTCTAAAAACTCTATCAAAATTTAAATCATTCACTATATCAAAGTTTGCAGAGAAAGTGATGATCGCAGAAAAAGACCCTAAAATAAAGCAGCTACTGAAAGAGTTAGCAACCACTTCATCTATAAAATCAAGATCACTAGATGAAAACTCTTCTAAGAAAGAGCAAGAAAAATCTTCTAAAAATGTTAAAACTCAAAAGCCTCACAATATTCATTCTCCCAATCAAACCCAAAAAACAAAATCTAAGCGTAAATTCATAACATCCGACCAGTTTCAATTTCAAACTCAGAGCAATTCAGAGAAACCATTAACTCGAAAATTAATAATAATGGCCACTGTCTTAATCCTTGGTATAAGTTCAAGTTTACTAATCTTCAAACCAAGCATCAGAGACAAACTCATGTTTGTTCTGGGTATAAACTACGAAAACTGGCTCAAGAATAAACTGAAAACTGTAAAAAAACTTATAGACAAAGAAGCTTTCAACTCTGCCTATATCTTACTTCAGGAAGTTGGAGAAAAAATTCCTAGCAACCTAAAAGAAAAACTCAATAAAACTTATGCATACCTCTTTCTTTCTTGGGGGCAATCTTTAAGACTTTCCGGAGATAGTGAAGAAGCATTAAAAAAACTTATTAAAGCTTGGCTCTTTCAAAATGACAAAACCATAAAGGAAGAAATTGTTTGGTTACTAATAGATGAAAGTAACGTTAATTTGCTAATGAAATATTACGAAGAACTTAAGGAGATATTATACATCTCAGATTACGAAGAGATACTAAAGATGAAACCAACGAAGGAACAGAGAAAGTTTCTAAAATTTTTAAAATCGAAAGATCCATCATTGTATAACAAGATAAATCTTTAGTTAATTTTGGGTGGTGTATCATATGCTTCAAGAAAAAAAACTAGAAGAGTTGAAGAACGTTTTAAAAAATGCCTCTTTTTCAGAAAAGTTATACGCTGTCTGGTTTCTCTCTATGCACCTTGATAAAGAAGAAGTCGTCGATACATTTATAGAAAACCTATCCAACACTGACTGGGGAATAAGAAAAAATATTGCCGAAAAGCTCATTGAGCATTCATCTCCGTATATAAAAGAGAAAATCAAGGAGATACTCAAAGAAGCGCTCAACAATTCGCAAATAGACGAAGACAAACTATTTTGGTGTATGCACATTGCAGCTCATATAAAGGAGCTGATCAAATTTATCATTCCTTTTTCCCGCCATCCAAACACATCTTTCAGAAAATACTGTGCCATAAACCTTGGAAAAGCAACACATTCTTCAGAAGCTCTCTCAACTCTAATAAACATGCTGTCCGACTCCGTTTGGAGTGTGAGAAACGTTGCAGCATCCAGTATCGAAAAATTTGGAAAAAAAGCCATCCCTGTTTTAAACAAGGCTTTTAAAACTGGAAACGAAGACGTAAAATACTGGAGTATAAAACTGATGGGAAAAATCGGGGGAGAAGAGGTACTTGGAGTCTTTGCATCAATTCTAAAATCCAATAATCCTAAACTTCGCTTTTACGCTTATACTGCAATAAGCGAGATCAACAGTGAAAAAATTCTTCCATTATTACTCAAGGGACTTTCTGATAAAATCTGGAAAATTAGAGTAGAAGTTGCAGGAGCAATTGTCAAACATTACGACAAGTCTATTCTTCCAACTCTTGAGAAATATTACGAGAAATCCGATATTAACACAAAATTTTGGATAATTCAAATAATTGCAGAACTTGCAAAGGAAGAGGCTTTGCCCATAATAGAAAAATTCATAGAAAAAGCATCCGTTGAAGTTAAATCCTATTGTATACAGGCAATGGCCTCTATAAACTCTGAAAAGGTAGTTCCCAAACTTGTAGAATTTTTTAACTCAGAAAGTTGGCTACTCAGAAAAAGAGCAAGTGAAGCCATAATATCAATAAATCCAGAAAACCTATCCCCAATAATCGAAAAATTAAAGTCTGAAGAAGAAAACGATAGATACTGGGCCATTAAAACGCTTTCAAAACTAAGAGGTGGGCGAGAAATATTGGATAAATTTATAGAAGAAGCAGACAAAAAGAGCAAAGTATTTTTCATACAGATTTTATCTGAGATACCAACTATTGAACACGCTGAAAAAGTAGCAGAATTTCTCACTGATGAAGAATGGCTTGTGCGCAAAGAAGCTGCTCAATCTCTTAAGACTTCCTTCAAAGAATTTGCTTTTGCCATAGTATTTCCAATGCTTTCGTCCTCAAACCCGGATGTCAGATTTTGGAGCTGCCGCATCATAGAAAGTGTACCTGTTGACGAGGTAGAACTACTAAATCAAGTTGAACAGGGGGATAAAAACTCTATGATCGCCTTAGCTACCCGTTTGAACAATGAATTTTTCAACAAACTCATAGAATGGATTAAAAATAGATCCCATCTTTTCTCAACTTTTCTAGATACAGTACATCCTCAGATAGGTCCCAAATTCGTTAAAGAAGTGATAAAGCTGGCCAATGAAACCTCCGAGTGGAACATAATGTACAGCTTAGCTTTAATTTTAGAAAAAGTAATATCAAACTGGGTGATAACAGCTATAGAATCTTACTCAACTATTACCAATCGAGATCTTAAAGCTTTCCTCGTAAAACTTCTTGCAGAAGTGAAACAAATCGATAGCATTGAATTTCTTTTAAAAGCAGCAAGTGATGAAGATCAAACAGTAGCATTTGAAGCGATTAAGGCATTGGTAAAAAATTTCAGAAGTGAGTACGTATTCAACGCTCTATGTAAAATTGTCAAAAAATCAAATCCCGAAATTAAAACAGCATTTTTAGATCTAATACATGGTCTTCAAGATAGAGACTTGGCAATTGTGGCTTTAGATTTTGCTTTAAAAGCAAAAAGAGAAGAAGAGCAAAAGTGGTTCATAAAGCTCTTTGCTGAAAATATGCGCGGGGCCAATAGCAAAAGCATATTATCTTTCTCAAAAATAAACCCTCAGTATGACAAGCTTATAAAACTAGCTATTAAGTATTTGCAAGCAAAGGTTCAATTATAGAATTGTATGGCTCCAAATTGCTTCAATTTGACTTTTTTTCTGACAATTTTTAAACTTATAAAGGGGTGATTCCCTGCATAAGTTATTACCGCTATCAGCTTATCAGCAAAATCAGCTGCTGCCCAGGCTTGTAAATCATTACTTTCTAGTTTGTAAGGTAAGTTTTCAACTTTATAAAGTTTAGCAAATATTCAATTCAATATTGGGTCTTAGTTAGTTTATTAGCCTTACATTTGCTTGTCAGTGCTTTCTGGCGTAATTGATGTAATTTATTGATTGAAAGTAATTTATGTGTTAAGATAGGTGTCTTGGGAAAATGGGGACTGAATCAAACAGTAATAACATACCCGAAAGGAGGGATCGAGATGAGAAAGCAAGAAATTGCAAAGAGAGTGATGAAGATTCTACAGGAGAAGGGATTGAGCAAAAAGATTTCCATCCCGCTGCTTCTACACATTTTGGGAGCATTTGAACTGACTGTATTTAACGCATTGAAAGAAGACGGATTATTCAGAATTAGAGGTGTAGGTACTCTCAAAGTAGTTGACGCAAAACCAAGAAAAATCAAACATCCAAGAACGGGAAAAATTATAAATGTCCCGTCACGCAAAAGAATAAAATTCATTCCCAGCAAAAAACTAACTCAGGAGTTAAAATAAATCTCTAAAACTGCAAGGGGGACTTTGTGAGAATGAAAGAGTTACACCCAGATACATTTATTTTTGTTGTAGCAACAAATAACCCTCACAAAGTCATTGAGATAACAGATAATTGGGAGGTGTGGTGTGAGGAACAAAATCTTAAATTCAGCTTCTCAAGTGATAAAGATGAACTTCAAGCTCAGCGCTTAAAAAATTTTTTACTAAACGAACAAACGTTTGTTCGTTATGAATCGAACAATACATACTGCAACAAGTCGCACTTTAATAACACCTTCACAGCTAAAAATTTAAATTCAACAAATCTCTCAAATAAAATAAATAATTCTCATGCCACACCTCCATCTTTTCCACACCCTTATATTTCATCTAACAACTCAATCACCCAACTACTGCTAAAAACTCTACTACTAAATTTAAAACTCAATTACATAAAATCTTACCAACTCAACTTTCAAAACTCTTTCCTAACTGTCCATTTCACAAATCTTCCTATAGAAGTGGAAGAAGGAGACAATATCTCAGTAAATGCAGTAAACAAATCTATACATGCAACTTCTAAAATTTTACAAAAACTTCTTTCAACCTCTGTAAAGGCAAAATCTACTCCTTCATCTTTCAACAAATCCTCGAATACTTTAAATTCTCCTCACATTCTCTTATCCATCATAGGCGAAGACACAGGATTATACCTGCAAGCCTTTCAATCATTTCCTGGTCCAAAAGCAAAACGCATAGGTGATACAGATGAAGAAAGGTGGAGGATAGTAATTGAAAAATGCAAAAGCTCTAACAACTTTTCTGCCTTCTTTTTAACTATTGCGGCAGCAACTTTGATATCAATTAATGCTGGTTGGGGCATACATTTGAAATCCCACCCATTCATAGCTCAAATCTCTCCAACAATATTGACAACTGGAAGACTTATGGGAGAAATTCTCACCGCACCTAAAGGTGCTGGGGGATTTGGATATGATCCCATCTTTTCACCACATCGAAATGAGTTTAAATACATTCCGGAACAACTTGTAAATACTCACTTTTCACAAAATAGCAAACCTTCACTTGCTGAAATTCCCCACCTTAAAAAATTCATCTCTCATCGCTCTAAAGCCATGCGTAAAATTTTTGATAGAATATTTTTACTTAAAAGTGAATAAAAGTCATCGAATTACTCACTCCTAATCAAGTCAATTCCTTGGTAATTAAGAGGTGGGGATCATGTCTTCTTCTAAAAGTAAAGCTTATTTAAAAAAACTTGTGGGTATAAGTATCGCTTCTATTCTTTCTATTTGGGCAGTCATGTCTGCAACAAAAGAAAATGCAAACTTCTTTAAACTTGTTCCGCCAATCGTTGTCATTATGCTCGCATTCAGCTTAGAAGAAGCTCTGTTTTCCATAACCCTTGGAAGTATTTTAGGTCTTGTACTGATAAACTTGAAAAGTGGAGCAAGCTTTTGGACATCTCTTAGTAATTCTCTTATGGATTTTCCAGCCAAGGTAATAATAAAGGTACTCAGCGATGCAGATCACGTTAAAATAGTCGTATTCTCCCTGATGCTTGGGGGCGTTGTTGGAATAATATCTAAGAGTGGATCAGTAATGAATCTAGTAAACAAACTTGCAACTCGCATAAAATCTCCCCGTGCTGTCCAACTTTTCTCATTTTTATTAGGAGTCGGAATATTTTTCGACGATTATGCCAACACTTTAATAGTTGGTAACACATCTCGGCCTCTAACAGATAAGTTTAAAATATCTCGTGAAAAGCTTGCTTACATAGTCGACTCTACCAGTGCCCCAGTAGTTGGAATGGCAATCATATCAACTTGGATTGGATATGAATTAAGCGTCGTTGGGACAAGTTTCCAAGTTGCAGGGTGGGGAGAAAATCCCTACATTGCCTTTTTAAAATCAATTCCTTATCGTTTTTACACAATCGTAGCCTTATTCACAGTACTTGCAACCATTTTGCTCCAGCGCGAAGTATCACCAATGTATGAAGCTGAAATAACAGCAAGAGAAGGAAAAAAAACAAAAGGCTGGGTAGAGGTTGGAGGGGAAACTAAACTCGAAGGTAAATCTTTAAAAGGAGCTGCTTGGATAAGTGTAATAGTTATTGCTTTTCTCATATCTTCAATCATATTTTTCTTAGTAAAAACCGGAGCCGATAACACAAAACGTAGTATATTTGAAGCCATTAGGAGCATCTCCAACTTAAAAGATACGATCTCAAATGCTGACTCTTTTTCTGCTCTACTATGGGGTTCATTTTTATCCGCAGTTCTGGCATTCACACTTGTGGTATTAACTGGAGCCCTAAGTGTCAAAGAAGCTATGGAAGGTTTCGCTGGGGGAATTCAAGCAATGGTTACTCCCATCCTTATAATGACTTTGGCATGGAGCCTGGGCAAAGTGACACAGGAACTAGGTACAGCTAAGTACGTTGTTGAGATTGTCAAAGGCAAAATTCCTCCATTTTTGTTTGCATCAGTGGTATTTATAACATCTGCAATTACATCATTTGCAACAGGCACTAGCTGGGGAACAATGGCTGTTATTTTGCCAATGGCAGTACCTGCAATAATTGCGATGGATCCAAAGTTCTTGTATCCTGTTATTTCCGCATGCCTTGCAGGAAGTGTATTTGGAGATCACTGTTCTCCAATCTCCGATACCACCATAATCTCTGCCATGGCTTCTGGTTGTTCTCTGATAGAACACGTAAAAACACAGCTCCCATATGCTTTATTTGCTGCACTATCTGCTGTAGTTCTCTACATCTTATCCTCCGTAATTCCAGTAGTACTCCTTATTCCTGTGGCAATTGCCATTCCCTTCATATTTATAAGAGCAGTAGGTAAAGTAGTTGACAATGATACAATATAACTCAAAATTTCAAATTTTCCATCAGTTTAGTGGCAAAGGAATTAATTAACAATCTATTTTCAAAAGAAGTATAAAACTCTTTCAGCAACTTGTAAAACAAAGGTTGGGCTTTTATTTCCAGTTGAGTCAGAGCATTTTTCCAATCCTCCTTATCCCAGAGTGCTAACCTAAGCCTATTAGTCAAAAACCACCACACAATCTCTTCCTTGACTAAATAATCGATCTTAACTATCCCTTTTATAAACTCATCCAAATTGCCTGACTTAAATGTTAAAGCCCTTAAATTTGACTTTTTACCTTCTAACAATCTAAATCCTGAAGCTGCAGCTCCAAAAGCAATCCACTTATTTCCAATCCAGTAATTTAGATTGAAAAGGCTCACACCTTTCACACTACGCGCCAAGTTTGACAATTCATACCACGCATACTTCTCTCTCAAACGTTTCATTCCAGTAAAGAAAATATCGAAAACATCTTCATTTTCTAACATGTCACGTTTAGCATAAAATCCGGACACTTTAGCTTTTTTGAAAAACACAGTATCAAGTTTTTCTTCCAACCAATACACAGAAACACTATCAGGGAAATAATAAAAAATCTGCTCTACATCCTCTAAAAAAAACTTTGCATAATAAGGCACGTATATCAAATCGAGGTTGATAGCAACACGCTCAAGATCTGCTTGTCTTAAAAATTCCAATAATTCAAAATTAGTTTCTCTTTTCCTACCTATGAATCTTCTGACTGAACTTGAAAAACTTTGAACTCCAACGCTAATTCTAAGTTTATTCAATTTATGTACTACAAGCCTAATTAACTCTTTTATCCAAGTTAACGAAGTGCTCTCCGATATTTCAAGATTCAACTCACCAATGCTAACTTCCCAACCTTCCAAAAAATTTAGCAACTGCTCCAAGAACTCTAGAAAATAAAAACTATCAGAAGGAGTTCCACCCCCAAAGTACAAATTTAGCTTATTGTACTCTTTTCCTATCATCTCTTTCTCAAATACGATCTTAAAATAAGTTAGTAATCGCTCATAGTAAAATTTTAGATCTAGGCCCCTAGTCTGAGGTATTTTGTAAAAATTGCAGTAGTCACACAGTGCTTTACAAAACGGAATATGAAAGTAAAAAAATTCCTCATCAACGCGTCTTGAATAAAATAACTTCACTAACAGCTCCTTCTCTCTCAAATCGAAGTAGTAATTTCTTAAGTCTTGCGCCATTTATCCCACTTCCTCCTGCTGAATAACCTCCCAAACTATTTTTACCAACAACTCTATGACAGGGTATCAATAAAGGATAAGGATTTCTCTTCATAGCAACTGCAACTGCTCTTGGATGAGTCTCCAAAGCTTTTGCTACACCACCATAAGTCACTGTATCTCCGTAGTCCGTATTTTCAACTAACCAGCGATAAACCCTTTTAGAAAAGTGGGGTACTCTTCCAAAGTCAGCCACATCAACCAACTTATCCCAGCTAATTTTCTCTAACTTAAAATAATTTTCGAGTAGAGAAAGCACTTTATGGGTAATATCAAAGTATTTTACAGACATCTTAATAGTCTGCTCATTAAAATTTTCATCTTTCAAAATGAGAATAGGGGGGACTTTCATCCCCCCATCATTTTTACTCCATTCTCCCAACTGGACTCTCACTAACTTAATATCTCTTCCTTCAAAGTAACTTAATCTTAATAATATGAACATTTTTTCAAATAACCTGATACTTTTCCTTCTCCCTCCTTATATAACATCAACTTTATCAACAAGCCCCGCCATTTCAAGGACTCTCTTCACATAACTTGTACCAACTTTTATCTTCACTTTTTTATTCAAAGTCTCCTGTTTTTTCAAAAAATCTATGAGGATTGCCAATCCTTTACTCGTTATAAGACCTGTTTTTGAAAAATCTATAACAACATCCTGACCTACAAGTTTCTCAAGTTTATCCTCCAAAAGTTTAGCATTCGAGTACAGCAAATTTCCTTCTACCAGCAAATTAACTACACCTGTCTCTTTATCTTTTACTGCTCTTATCTTAACATCTGTTAAACTCAACATCCCCCACTCCTTAACTCCGTAATAATCACATCCACTTTGACACAAATTACATCTGTTTCACCAATACAGCAGTTCCAGTCATACGAGCTCCTTGCCCCAACAAATCCGTTATCTGTTGGTTAGCCTCTTTCATCAAAGCATTGCGCTGACTAGGATCCTTTAACTTTTCCACATTTGAAACCGCACTTGACGGACATATATTTATACGAGTGGTATTTCCTATTATATTATGCTTATGCATATATAGGAATATGTGAATAACTCTTTGATCTACTGGATCTATGTAACCGCAATTTCCAGAAGAGCCGGGACCTGCAAACTCCATAGTTGCATTAAGAGTATCTGGCAACTCTAATGGATTTCCGTTCGCATCAGTATAGTTATCTATATCAACTAAACTTCCATTTG